>Ga0302301_1000472_pt1 | contig 17750 bp, 8 predicted proteins | sample III_Palsa_E1_2_FD_194544 | JGI IMG/M metagenome (GOLD analysis project Ga0302301, IMG submission 194544) | Peat permafrost microbial communities from Stordalen Mire near Abisko, Sweden - III_Palsa_E1_2 | ecosystem: Environmental > Terrestrial > Soil > Palsa > Peat permafrost | place: Sweden... | reverse complement strand
CGGTGCATCAGGCGCAGCTAGGGTGTTTATCCAGCTTTCATTATCGGTTAAGCCCCAAATGGTAATGCCGAAACGCTGTGCTTTGGGCACATTTTTAAGGTACGATTGAACCACATATTTATATAATGCTGCCTGCTGGGTTAGCATTGTCGCGGTAGGTGTAAACGTGCTTGATTTGGAAATGTTCAGCGCTATATCCAGCTCGGAGATCCTCACCAATAAACCTGTTTGCGCCAGTTTTATCAATTCATTATCAATACTGGCCTGTGATGTTTGCAGGTTGATGTGCATTTGTGTACCAATGCCATCAATTTTTGCGCCTTTCCCTATCAGTTCCTGCGTGTAGGCTATCAGCGAATCGAGCTTGTAACTATACTCCAGGTTGTATTCGTTGATAAACAGCAGCGCATTGGGGTCAGCGGCTTTCGCATATTGAAATGCTTTAAGGCCGAAATTTCTACCCAAATATTCCGACCATAGAAACTGGTTACTCACATTTGCCGCAGGTATGGTATAATTACTGGCATCGCGCAAAGCGCCTGTACCGTCAGCCATTGGTTCATTTACCACATCCCATGCTTTAATTTTCCCTTTGTAACGGGTAACAGTTGTGTTGATGAATTTATGCAGCGCCGTATCAATAACTGTTGCTACCTGCGTAGCTGTCGGTTTAATTATAGTTCCGCTATTGGGGTCGGTTACCGTTACATTGTCAATAACATATGTACCCGCTGCCGGGAAGTTAAACCTTAATATCGGCGAAGATTCAGTGATCGTTAAATTCCAGGTATAGGTTGCCCAGCCTGGTGTTGTAGTTAAATCATCCTGCTGGTAAACTGTGTTTTGCATAACCAGCCTAACGGTACCAGCCGCAGCAGATTTGATAGACACGGTAACTTTATAAGCTTTATTCGGTGTAACCGTAAATGCTGTTCCGATAGATTGCATATCATAGGCATTTGCCCCGGTCGTAGTTACAGTAGCCTGCATAGCCCTTGAACCACCATCATTATCATCGGTAACCGCGCTGAAAGACCCTACAGCTGTACCGCCAACAATATTGCTCCACCCGGTAAAGATTGAGCCTGTGCCTGCTTCAAAATCGCCGTATTGCATCAGGTTGGTTGGTGTTCCGGTTTGCTGGTTCAATCCGGTGATCAATCCATTTAAATAGGTGGCATTTTGCTGCGAATACCAGCATAAATTATGGCCAAATACACTCAAACCATTGTTTGCACAAATGGCATAAAGCGCGTCGGCAGTGGTATAGTTAAAAGTGCCATCATTTTGTACGATGGACCCATATTTCAATTCGTTACCAAAGGTAACATAGTTTGCTTCTCGCTTTACTACGCTTACGTAAGCCGCATTTGTAGACATGGTGCCGTACGTTACTGCAAAGCCGATGTTTGGAAAATCTGCCGCTGTAGTGGCTGAACCTATCAACGTACCAGTAGTATCAGTTGTAGTACCTGTGGTTTTAGTACCACCTGTATTTGTAGTAGTACTATTGTTATCTGTGCTATCCTTTTTACAAGATGCAGCAAATAGTACAGCTGTTACTAAAAGCATCGTAGTAACATCCTTAAAAAAACTGTTTTTCATTTCGATAGATATTAGTATTCCATTAGCCGGAAAATGATCCGCTACCCCCACGTTTGTTAACTCTATAAAAGCAAAAACGCCGCTCTCACAGCAGCGTTTTTGCTTATTAATATCGATTCATCCTAAATAAATCCAAGGTTATCCACGTATATGGTACATGGGGGAGCTACTCCGTAATTCTGGAGCACTATTTCGGTAATAGTTGATGGGTTACCCAACTGGCTCAGCGGAACAATAATATCCGTATAAGCACCGGCTGTAAAGCTAACTACAACCGCGGTGCTGTAAGCGCCATTAATAACTACCTGTATTTTTTGCGTACCGGTATATCCGGCACCGCCATACACTGAGAACTTAATAGAAGTTAAGCCGAGCGTACTTACACTCACAGGCGTAGCACCACCATAACCCAATTGCAATGCGCCGTATGAGTCGGTAAAGTTTACTTTTATGTCATAACTACCTGCCTCAGGGTGTGCTTGATCATTGTAAACACGAGTACTATTGTAGCCATCATAGCCCCCGCTTCCCTGGCCGCCCCAGCCTGAGGCCAGCGACTCAGTGAAAATAACATATTTAAACCCGAACGTAGTGGTTGACACAGCGGTACCGCCCGGCGTAGTTACATATATTAAATTGGAAGTAACACCCTGTGGCACCTGTACCTGTATTTGAGTAGCAGTAGGGGTGCCTATTATTTTAGCAGGTATCTTATCAAACGTAACAGCGGTGGCCCCATTAAATACCTGGCCGGTAATAGTAACAATATCGCCACGGTTTGCTACCTGGGGTGCAAAACTGGTAATTACCGGTGCCGGTTGCACTATAGGTAATGTAAAACTTGCCGTACCGTATTTGGTAGTAACCACCAGTTTATTTGTTTGATCGGGGCCGAATGGCACCTGTGTAGAAGTAGATGTTAACGACGGAATTGTTATAATGATGCTATGATCAGTTAACAATGCAGGGTTAACATATACACTAACGCCATTAATAGTTACCGATGAGGTAGTTAAAAGATTGGTCCCGATAATGGCATACTGGTTGCCCAGGTGGCCCGATGTAACTGTTGAATCAAACCCAACCGCAGTAGTGGTTGTTGTTGTTATGCTTGAATCAAGGGTGATCCTTTTTATAACGCCTGTGGTAGTATCATTTTTTGTTGTGGTACGTACCCGGGTGATGGTTGGTGCCCCGGTGCCGCCCATGTCACTTTTCTTGCAGGAAAATGCATGAATCAGCAACAAAGAGAGCATCACGTATAATAGCTTATAATTCTTTTTCATCTCAATTTTCATTTAAGTTATTATTTAAAAACATAAGGAACAGGAGCATCACTTAACTTAGGATCGGCAGCGATCTCAACCGCCGGGATCAGAAATTGCAGTTGGCTGGCTGTTACCGACAGGTATTGGTTACCGTATCTTACTATCGGCGTGCCACCTGCAGTTCCCCTATCCTGCTGTTCCATTAATTTAAGCCCCATTGTATGCGCTGTATTATTAAAGCCATCCACACGCATCAGGTCGTAGAAATAATCGTCCTCAAAGGCAAATTCCCTTCTGCGCTCGTCAATTATATCATCCTTAATAATATTTTTTGGCACACTGGCATTTGGCGTTGGCCCGTAAGCCGTATAATTAGGATTAGCAACAGTATAAAACCTTTTTATTTCGGTTAATGGTGCTAAACCCGCCCTTGTTCTGATCTTGTTTATCGCACTTAAAGCTGCAGGATCGGTACTGGTTGCAGCTGATTGCGCCGCGCCTACACCGCCATTATCAGCAGGTGTACCAACAACGTATTTCTTAACACCGGCATAAGTTCCCTGTACCTGTAAGCCTGCCGGGAAGGTATAACCGCCCGCTGCCTGGTCAATTTCAGGATAATGATCACCGGATATCATATAGGTAGGTTTGCGGCGAAGATCGGCTGGATCATATTCATCCTGAAGATCATATGTTGGGCCTACCTCACCATAACCATCACCGGTGCCTGTTATCTGGCTGTTTACTGCCGCCGATGCCTGGAATGAGTTACCGTAACCATAAGTGTTGTTATTAACCGCTGCACCACCGGCCCATTCTAAAGCAATAATCGATTCTTCGTTGTTATTATTGGCAGTTAAAAACAAGTCGGAAAACTGTTTGCCCGGTATATCAACGCCATACAGTTTAAACTCGCCGCTGTTGATCACCTTTTCGGCTTCTGCCCTTGCGTCTGCATAATCCTGCATGTACAGGTAAACCTTAGCCAGCATAGCTGATGCCGAACCACTTGAAACGTGTATGTTAGCACTGTAAGTACTGCTACGCACCTTTTTGGTACAATTAGCCTCAGCAAAAAGCAGGTCGTTCACTATAAACTTGTACACATCAGCTACCGGGTTGCGTGGCACCTGGTAATCAGAAATATTGGTCGACGTATTCTCGATAATCGGCACCGGACCATAGATCCTCACCAAATGAAAATACGCCATAGCGCGCCATAAACGAGCCTCACCCAATGCGTTGTTTACTACATCTTTACTCATTGATGTAGGAACCGCAGTTGGTAACGTATTAATTAACGCGTTTGCCTGGGCAACCTCGGTATATAATGAGTTCCATGCCGCGTCAAGTACCCTATCGGTATTGGCTACGGTGAAATACGAGAAGTTACTGATATCGCTTGACCATGAGCGCGCGTTGCCGCCGCTAAGTTCAGCTATTGACCAACCTACGTGCGTATTCCAGCCAAACCATGGCACACTGTATAAAACATTTGTCGCCGCGTTCACCTGGTCGGCGGTTTGGTAAAAATTACCTATAGTAACGGAACTTTTTGGAGCACGGTCAAAATAATCCTTCTTGCAACCGGTAGCCAAAGCACCTATAGTGACTGCCGTTCCGAATATGATCTTGTTAAATATTTTCATTTTTGTTTGTATTAAAAGTCTGCATTTATACCAAATGAAATTGTACGCGGGCTAGGGTATCTTCCCTGGTCCACTCCCGTTAGGAACACATCCTGGTTAGCTGCGCCAACTTCCGGATCAAGTCCTTTATAAGGTGTAAACACGTAAAGATTTTGCCCTGTTGCATACACCCTTAACCTGCTCATTTTTAAATAGCTGGCCCATCGAGATGGCAGGTTATAACCCAGTGTTACATTCTGGAGCCTTAAATATGATCCGCTTTCAATAAACCTGTCAGACATGTTTAAGTTAGAGTTTGCACCTGCGGCCGGTCTTGGGATATTTGAATTTGGATTGCTTGGACTCCAGAAATTGGCAACTGATGCCAGCTGGTTCTGGTACTCGCTTCCCAAATTGGCGATCTGGTAATCTAACGCGTTCAGGATCTTGGCGCCGTATGATCCGTTAAGGAAAATAGTAAGATCGAATGATTTATAGTTAAATGTATTAGAGATACCGTAAGTGAATGTTGGGTTAGGATTACCCAGGGGAACCTGGTCGCTCGCGTCAATTTTTCCGTCGTGGTTTTCATCTACATACTGTACATCGCCCAGCCAGGTACCACCAGAGCTACTGGTTACAGGTTGACCGAACTGGATCGGCGCATTCCTTAACTGCTCATCAGTTTTAAATATGCCGGCCACTTTGTATCCGTAAAATTCGCCGATAGGGCCGCCAACTACTGTACGTGTAACCGGTAAGGTTAGGAAACTCGTTGTGATCTGGCCTGTTATATAAGGTGTTCCGGGAGCAAGCGCTGTAACCTTATTGGTATAATGGCTAAAGTTTAAGCTTGTGCTCCATGAGAAATCTTTACCAGTGATGTTTTTGCTGTTAATGCTGAACTCGAAGCCCCTGTTTCGAACACCACCACCATTAATTTCAGGTGGGTTAATTGCCGCGGCTCCTGAATAATCAGCTACACCACCCAGCAGAAATGCAGGAAGTGTTGCCTGGAAAAGGAAGTTTTTTGATGTTTTATTAAAAAAATCAAATGCACCTGTTATCCTGTCGTTAAACAAGCCAAAATCAAGTCCGATATCTTCCTGTATCGCTGTTTCCCATTGCAGGTTCGGGTTGGCAATATTTGCTACCGCGAAACCAGTGCCTGCACCTGTAGGTACCGCGTTAAGTACGGCGCCATATAAATAGCTTGGCACATTCTGGTTACCTGTTTGTCCGTATCCAACCCTTATTTTCAGGTTATCGGCCACTTTTTTAATATCACTCATAAATGCTTCATCAGATAACCTCCATGATACTGCCGCTGATGGGAAGTAACCGGTTTGATGCCCCTGGGCAAATTTTGATGAACGATCGGCCCTCATAGTTGCGGTTACGCTGTATTTACTATCATAGGTATATATAGCACGCGCAAACTCTGATTCTAATATATCATTATTACCAACGTACTCACCCACGCCTGCTGTTGATGCGCTACCTAAGTTTAATGATTGCAGGCTGTTACCGGCAACAAAGTTTGATATGTTGGCAGCATTTGCATTGTAAACCGAGTTTACCAGCTCATATGCTCCCAAAACAGTCAGATCATGTTTTTGAGCGAACACATGGTGATAGGTCAGGTATTCTTTCCAATCCCAATAGGTTGAGTTTGTGCGGTATTCCTGTAATGTTGCTGTTGGCACATCATGCAATGGGTCATAATTATATGCAGGGTTAAAATATTTGGCAACAGATGAATTGATATCGGCATCAAATTCAGAGTGCAGTGTCAGATCTTTAGTGAATTTTAGATCGGAATAAACGCTGGCGTTATAATTATCCTGCCCTAAGGTATTAGTAACTAATAATGCCTGGGCAACAGGGTTTATCTGCGCGCCAACCTGGCCTGCAGCAGGACCAGCAAACGAGCCATCCGCATTATATACTGCCTGATCGGGCGCGCTTAATAAAGCGGTGTATATAATACCTGTATTATTACTTAACGAGGTATTTTGGTTACTGCGGCTGCCTGAAACGTTAGCACCAATGCTCATCCATGGTTTAACCTGGGAGTTAACATTAGCACGGAAAGTATACCTGTCGAAATTATTGCCTATCACCGTTCCGTCCTGTTTCAGGTATCCGCCTGAAATATAATAATCGGTACCATTATTCGCACCAGAGAAAGAAAGCTGATGGCTCTGGATAGGAGCTGCCTGGAAAATAGCATCCTGCCAGTTTGTACCCGGGCCAAGCAGATCAGGGTTTGCAAACTCACCGCGCCTTGGGTTACCGATAATATCGGCCAGTTGATTTTCAAGCGTAGCGTATTGCTGAAGATCCATCATTTTTAACTCTTTACCTTGGTTTTGGGTACCATAAAAGCCGCTGTAGCTGATTTTACCAGCTCCATTTTTACCTCTTTTGGTAGTGATGATAATTACACCGTTTGAACCGCGGCTACCATAAATAGCAGTAGCTGAAGCGTCTTTTAATATATCTATCGATTCAATATCCGCCGGATTAAGAGAGGTTAACGGACTAACACCATTCTCACCATTATTCGGCGCGATAGCTACTGATTTACCTGTAGTACTTATATTATTCGCATCGCCTGATATGGCAATACCATCAATTACATATAAGGGCTCATTGGTACCGCTTAATGAACCGATACCACGAATATGCACCGATGTATTACTACCCGGACCACCTGCGTTTTGCTGAATAGTAACGCCTGAGGCTTTACCTTCCAGCATCTGATCAACGCTTACCTGTGGTATATTGGCGATATCTTTAGCTGTAACCGACGAAATAGCGCCGTTTACGTCGCCTCTTTTTTGCTGACCGTAACCGATAACTACCACATCAGATAGCGCGGTAGAAGTAGACGTTAAAGACGCATTTACAATTGGTTTACCTCCAATAATTATTTCTTTTGTTTCCATCCCAATAAATGAGAACACAAGGATCTTTCCCTGTGCCGGAACCTGGATGCTATAATTACCATTTACATCGGTAACTGTTGCTTTTTGCATTCCTTTAACAGTAACGGTAGCACCGGGAATGGTGATCCCTTTCTCATCCGTTACTACACCTTTGACTACTGTTCCCTGGTTTTGCGCCATTACCCTGGCACAAACTAAAAAGGACATGAACAGTAATACAGTTCGTAAAATTTTTCCCATAATAATTTAAATTGTTTTTATTTCAGATTGATTTTGGTTGTTAATTTTTTTCCTCACGTTGAATTTACGCTGTACATAAATTCTCTTATGGCCCATCATGAGTATTAAAATTTTTGAAATTATGCTCCCGGATAAAGCAAAAGCAGCCAGTCAGCTATTTAATCGTAATAAATAACCCATTGTTGTTACCCTTGATTTTATCGCTTAATGCTCCCCCGGATGCGATTGCATCAGCACGGGGCAATAACTCAGAAAGCACTATTTGTAATTGTTGTATCTCAAAGACACCCTCCTTTCATTCATAATCTAAAGGTTTGCAAATTCAAATGCCCGGTTCACGTATGTGCCAAGTGGGATATAAGCCATTGTTAACGGATAGCTCTAAACACACATTAGCCGCGTTTTTTTACGCAACCTGAAGTATTAAAATTTATATTAAAACTGGTATAACTGGTATTTCTTTGATAAATGTAAAAACAAAAAATCAAAAAAACAATCGATTGCATTATTTTTTAAAAAAAATGCCTGAATATTTTTTCAGGCAATGGGGCTTATCTTCAATTTAGTCGTAATAGGCTCTTTTAGTAACAAAATAGTATCGATTTAGCGGGTATAAAACAAATAAGTGTCGGGGTTACAGTAGTTTATCGATTGCATTTTATGTATCAAGGTTACTTATCTGCAACGGGAATATTACCCCGGTTAAACACACTTTCGGGCGGCCCGAGGTAGCTGGGCTTTTCACCACCTGCATCAATAACAATTTTTTGCAATACAACCGCCGGAGTAACCATCCAATATTTTAAAACATGTTTTCCGCTGCCGGTGATGTGCAATTTTGTTTCCAGTATTTTAATGTTATCGCTCACATTTTTGCCCCATGTTTTTGTTGATTCATCGGCATTGATGTTAACTACTTGTGGCTGCCCGTCATCTACAGAAATGGCATAATGCAGCCCTTTTGAATTTGTAAAATCAAGCGTTGGTGATACATATACTTTTACATTTACCCACCCGGTATCAATCATGTTTACAACATATTCCAGGTGCGGACTGTTACCGGATGGTGCTTGTGCATTTGCCGTAACCGGTGCAGGCATTACGCCTGATAAAGTGCGGCCATAATTAGGGATGATCTGCCATTTAATACCGTTTGCATTTACAGCTTTTGTATAGTGCTCAGCTTCCATACTCACATAGCCGTTATTTTCATTAAAACCGATGTTATTTTGAGGTAGCAAATTGTTGATGACAGCGTTAACCGTAACTTTACTATTATCTGCACCAGTAATAATAATAGGTACTATTTTAACACCTTTCGGCATTTTTGCCCAATTAACATTTACCCAAATACGCTGCTGCGTGGTAATACTCCCGTTTTTTGGTTCGATAGTTATATAAGGTGATGTTGTTGTAGCTGTAAAGTTAAAAGTTTGGCTACCGCGATTGAACACCTCTATATAATGCCCGCCGCAACCGGGATAAAAACCGGGTAATACTGCTTTTGATTGTCCCTGCGGCCACCATAGTTCGGAACCTTCAATGGTTATGCCCATTTGTGCAGCTGACGGGATCTGAATCGTGCTTACAGCTGGCATTTTGTTAACCCGTGGCTCCTGCCAATAGGTATAACCAATATGTGTTTGATCCATCATGTGATCCCACTTGCCATTAGCGATTTCTTTGTTGTAACGATGCGATATGAGCGAATCTTTTTTGAAGAGTTCCTTTACACTATCGGCCATTAAATTTGTGGCCGCCCTGCCTTGCTCAGCGTATAGCTTATTTTTCGCGGCAGCAAAATACAACTCGTTTAAATTGGCGCAGGCCTCAACCGGGTGCAGCACCAACTGGTAATAAGCATCCTGATATTGTTGTGGTATAGTTTTGTATAACTGCTGGGCCTTATCGCGCAGCTTATTATAATCAGTCACCACATTTTCAAACTCACGGTAATTAGTCAGACTGTACGTATTTTGGTCGAGTTGCTCTGGTTTGCGGCGGCCGTTATAGTTGGTGTAGGTTGTTAAAATATCTGCTATTTCCACAGCATATTTATCGCCAAACTGCTGTGCTGCCCACTGGCGTGTATATTCATCCAGTCGGTTAGCGGGCCATGCATTGGGCGACCAGGCATAATCCAGGAAAAAGCTGATCGGGAACTCCATAGGCTTCAGGTCGCCTACATTTACTACCCAAACCTGCTTAGCGCCGTACTCATAGGCCAGGTGCATTTGCTCCCAGGTTTTGCTAATGGGGTTTGTGTTGAGCCATTTGTAATTGCGCGGATCGCCTACATAATCAAAATGGTAATAGATACCATAACCACCTTTGCGGGCAGGTTCGCCCAGCTTTGGCAGTTTGCGGATGTTGCCCCAGTTATCATCGCACAGCAGCAGGGTAATATCATCGGGTACGCGCATGCCCTTATCATAATAATCCTGCACCTCTTTATACAGGGCCCACATTTGCGGTGTTTCCGAAGCATCCTTATGGGTTACATCAGCAATGATCTTCCGCTGATCGGCAACTATTTTTTCCAGCAAAGCTATATTGCTGCCTTCGGTCATCGGCATATCGCCATCGCCGCGCATACCTACGGTTACTATAGTTTCCTTGGTGCCCATATTCTCTATTCCTTTTTTCCAGAAAGCGCGTAAAGTATCGGCATTGGTTTCATAGTTCCATGCCCCTGAACCATAACGCTTCCACTCCTGCTGCGCGCGGTCCATAGGCTCATGGTGCGAGGTGCCCATTACAACACCATATTCATCAGCCAGTACAGGGTCGAGCTTGTCATCATCATTAAAAGCATTGCCCCACATAGCAGGCCACAAATAGTTACCTTTTAAGCGTAAAATAAGCTCAAACATTTTTGCGTAAAGCAGGTGGTTAACCCCGCCAAACTTTTCTTTGGCCCAGCCCGAAAATGCAGGCGCCTCGTCATTAATAAAAATGCCGCGATACTTTACGGCCGGACTGCCATCGGTATATTTACCGGGTATTACATACAAATTGGCATGCTGTTTTACAGCTACATCGGCCCACCAGTACCAGGGCGATACACCTATTTGCGCCGAAAGATCATATACGCCATAAATAGTCCCGCGTTTATCGCTACCTGCAATTACCAGCGCTTGTTTTACGTTTGGGAAAGGATTATCTACAACCTGTGTAATGTGAGCTTCCCACTTTCCGGTGATATTACTTGCATCCAGTTTTTTTTCGCTTACCAGCTTATCTATCAGTTTGTTTTTACCCAGTGTACCAATGATAAGTACCGTTTTTGCATCTGCAAGATCGTTTGTTAAAAGTGCGGAGGAAGTTCCTGTAACTTTTTGAATATCTGCCTGCAGGCTTTTAACGGCTAACATTACTCCCGCATAATCGTTTTCTTCAGCATACACAGGTGCAACTTTACCCTGATCCGCAAGCGGGAAATATCCTTTATCTGATTTAAACGATATATAGAGCCTACTACCCGGCGATTGGGCATAGGCATTTATCCCTATCAATAAAGAAAATATTATTAAATATAAACAATTGTAGATCCTGCACATCAGCTTATTATTGGCAATATAAATTTATACAATCAAACAATTTATTAGCCCTCAAACAAATTGTCATTTCGAACGAGGAGAAGTCTTCTGCTGCAGACTTAACGAGCGCAAAAGATTTTTCGCTCACACCGTCAAGGCACAACCCGCTCAAGAATTAGTTCTCACTATCGTTCGAAATGACATCGTTCTTTAATAGGACAAGTTCCTTATTTAAAATCAACCACTTTCCAGTAAGCCTTTTTGGGCTGCATGTTTTGGTCGAATAGCAACGGATAGTTTTTTCTGCCTGCTACGGGATAGGTATCCAACCATGTCCTTCCATCATAAATATTCCAGAAAGTAACACCCGAAATTACGTCTTTATAGTCGCGGAAGATCTGGAACACTTTTGCATATTGAGCTCCCTGTTTTTGTTCAAGCTCGGGTGTATACGCATCTGATTCACCCGGCCTAATAGTACGTTTGCTCTTTTCCCATGGGTAAATGGACATATCGAGTTCAGTTACCTGTACCTTTAAACCCAGTGATGAAAACCTTTTGATAGTTTCTATCAGATCGGATTGCGATGGCTCATATATTGACCAGTGCGCCTGTATACCTACCGCGTTTATAGGCACTTTGGCATCAACCAATAGCTTTAACAGTTTATAAACTCTTTCTCTTTTTTCGGGGCGTTCGGTGTTATAATCGTTATAAAATAAAACGGCATTTGGGTCGGCCTCATGCGCGTATTCAAATGCTTTGATAATAAAACCCTCACCGCAGATCTGGTACCAGAGCGAGTTGCGTAAAAATTTGGTGCTATCGTCATCAATAGCCTCGTTCACCACATCCCATGCATATATTTTGCCTTTATAGCGATTAACTACCATGGTGATATGATCTTTTAAGCGTTTAAGCAACACTTCTTTAGTTACCAAATTGCCTTTATCATCCTTAAAAAACCAGGCGGGGGTTTGCTCATGCCAGCAAAGGTTGTGCCCCCTTATCCGCAGGCCGTTTGCCTGGGCAAAGGCTACTATCGCGTCAGCATCCTTCCAGTTGTAACGGTTTTCTTCGGGATGGATTGGGCCCATCTTCATTGCGTTTTCAGGGGTAATACTATTAAATTGCTGTACTATAAGCCTGGCCTCATCAGGGTTTTGAATGTCCTGTGCTGAAACCGCTACGCCGATGGGGAAGTAATCTTTATAATAATCTTTCAGGCCCACAGTATGCAGGCCCTGCGCTTGTGTAACCATCGCGCATAGTTGTAGGGCCACAGAAAACGCTAAGAATTTCTTTATCATGATGATGGTGTTTTAAATTGATAAATATTAAGCTATACTTCGTTTGATACCCATTTCCAGTCCCCGCAGCTCCGCCAAACCTTTCAGCCTGCCAATTGCCGAATAGCCCGGATAAGTGTTATAATTAAAATCATCCAGTATCTTATGCCCGTGATCGGGCCTCAGCGGGATGGCTATATCACCACGTCCTGCTGCTATCCTTTTCTTTTGTTCGAGGATCACATTTTTCATGATGGCGTACATATCGTTACTGCCACCTAAATGATCGGCTTCGTAAAAACTGCCATCTGTCTCGCGCTGTACATTACGCAAGTGCAGGAAATGGATGTGTTCGCCCAACCTGGCAACTATGCCCGGCAAATCATTAGCCCCGTTTGCACCTAATGAGCCGGTACAAAATGTGATGCCATTGTTAGGGGATGGGCACGCATTTATTACATCTTCCAGATCTTTCTCATTAGAAACAACCCTCGGCAAGCCCAATATCGGGAACGGAGGATCATCAGGATGGATACACATTTTAATGCCCTGCTCCTCGGCGGTTGGCACAATAGCTTTTAAAAAATACGCCAGGTTCTCTTTTAGTTTTTTGGCATCGGTATGTTCGTATCTTTTAAGGTGGCCTTTAAATTCAGCAATGGTAAATACTTCATCAGTGCCCGGTAAACCGGCCATTATGGTATTGATCAGCAATTCCTTTTCTTCGGTGCTGATGCTATCGAGGTATTCTTTGGCTTGTTGCTTTTGCTGTTCGTTGAATTCCTGCCAGGCATCTTCACGTTCCAATATATAGAGATCGAAGGCAGCAAGTGCAGGGGCAGAATAGCGCAAGGCGGAAGCATTATTGGGCAGCCTAAAATCGAGGTTGGTGCGTGTCCAGTCGAGCACGGGCATAAAGTTATAGCAAACCACTTTTATGCCTGCCGAGCCAAGGTTTTTAAGAGTGGCGATATATTTATCGATATACTCATCCCTTGAACTGCTTGCTGTTTTTATGCTTTCATGAATATTTACACTCTCCACTACCGACCAATTAAAACCTGCATCATTAAGCACTTTGTTGCAGTGCTTAATCTCTTCTGCGCTCCATACATCGCCACAAGGAATATGGTGCAGGGCGGTAACAATACCTGTTGCACCTGTCTGCTTTATGGCATTTAGCGTTACCGGATCAGCCGGGCCAAACCAACGGAATGTTTGTTCTAAATTGCTAAACATAAATTATATCTTTTTCAGGCTGATAAAGTAAACATCGTTCTCCCTCATCGGTGGTGATTTCTTCAGTTCGCCTTTATTTAAAATTTTTATGATCGATGTACTAACCGGCTTTCCGTCGGCAGCTTTTTTGATAAGATCAACCTGTTGTTTGGTTAACTGCGACGGCGATTTCATATCGTAATAAGCAGTGTAAGCATCGTTACTTCTGTAGCCTACTTTATAAACTTCCACCTTATAGGTGCCCGCATTCAGCTCTTTAATATCGATCTGCGCCGAAGCAACTTGCTTTGACGGCAGGTCCCTTTTATAATATACCTGGTTGTGCACGCTATCACCGGGATGGGTAATGGTGAAGTTCCAGAACAGTAATTGCACATTCCCTTTGCTATCCTTGCTGGCTATTGAAGCCGTATCAGTAATATTAATTTGAGTATTACCGAGCTCATTTAAAAACTGATAAGCGTAATAGGCGGGCTTTTTAATATCCTGGTAATTGAGCAAGCCAAAACCGCCATGAAACGGTGTAAACCTGGGGCCTGCCTCTTCAAAAATATCGGTAAACGTCCAGTACGACATGGAGTTTACATAAGGCGAAGCGTGTTTTATTTTATCAAGTATATAGGCGGCTTCATGATAGCTGTCGTGTATCGGGTCGGAAGGTGTGTATGACGCGCTCCACTCGGTGTAATGCAGTTCCAGGCCCGGTATCGCTGAGGCTTTTATTTGCTTTGACGAGTTGATCATATCGCTATAAACAGAAGCTTTGTCCTGACTCAGGACAGTCCCCGCATCACCGGTAACATCTAAAAAGCCATTTTTTACGCCATAGGTATGGGTGCTGATAAAATCAATCGGCACATGCTTTTGCACACAAAAATTGATCATTTCAGGGATCCAGGCGTTGCCTGCCGTTGCCGGGCCGCCTACCTTATATTTTGGCGAAACGAATTTGATGCTTTTGGAAGTTTCGCTATACAATTTAAAGTAATCGGCCTGTGTGCCTGTGAAAAACCCGCTTAGGTTTGGCTCATTCCATACCTCAAAATACCATGTTTGCACTTCGGCATCGCCATAGCGTTCCTTCCAATGGCTAACCAAGTTACTGATCAGGTCGTCCCACTTTTTATAGTCCTTAGGCGGTGTTACATTCCCTCGCCACCAAAAAATAGTTTTGCTGCCGCTGGCGAGATCATTCGGCATAAAGGAAAGCTCTACAAAGGGCTTTACGTTTATGCTGTGCAAAAAATCAAACAGCTCATCAATATACTGCCAGTTATAAACGGGGTTGCCATTTTTATCCTCGTGGTACACACCCATATCATCCGTCAGCAAGCCATGAAAGCGGATATACCTGAAACCACACTCTTGTTTGGCTAAACGCAATTGCCGCTGCCAATCGGCCCGCAGGCCCTCATTGGCCCTGCCAGCGCCTACGCAAAAATTATAGTTCCTGTTTAGTTCACCTTTTACGTGGTCAACATCAACGGTAATAACGCGTGCGTTTTGCGCATTGGCAATGCCTGTAATGCACATTAAAAGCAATCCTGTTAAGATCTTAATTTTTCTCATATGGGTATTTTAAAAGCATCGCCTCAAATGTTTTGAGTAAATGAACGTTTAACTTTTATTAAGTTTATAATTGGGTTTTCCGGTTGAAAGGTAGAAATAAATTTATATTTCTGCAATCGATTGCAGAAATATTCCCGTAAAATAATTTTGCTTTGGACCTATTAATATTCTACGGCCTGATAAATTTGATCGAATGTGATATATTTAGACTTTTAAATGCTGCAACCGATTATTTATACCTTTAAAAAATTATGAGTGTGCCCCATAAAGAAGTTACCATTTATGATATCGCCGAGAAACTTAACATTTCGGCGACCACTGTTAGCCGGGGCTTGCAGGACCACCCTAAGATCAGCGACAAAACAAAAAAGAAAATAATGGCTGTTGCTGCCGAGATGGGCTATCGCTCCAACCCTTTTGCCAGCAGTTTAAGAACAAAAAGGGGTAATATCATAGGGGTGATTGTACCAAGGCTGAATAGTAATTTCATGTCGGAGGTAATTGCCGGGATCGAGAAGGTGATCAATGAATCTAATTATAACCTTTTCATCAGCCAATCGCTTGAAAGCATGAAAAAAGAGGTGATCAATGCCAGGGCCATGTTCAACAACCATGTAGAAGGCCTGCTGGTTTCATTGGCTTATGACACAGATAATCTTGATCACTTTGAACCTTTTGTTACCAAAAATATACCTGTAATATTTTTCGACCGCGTGCAGGAGCAATTGCAGTTCCCCAATATTTTTATTGATAATTATAAGGCAGCCTATCAACTCACCACCCACTTAATTGAACAGGGTTGTAAAAGAATACTACATATAGGTGGCAACCAGTTAAGGAATGTGTACCAGGAGCGTTATAATGGCTACAAAAAAGCTCTGGAAGATCATAAATTGCCTCTTGAGGATGAATTACTGATCATCAGCGACCTCACCACACATGCTGGACAGGATATCGGAAACTCGATATTAAACATGCAAATAAAACCCGATGCTGTGTTTGCAGCTAACGATATAAGCGCGGTAAGCTGTATGCAGTTTTTGATGGATGCCGGTGTGCGGGTTCCTGAAGATATAGCTTTTGCGGGATTTAATAACGACCCAATGTCGCGCGTGGTTAGGCCTCAGCTAACTACCATTGATTACAAAGGATTTGAAATGGGTGAGGTTGCCGCGAAATTATTGCTTGGACATTTAACCGATAATACCGATCTGAAACAAACCCACAGCCTGATATTACGATCAGAACTAATAGTTCGTGATTCATCAAGAAAAAAGGGATAATCAAAAATCAGAAAATAAAAAACCGGTAAGTATATATGCTTACCGGTTTTTTTATGTGGTTTTATTTCTGTTACCAGAAGAATGAATATAACGCAACCAGTATGCCGCAAACTATAAGCGCGCCAACTGCAAACGAGTTTGATGTTTTGAACATTTTCGCGTCGATCTCTAAGCCGTTGGTCTTTTTACCTTTCGCGTAATCGGCTAAGCTGATGATCACCATACCTAAAATACAGATCACAAAAACAAAACCCATCCTATCGAGGAACGGAATTTCATAAAGGCCGCTATCAGCGTTCTTAAATGAGAAACCTGTTGGCGCTAAGAATGAAAGATCAGCAAATTTTGGCAGGAACTTAAAGAACACCGAAAAGGCGAAACCGCCGATGGTTGCAAATAAGGCCGCATTTGAAGATGCTTTTTTCCAGAAGAAACCCAATATGAACATGGCAAAAATACCTGGCGATACAAAGCCGGTGTACTCCTGTATAAACTGGAAGCCGCCCTTTTTATCAATCCCTAAAAATGGAGAAATAATTACACCCAATATCATAGCTACAACCACAGTGATCTTTCCAACCGTTACCAGTTTTTTGTCGGTAGCTTCAGGATTGATCTTCTTTTTGTAAATATCCAGCGTAAAAATAGTCGCGATACTATTGGCTTTACCAGCCAGTGAGGCAACAACCGCAGCTGTTAAAGCGGCAAACGATAAACCTTTAATACCGGTAGGCAACAGGTTCAATAATACCGGATAGGCATTATCATGGTTGCTGGTAATGCTGGCGGTATTAAGCGCGTCAAACACATTTTGTTTATACAATACATACGCAGCTATGCCCGGCAATACCACTATTAACGGCATTAAAAGCTTAAGAAATGCAGCGAATAAAATACCGCCACGGGCTGTTTTTAAATTCGCACCTAAAGCCCTTTGGGTAATGTATTGGTTACAACCCCAGTAATTTAAGTTCACTATCCACATACCGCCAATTAAAACGGTAAGGCCCGGCAGGTCGCCGTAGCTTGGGTTATCTTTTTTGATGATCATGTGAAAGTGGTCGTTAGCCTGGTGGTATAGCAATGATAAGCCATCGGTTATGCCAGATTTTCCGTAATGGGCAGCTACCGCGGTAACT
>Ga0302301_1000463_pt1 | contig 17987 bp, 18 predicted proteins | sample III_Palsa_E1_2_FD_194544 | JGI IMG/M metagenome (GOLD analysis project Ga0302301, IMG submission 194544) | Peat permafrost microbial communities from Stordalen Mire near Abisko, Sweden - III_Palsa_E1_2 | ecosystem: Environmental > Terrestrial > Soil > Palsa > Peat permafrost | place: Sweden... | reverse complement strand
GGTCACCGTGTTTGGGGAGCCGTTGCTAAAGGAAATGGTGGGTGAATATGAGTCTGTTCCATGCGCGAAAGAATTATCGTTCTGGTTTCCGAAGCTGTATCCCCATTGGCTTCCTACCATCGGAGATATGTAGTAGAAATATTCAGAAAACGCACCTACCGCAGCCGCAGGGAAATATGCGCAAAGACCTACAGTTGGGAGACCTCCGTTGTTAGGAAGCGTGGCGGTCTCGGCATTAAGCTTAAGCCCTTGCGCATTCCAAACCTGAGTCCCGCCAGAAGATATCGTAGCATTATGTCCATTGCCGGAAAGATCATGAATCGTCAGGCCGCTGCCATCCGTCATTGGAAGATAAGTATTAAGTCCAGCCATAGCAGCAGATATGGCCGATCCGCCACTCTGCCAAGAACTACCATTCCAAGTCCTAATAACTCCCAAAGTCACATTAAAATAAGAACTCCCAATCCCCGCCACAGGAGTTACTTCTGCGTCCAAATATCCATAAGCATTCGAGCCGCTGCTAAACCGAGGCGCTTTAATAAGTGCGTTGACAGCAGCTCCGAATTGAATACTGGAAGTAACCGGGATGTTAAAACTAGAACAGGGGGCACTGGTCTGAGAACAGACAGTAACAGTATACATCACTCCGGTAGGGGTAATAGTATTTGTGTTATAAAAATGCGTCGTATCTACAAAAAGCCCAGCGGAGCTGAGAGATCCTCCGAAACTGGCGGTAGGTACCTGAGTACCATTGTAATACCCAGTTCCATTAGGAGAATAAAGCTGAGCACTCCACGTACCATTATTCCAAGTTTGACTATCTGAATCTGTGACTGTAGTAGAAATACTAATAACCTGAGCCTCGGCATCTATACAACCAAGGCATACGATAAATAAAGATACAAGCTTCCAGAACATAAGACTCCTTAACATCCAGTTACTATCCCACCTACTACTGTAGGCAGTACAGTACAAGTTTTTGTAACTCCTGTAGATGTGCCATTAACTACGATCCCAGCAGCGGTAGGGTCATAGTCATAACCAACCCATTTACCTAAAGCTCCTAGAAGAGTGTGCGATACACTATTATTCCCCCATACATTATTTTGAAACACGAAAGTAGGAGTTATGCCAGAATTCGCAGAATTTGCTGCGAAAATAGCATCTGAAGTGAAACCTTGTGTCTTATTCCCAGAGATATATAAACGGTCCGAGAAATTGAAATCTGTGATAGTAGCATTAATAGCAAACGCCCCGGCTGGGTAAGCATTTACATTAAACATATTGTCAGAAATTCTAGAATAAGGAGATACGGCACTGACTTGTCCGGGTATGCCAATAATAGTATTAGATTGACTAATAGGCATGTAAAAATTATTACGACTTATCTCATAATCACTATTATTTGTATTATCAAATACCATATTTGAATTATATATAGTATTATCAATAAATCGTAATGATCCAATAGAATCAAATTTCATTAAGCATGGATTAGCTGGATCGTTACATATAAAGTTAATATTATGAAAAGTAATAAAACGAGCCTGAGTCGGGTCTTGTCCTACATTATGAGCAAAAAGAGGATTCCAAGTTGTATTATCTTCGATGACTACTCCCGGCCCAAAAGTATTATGTTGTGACGCAAAAAATACACCCAATGCGCCACTTGCAGGAGCTGGTCCGCCATTATGTACCGTAAATCCGGTAAAATCAATATAACTTGAAGATTCAGCATCTAAACACAAATCAATACAACCATCAGCAGTAACACCTGTTACAGTAATATTCTCTCCCATGCTTCCCCACCAACCAGTGACTACATTAACAGCCCTTCCCCCAGCAACACTAAAATTTTGCGCCCAACGAGTATTTGTTAAAGTAAGACCTTCAATCGCCGCATTACCACCCCACCATTCTAGATTATATTCACCATTGATAATGTCATTACCAATCATAGTAACATTTTGGGCATATTGAAGTTCGGCTAGATCAATTGCTCTACTCGCTTGCGAGGTTCCAAATTCATTCCCGTCTACATAGTTACCTTCCAGGTAGATATTGAGATTTATATTAGAACTATTAACTCCAGCATAAGTAGGAGAGGTACTTAGGGTAAGTAATATACCCAGCCCTACGGTATGATTATGTTTCATAACAATATTGATACAGGCCGAGCAACTTAGTATAGCAGCCCCTTCCACTGTAGGAGTGCTTGTATTATTAATCCATAAATTATCAATCTCAAGATTACTCAAACTAGTTGCAGTAATCCACGCTGCGAGTATACTAACAGTTTGAATTGCCTTAGCACCATTGCCTATAATCTGAGAGTTAGTACTAAGAACAGGCGCCACACTCCAAGTTAGTGGTGTTTCTAGAATTAGCCTATGCAATGAACTTATCGTTGGTACAGTACTAACTGTACCGGTACATTGCACAACAATATCCGCAGCAATACCTGAAGCGGCTGTATCGGCAGCATTTATTTGAGCTCCAATATCTGCACCAGAATACTGACATGCATTGAATACTTGATTTGTATTTTGTTTTGTTACTATATTAATACCATCCAAGTTTGCACTTCCAGTACCGCTGGTTTGGATATTTAAATTTGTATTAACTGGTTGTACGATAGTCTGTGAGGTTGTTGGATCCACAAGAACCCCGCTTGTAGTGGTTAGTACAGGAACCCCATTCCATTCTAACGCGCCGGAACCGCTGGTATTTACATTGAACGAAGTATTAGTCGGCTGATCGATATTTTGATTCCCGGACGGATTAGTAACAACCGGAAAACCCCCGACAGTAGCAAAAGGTTCCCAACCTGTACTTGTACATACATTCATGGTCTGGTTTGTTGTGTTGTAAAACAATCCAGATTGATTAATAGGAGGGCAATTTCCTATCTGATTTACATTGTAAGCTTTTGAGATAGGGGTATAAATAACAAGACTACTGGGAAAACTACCACTGCTGGTAATAGCTGCACCCAGATCGAATGTTGTACCGGATATTGAAAGATTAACAACAGCACACTGTAATGAAGCATTCGGACAGACATTAAAAACCCACGTACTTCCAGTAGGGACTATTGCCGTATTAGACGGCAGAGTAAATGAATAAACACCCCCGGAACTAGTAATTACTGTAGCGGGGAGATGATTAAACACACCCCCGGACCAATTATAAGGTCCAGGAATCCCCGGAGCGTTTGTAAAAATTGGAGTAATAGTAGCATTACTCCAAGTATTCCCCAAAGGGTCTACAAGAGTACCTGTCACGGTAGTTGTTTGAGCCAAAGCTACAGAGCAGAGTAGAGAAAGTAAAAAACCAATAAATCTTTTCAGCATGAAGGCCACCAATAAGCGTCGTTGTTAAATCCAAGAAAGTTGTAATCAATATACCAGGTTGTATCTACACAATGAATATCTTCATTACCATCTTTTGACATTAGAGCAATCCCATTCTTGATAATTCATAGTATCTTCTCGTGGTAGACTTCTGCACATCAGTACGTATTTGCATATTGGGAATTTTTATTTCTTCGACTTTAGCATCTACAGTAGCCCAAGCATCTCCTATACTCATCCCATACCCCATAGGTACAGCAATAAATCCTGAATGCCCTGCGGTTACTAGGGAATTCCCATCCCTCATAACGTCGTACATATAGGTACTTTCATATTGACCTTCGCTGATACCTTTAATCTCAAGCCCTTGTGGATGCTTTCCTCTAATCTCAGTCGGATATGGAGGTACACTAAGCCTAACTCCCGCAGCAAACTCCCCACGCCAACTCTGATCGGGCACCTGCCCTGTAGCTATTTTATGAAACATCTCCCCTAAATTCCCACCGTACATTTGAAACAAGGTAGCACTAGCATCATAGCCAAATCGAGGCGTCCATTCAAGTCCATAAAGCCCATGCTCGGTGGCTATAGTATTAAGATCAATCATCCCTACATAATTAACAGAACGAAGATATTCACGCATCTTCATTAAACCTTGTCTATAGAGTTCGGAAGATTCTCTTAGATAAAATACTAAATTCCCAGCACATCCTGTATTCGGACCGTTATCCTCGTTCATGAACTTCTTCTCTTCTAGAGTCACGTTAACTAGATAAAAATCATCCCCATTAAAATAACCCTCTACAGAAACCTCGGTACCTTTAATAAACTCTTGCAATACAAAAGGGCTTCCCTTGGTTTTAGCGAAAAGTTTATCTATCTGCCCAAGCATGTCTTCAGGGCTAGAGGCTACGTATGTAGTATCAGTATCATTCTCCTGCCCGCCGTCTGGTTTATACACAAATCTTTTATTACTTTTCCTAATATGAATCTTCGCCGCACCTACATCTGTGAATCGTTCATATACAGGAACCTGTATTCCGCATTCTTCCATAGCCTCAAGTCCGAACATACGGTCATCTTCAACAGCACAATTAAAGGCACCGTCACCGATAGTAGGACAAAGATTTGAAGAGAACTCAGATTGTCTTTCTCGTCCAGTAAGGTCAAATAGTGACAAATCATACTTACCATAATTCGGGTATCCCTTAGAACCTCGTGCTCTAACATAAGGAGCAGGTACTATGCCCTTTAGAATATTATCATACTCCGGTTCTGTTAAGAATATATCAACTTTATGTCCCTCTTCTATAAGTCTTAACGAGAACCATGCACCGTACATGGTGTAAGTAGATAATGCAATCTTAAGAGGCATAGTACCTTTCCTTTTAATTAAACAGTGGGTTTGACAAATGATGCACTAGGAGTAGAAGTAGTGGCAGGAGTAGTCCCCGTCACAGTCCCATTAAGCTCAGTGCTCGTAGAACCATCTGAGAAGGTAGTAGTAACAGAACCATCTGCGTTCGTCACTGTCGTAACAACTGCGGGGGCGGTTGTCACAGGAGGAGGAGTTACCACAGGGGGATTGATAACAGCACCCATAGTGGTATTAAGACCCTGAATCTTAGAATCAAGATTTTCCAAATTCGCATCCGCATTAGTAAGCTGTCCGATAGCGGCAGTCAAATCAACCGGAGTACCAGTCGTCTGGGCATTCTGGAGCAGCGTGAGAACTTCGGAGACATCAGTACCAATCGCAGTTACATCAGTACCAAACTGCGTAAGGTCCGCGCTGATTTTATTAATCCCACTCTGCATTGCCGCAAGTTGACTCGTATTTACAATTGAAGTAGCCATAAGATTCTCTATCCCTTTTAAAATTAAATCCTGTTTATATTCAATATCATGAAGTTGCTTTATAAGCCTATAATCACTCATGGCTTACTTCTTATTAGTGGTTTTCATACTCTCAAGAGACATCTTAGCTCCACTAGAACTAGAAGCACCCTTGTTACATTCCACGGATTTAATAGCAGAACGTACCGCATCGCGAGTCATTGACGCTGCCTGGCCGGACATATAAATCTCCTAGTATTTAAAATCATTCGAGTTAAGAGGATTGTTATCAGACTGCTGTTTCTTTAGTCTGGGCTTGTGGAACTTCTTAGCATCTCGATCTTGCTTTGTCGGCAAGAGTTTATGAGATGCTATAGAACCAATTCCGAGTGGGGTGAAATCACTCATAGCATCTCTAGCAACAGGTTTCCATGCATCTGGTTTCCTATTACTAGTATGCAATGACTTTAGCGCATCCTGAGCGCCTTGCAGAGCAATATTAGCATCTGGCCCAAGCACTTGCCCAGCCAAATTCGCCCTAGACGCTCCACGTACATAACCTGTTGCAACACCGAAAGCTGCTATGTGACTTAAGTTTTCAATAGTCCCAAGAGCGATATGTGCTGCACTTCCAGCTTTCTGCCTCCCGGCTACTTCATCATACACAGCACCCGCTGGAGTATCTTCTAATCTTTTTTCAAGATGGCCAGTAGGATTATCCCAATCATTACCGCTAAGCAATCGCTCTGACTCATATATAGTCGCTCCTACTACTGGAAAAGCCATTGAAAGGAGACCTATGTTTCTAGTAATCCCCATAAAATCCCCTTGCTCGTACTGGCGCTTGAAGACGTTACGAAAGAACTGGGACTGGCTACTAACATAGTTATGAAAAGCTCCAGCCGTTCTAAAAAGAGGACTCCGCTGGAATAGGGCTGTTCGATTCTCTGCGAAGTTTAAAAAAGCCCTTGCGTTGGTTCCATGATAGTATACCTTATCTATATCATCAGACAAAAGCTGCCCATTCTGGCGCTTGATCTTATTAGCATCGAGACCCAGTTCTCTCAACATCGGGAGAGCCATCTTATCATTACCTTGCATAAGATGTTGCGATGCTTCTTCCGCAGCTAATTTAGAAGCGTGAGCACTCATCATAAGAGTCTCATAACGCACCCTAGACATTCCTGGAATATACATATTCCTATGCAAAAACTCCCCAACTCCACCGGGGGCGTACTTACTAATCAATCCCTTATCGAACTCTTGCTTTTCCTTGTAACTAGTATGCCATAACTCACTAATAGCATTCGTTGCAAGTACAGCTGCCTCTGCCCCTTTGCGGGTACTTGGGTTAAAGTTCTGATTAACCACCTTAGCATAAGTTTGGAATCCGTCGCTTATTAGAATGTTTAAATTTGAAGCCAAATGTGGAATTGCTGCTTTGTAAGCGAGTAGTGCTTGATGCGTTCTACCTATATTTTTTTCGTAAAAATTAGCCCCTCTATAAGGAGAAGGGGGAGTATTTACTTTTTGGTCCGGAGTACCCTTACGCATATCCCTATCAAAACTAGAAAGCCCTTGAGAATCTGGGGATTCTTTGAAGAGAATATTCAAATGATCCGCAAGAATATCAGCTCTATTCTTACTTACAGTATTCTCCACATGCTTTAGCACACCTTGAATAGCTGCCCTATTTTTACCAAAAACCATATCCTGAGCAGTCTTAGCGGCTTCACTAGATATCTCATGATGCGGTTTTACACTACCCATAGCCTGAGCGGCTTGTACTCCTTGGCTTGTTAGTTTATTAACAGTCTCCTTGTATGGTCCGCTGTATATATCATACAGAGCCTTGGCTGCCGGGATATCTTGAAACGCAGTTTTAGCGGGGAACACTGCATGATATAAACCCTTCTCCACATTCTCAGCCGCCTCGTGTGCAAAAGCAGACTGGCCTATTTTAGCGCCAGCCTTTTCAATACCTTCGGTAGCGAATTTCGCAACGGTATTATAAAATCCGCCCATAAATTACTCCGATTTTTTGAAAAAAGCACTAATAAAAGCCACTGGAATAATAATAGGCATTACTAATGTAAGTGCAGTAGCCCCCATTGAAGGCGCCCAAAAATCTAAATTAGTAGCGGATTTATAGGAACTTCCAACAACATTAGCTGTGTGTTTAAAAGGATTTATCATTGTAGTAGTCCACCTAGTTTTGAATCTGTTTGATGTGCTATAATACTGTGTGAGGATTCTTCTAACGCTCGTTTGAATGTTAGATATTCTTCGGGGGTTCTGGCACTATACGAGGCTTTTTGTATCGCTTTGACAGTAGCATCAAATCCCTTAAGTGCGTGTGGATGTTGGGCCAATGCTTTTCTAGCACTTTCTATAGTAGCCTTATCCGCCTCGGTACTAAGCTGCTTTTGCCACTTGGTCCAGCTAAATGGTGCATCGAGCTTAGTAGAGTTGTATACATTAGTCTCCGGCCCAAGTCTACCAGAGTGTGCAAAATTTCTTAAATGTACATGCAGCCAATCTGCCTCTTTCTGAATCTGCTTAGGAGTAGCTTTTTCATATCCTTTAACTTGTCTGATTCTATAGAGCAAACTCTTACTAAGCTCCGGTGGGAGTTCTTTACGGTTGCCGTAGTGATAAAGCATCCTCTGAGTAGTATTCTCAAAGTGTATATTACCCCGATCAGCGTCCTTAAGAAGTCCTATGAAGTTATTAAAATTAGCCTGCGATCTATCACCTACAGCTTGATTGAACTGGGTACGATTACGGGCTGCTCTATAGTACGCTACAGAATAATCCTTAGTATCCGCATATCTATTGAAATCGGCTCCGACACTCTTAGTAATCTTAGTCACCTTACCAAGCTTCTTAGCCGCTCCATTCTGATTAGAAATACCAGTTTCTTTCGCGATCTGAGTAAGACTATTATCTGTTACAGCATCTCCAATTTTAACCCCAAGACCTTCGAGCATCTTAGCCGTCTGGGCAAACATTGGGTTAGTTGCCTTCTGCTCTGCAATAGATTGCTCCACTTCATGTTTCTGCAAATCCGACAAATGCACTGGAGCTTCCTGAGCCGCTTGATTTATCTGCAGCCAACGCTCCCCAAGTACATCCAACTTTTGCTTATCCTCAAGCATATGCAACGGCATTTTAAACTTAGCCAGCGAGATAGAATCCAACGAAGCCTTTTCCGCTTCGTGAAGCTTATGCATTACTGGATTAGACTCCGCTCGCTGTATTTCGGCTCTTTTAACAAGCTCATTATACCCAAGCTGCTGCTGTCTACGATTTCCATACTTGAATACTTGACCATCGCGCGTAGTAAAATGGCCAGCTTCTTCAGTAGTGGGGTGTACAATAATACCATGGGTAAGTTCATGCTGGCCTCCTATTACGATATCTTTAATATCACCCTTCTTCATAAACCAAGGTTCTTCGACCATTTCGTGATATGCGCTTTGTACCACATCCTGTGCGAATGGTTTTCCACCCATTGCTATAGTATTAGCGGTCCATTTTTTAATCAACGGAGCACTAGCTACTTTAACTACTTTGCCGGCAGCTCCTAGTGCAGTCTCAGCTACTACGGCTCCAGCGGCTCCCTCAGCAGCGGTCTTAGTAGACCCGCCAGATTCTACCAAAGAACTAAGAAACATATCCGAAGCACTAGTAAGTCTCTTCGCTACAAATTGACCAGTTTTGGATACTGCTAGTTTTTCGGTGAGATTAGCCCCCTTTAGGAGCTTTGAGCCTGCCCCTACAGAACCAACTGCTTCATATAACGGCAGTGTAGCAATTAACTCTCCAGCATCGCTGGCAAGTTTACCAACCATCGTATCTCTCGGATGCGTTTGAAGCCAGAAATCGTCACTCTGAATCTTAGCGTGCTGAGCATCTACGTAATTCCCAATAGACCTCTGAATTACCTTATCTACATGCTGTATATGCTTAGCCAACAGGCCGTCATTATTATGACTAAAATTATCGTCAATATCATGCATAGCACTAAAGGCTTTGTTAGTAACTTTAGCTCCAAATAAAGCAATCCCGTCCCAGGCTTTAGTAGCTCCAACTACCAAATCCTTCCCCATCTGATCTCGTAAATCCGTGTTATAAGACTCAGACAATTTCTGTACCCGAGCCACATGCTGGATGTTATAATCACGAATGGCAGTACCACGACCAGTAGCACCAACCCAAGTATCCTTATTAGGTACTGGTAAATGAAACCCAGAATAAGACTTAGGGACGTATTTATCATAAATATCAGCCCTTACTTTAGCTTGTACTTCTGGTTTAAGTGCTGCGTACTTAGGATCACTCTTTACCGCTTCAAGCCTCTTAGCAATCGCTGTACCGCGATCTGCAAAAGTAGGTAATGAAGTAATATAAGAATGATCCTTAGCCTTATTTACTGTCTGATGTTCCGTAGTCGTCGGAGTTTGTATCGGAGTCGTCGTCATCTGACTCGTCTGACTCTCCTGCGCCGACGGATTCAATGGATTTATCGGAGCCATTAATAGTTCCTTTTGTTAAATACTCTGGGACTTGGGTTGCGTCTAAACCGAGGCGAGAAATAAGAGACGATCCAGTATCTTTAGACTGAGATTCTGGTTTTGTAGTTGTGCTTATGGGAGTAGTTTTACCGTATACTTTTTCCTGTACCCTATTCCTATACTCTCCAAGGGCATTAAGTCTAAGATTATTATTATCCAAAGCGGTCTTCAAAGTAGCAATATCAGGATTCTTGGGATCGGCCTGCTGCAAAGTAGCGATCTGGGTACTCAACTTAGAACTAGTATCCGAAACTCCCTTGAAATCCTTATCAATAGTCTCAAGCGAATCCTGCTTCATTTTATCTGTAGTCGCTTTATCAAGACGCTTATCATCCGCTACCTTGAGCATGGCATCTACATGAAGTTTAGTCCTTGCAAATGCTTGAGCGTCTTTATTTGCCTGTAGTTTTAAAGCGTCCGATGCTTTCTGATTCTGCAGCTTCAAAGAATCTATATTCTTCTGCTGCTCCTGTTGCATCTTAGTCACTGCGCCAAACTCAGCCCTAGCTCCAGCGTTCTGATCTCGCATTAGCTGTATTTGCTTAGCACTTTCAGCCGCTACCATTCTCGGAATAACATACTGTGTCAATTGCTTCTGGGCTTCTTGCTGCTGAGCCAACGCTGCTTGATACTGCGGATTCTGCTGTATTGTCGGCATATCCTTAGAAAGTGCCGCATCTGCTCTAGGAGTTTGACTCTGTTGCTGTGCAGGAGGTTTAGGATTAGCCGCTTGTTGCGCTACAGCGTGCTCTTGTGGGTTATCCGAATTAAACGGACCAGCTTTTTTAACCTCTGCGGTAGCTTGCTGGAAAGCTTGTACTTCGGGAGTTTTGTTCTTAGAAGGATCAACATAGCTAATATCCAGCGCCTTAGCAAGCTGCTTCTGTTTCTTCGGGTCACTCAGAATAGCCTCAAGAGATTTCTTATTCGCCGCCAAAACTCCTTGTGCTATCTTATTATTAGGATCTTGCTGCAGCACAGCCTGGGCGTTAGCTACATTGGTCTTAGCTTTCATAACAGTAACAAGATCATCTTTAAGACGCTCTTGCTTTTGCATTTGAATATTTTGTCCGGCTTTACCAATAAGATTAGCCAGAGAGCCAGCGGCATTTTGCCTGCGCGCTTGGATTAGTGAAGTAGCCTGATTACTAAGAGGTTGGTGATTCGTATCTTGTGGCGTATAAGGAACCACTGGTTTAATATGTGGTTGAGCAATATCAGTTCCTTGTACGTAAGGAGAAGGCAATGGAGCATTAGCCTGCTGTGCTGTTCGTCCTAGCAAGGCGCTAATCTCCTCTCCGACCCCGGACGGAGCGGCTGCCACTGATACACCTTGCTGCGGGGAAGCAATATCCGGTACTGTAGGTGTCGTGCCCATTATGCTAACGCTCCTAACGCACTAAGTATCTCACTAAAACCACCAGTACCCGAAGCAGAAGTAGAGTTTAAAGCATTCGCTCCACCGCCTACTAGGCTACTAATAGGACTCATAACATCCATAGCACTTTGAAAACCAGACTCATCAGGACCGTGTGCTTGCCCTTCGGTCATTAAAGTACTAAGCAATGTGTTCTCTTGGTTGTTTTCCATACCACTAATAGTACTCTGGAGCCCTTGATTAACTTGGGAATAAAAATCTCCAGAAGCTAGGGCCGCTGTGCTGGAATTAGGCGTAACCCCGCCAGCAGCTTCCTGTGCTTGGATATTGCCGTACTGTTGATTTGCGGCAGTGTTTGTTTGATTGATAGTAGCTTGAATTGCGGCGTCATTAGTAGTACCCAAATTACCTAAGACGTCAGTTATAGCAGTACCGGTACCTTGCCCATAAGTAGCTTCAAAGTCGCCGGCTAGGGAATTAGAAGCATCTTGTCCTTGACTAGCGCCAACATTAATAGGAGACCCTTGCACAGTAGAAACCGGCGCTGAACCGGGGGCCGCGTAGGGATTTTGCGCGGTAGTATTAATCCCGGAACCAGTAGAACCAGCACTTACTGGTACACCTCCATCTACGGCCCCAGGAGTAGTGCCATTAGAAGCTCCACCCATTCCAGGCATTGGTACTTGTGCTGTCGCGACATTAGTATTTAATCCAGCTGCCATTATGCCCACCTGCCGTTCTGAGGTCTGATTTGTCTCATACCCATGTTAGAGGTAATATCATTCTCTTGCTGAGAAACGCGTGCTGTTATTAGTCCAAGATCGCCTTTTCTCTTCGGGTCGCCATAGAGTGTATTTTTATACATCTGCGCGTAATCCAACATGCGTAAAGTATTAGCTAATCTCAGAGCCGCCCCATACTCAATAAGCTCTCTCCAATCGTCATCAAGTTCTATAACATCCGAGAGCTCTGCTGGTTGCGAAAACGGATGCTGTATCTGATAACGCATATAAGAGAAAAAAGTATTATTAGGCTGCGGGGCGATGTATACAAAATTCTGCCAACGTGTCCAATAAGCCGGAGTTCCGGGAGTGCTAAACATAAGTTCTAGCGCATCGATACTCTTGTATGTGAGACCGATACCCGGATTATACCCTGTTATACCGTTGAGTGGTACGTTATAAAACATATAAAACGAAGGAATCATCTTAGGATTCCCGTTATATGAATTTTGTGGGGTAGGAATATCTCCTACATTAACCCAGGTACTAAAAGGGTACTTAAACTGCCCGGAAGTCATCTGTACTGGAGTTGCTGTGGTCCTCTGCAATCCCTGAAATGGGTAGCTCTGGCTGTATTCCAATACCGTATCAGCAATTGCCTGCGGTCCAAGAGTAATTACATCTTGTCTATTACTAAGTTTCGTATAAACCCCGCCCGTCGGAGCCTCTGTAGTCGCACCAATTCCGCACAGCAAGTCCTGGATAATATAAGGGTAAGGCATTTGTTTTGTCCTTAAGATACTACTTGCTGTGGAGAAGCCAGAATCCAGATAGTTATATCTGTTGCATCGTTAGTAGTCTGAAGAGTTATAGTTGTTTCTGTGGGTGGGACAGTACCGTAGAACACATCAGCCGCCGCATATTTTGCTATAACTATAAACCCGTAAGGCACAGTATTAAGATTGTGCGCTATAGTCAGGTCTGTATTATTCCCGGTCCAAGATGCGGGCAATGCGTTGGGATTAGCTAAAGACCCAATCCTAATAACAATCCCAACCATATTATCTTGATCGTAGGTCAATGGTTGTCCATTAGTGTCAAATGTGAGTCCATTTCCAGGACTCACATTCCCACTTAGGACTCTATTCACTGACTTATTCAAAGTATCTTGCGTCGATATACTCGTCGGAACTCGCATTTGCATTAGTCTATTTCTCCGTCTGCGTAAGTCCCAGCGAGCATTGCTTTTACTATAACACCTTTGAAATTGGTAGAAGTGATACTTAACTGCGGAGCTTCTACTGTTGCAATGCCTAAAGGACTGTAGTATGTCTTGGCATTCAATGTTCCGTCAAGGACAATATCACCTAGCGAAGTAACCGTGCCATCGATATCTATGATAGCGCACACCAGAGTTCCTGTACCGTATGCCTTAACTACCAATCGTCTAGTAGTAGACTTCCGAGTAAACCCAAGCTTCAACTCCTGTGCTTTGAAGGCTAGATTCAAATTCCCTGCCATATTATTGGCGTCATTAGTAACACTTTTATTAAACACAGCAGGATACAAAGTAACAGTCTGGTTGGTGCCATTGACCGTGACGTTAATAAGAATCAAAGTCAAAGGATTAACAAACTGCTGCGCCGAACTCGCTTGATCCGGGGCCGGGAAATCGAATGTATATACTTTCAAACTCGAAACAAGACAATTAGTAAATGCTGTTCCGTTTTGAGAATTTACTAACGTGTCCACATTATAACTAAGATTAGACCAAATCCCAGTATTCAAATCCATAAGCCATACTTGCAGTGTTTGATTCAGTTCCCCGAACTGGAAAACAGTACCACAGACAATATAAAATGGTGTAGGGTAGCTGCTATTAAAGTAATACAAAAGAAGATTAGCACCTACACTGGGTATTTGGATACTATTAACAAGTTCTGAAAGTTGAAAACTACTAAGTATAGCTGTTCTCGCGGAGCCTGAAATATCAGTGAACCCCGCTCCAGTACTAACAGAATACACTCCACTATCCGTGACCAGAAGTCCACGCTGCCCGTACTGTGTACACGAACCGGGATATACTCCACCCTGGCCTACGGTAGAAGTCCAAAGAGTTGTAAATGTAAACGGCCCAATAGCAACTCCAGTGGGACTAAGTTCTATCAGTGCCTTACGACTCACCGCAACTCCAACACTCGCGTAGCTGAAAAATCCAGTAAGTTGATCTTCTACCGCGGCCAGCGTATTGAATCCGGCTGTTCTATTAACAGATGGGTCCCAAGTAGTAAATTCTCCGGGGCCGCTCCAGTTAATTCGATTCGATTGCACACCATCGGTCGCGCTATTAGTATTCAATTGAAGTAAATAATCATCAAGCACTCCAAATACCAATCCGCCAGTATAGTTAGACTCTAGTGTATAAGCAGTCCCGTCGTACTGATAAATAGAATTACGACCAAAATTAGCAATATACGCAATGCCGTTCACAATCTGAACCGCTGTAGGAGGGCTTGCAGTAACCCAAGGACCGTCAGAAGCTACAGTGCTTTGATTAAACTTACCTGCAACGTTATCATATGCATAAAGCCCCCCAAATTGGTCTAACCCAAATAACAACCCAGTATACTCAAAAATAATCGCCAAATAAGCATTCGCAGAGCCTTGGACAAACAAAAACCTAGTAGGATCAGCAATCATATTAGTATAACAAAGAGCGCCATCAATAGCAACTACCCCTTGCTGCACCTGCAATTGATTGTCATTAATATCCACCGGGTCTTTATCCGAAGCCACTCCGCCCCAAGGCTGTTCGTAGTAAATCTCGAAATGGTTTCCCGTAGTCTTACGAAGTCCTGAGGGCATACTTTATCCTATTTTGTGATAAATACACTAAGATCGCCACTAGACATTGTGGTTACTACAAAACCATTAACCCAACTAAGAGTTCCGAACGCAAACATTGGATCGTTGGCGTTTGCTACGGTATTAATAATGGTATTACCATTCTGATCTAGAATGATTAGAGTAGCACCAGCTGTGGGTTTATTCCAGATAAGTTCCTTAATATAAACCTTACCTGTCCAAATTACAGTTGTACTTGGAGTATCGATAAACCAAGGATTCGCGCTAATATTATTTGCCATTTTAGCCCTTTCTAAATAAAGATATCATCATTAATACCATCCAAAGAGGGCATTGTTAGTTTAGGATCGGGTTGTAGATCAGGGCTAAGTACTATATTAGACAGAGCATCTGAAATACCCTTATCAATCTGCCCTAGCAGTGGGAAGGAATCAAAGCATTTTTTATCTAAAAGTTTACCACGCTGCCACTGCAAATTTCTAATCGGAGTTCTATCCCCACAACGCCCGCAAAAAGTCCAAGCGCCCTCACCCCATGTATGCTTATTCGGAAGTCCTCGATTAGACATTAGGAAGCTCCAAGAGTTCCGTGGTAAGAATCGTATCCTCAGTTACTTCAGCATGAGCACATACGTAATTCAAATAATTTACAGTATCGTTCTCGTTCGGAGGAGCGAATCTATTAATAACCTGCTTTAGGGTAGCCCCAAGATACCCCCCAATAAGGTCGCCACTTGTACTGAACCGCGCAGGAATACCAAGCCACCTAGCTCCTGCTAACCAACCAGTTTTAGCGTCTGGAAAGATCGCAAATCTTGGATCGCCCCCAGTAGCACCAAATGCTTTAGCCTCCGGGCCATACATAAGATCAAGAGGATTATTATTCCTCTCCGGCCTAGATCCCGGCGTAAAATACCCTTCCATATGCGCCATAGTTTCTAGCAGTAACATAGTATCTCCAATCGCGGTAGGAATAAAAACCCCCTAGAGTTGGGGAGACGTCCGCTCTAGGGGGCCGATCAACTCACTTGCACCGCAACAAGTGGTGATCTATCTTGTTACTAGGCCCCATTCGAACCCCATGTGCCCAGCCAATCCGTAGCTCCAGCAGACATACGCATGGTAGTCTTCTGTTTCATCGCGCCCGTGTCAAAATCCTCGTCGAATTCATCTTCGGGATTCTGGCGCATGAACACAGTCATGGAGTGATTTTTCTTATCCGCTACCATATACCAAGGTCCAGCATTAGTGAGATAATGAGCAACCATATAGCTCAAATCTTCTCCAAGCAGGGAGTTGATATCGTTCGTATCTGTTGCAGGCTTGCCAGAACTTCCAAAGAGTTCGCGAGCGAGGAAACGATTCTCAGGAGCGATTACGACCATCTTAGGTTTCAGATTAATCGGAAGTCCCTGCGAATCCACAAGACGCTCGAACTGTGTAGTACCCAACTGCACGCCTGTGAATGACAAATCAATATCAGTAGCAGGACGATTAGGGAAAGTGCCAGCCGCACTAATAAGATTAGGCAGAGACTGCCAAGTATTAGTAGCCTGAGGACCACCGAGAAGCGGATGCTGGTTATTAAACAGCGATACACCATCGGTAGTAGTTACATTAGCACTAAACCCCTGATTAAACGTATTCCAAGCTACAATTTCTTTAGTATATCTAATAGACCGGGCCAGAGCTTTAGGAGCCTGATTAATAACCCCATACTTAGCATCTTGCCACAGTTCCTTAGAAGTACGAACCGCCAAGGCGTAAGTAAGATGAATATACCGCTTATCCCCACCCTGGATCATCTGTGTATACGCAACAGGCGTATTTTCTGGCTTTTCCTGAAGGGCACCAAAACCTGCCATTTTCAAGTCCTGCTCATACTCCGAAGTAGAAGTTTTTACGTTAAATACAGCCTGATACTCTTCGGCACGCTGTTCTGTCTCAAGAGCATCAACGTAAATCTTATGCAACCCCGGAGCCATTAGTTTAGGATATGCTCCACGTACTTGTGTGGCCATGTTATTATATTCCTTTTATACCTTAGATTAGATGAAATCCTGACGAGCCGCAGCAAGTACCTGAAAGCGAACACGTGCGTTTACAATATACACACCACCAACCGCTGTTTGATCGATTGGATTAATTCCAACCATAGTAACAACTGTGTTAGTTCCGGGGGTTACTTTATTACCATCGACATAGAACTGGCCATTAGCGTCAATAGTAAGTCCAAATTGAGTCCCAATCTGAGCCTGTGTAGGAGTGTAATCAGCAGCTACCGCTCCGGCACTATTATCGTAAGTAGCTTCAAAGATATTAGAACCTACCGAAGACTCTGCCAAAGTACGACCGTCGGAGATTGGTGCGCCTACTGCGATATTAACAGCAGAAGGCTGATTAGGAACATTACCGTAAGTCTGAATCGATCCCGGAGGTCCGATCTGCGAAAATGCTCCCGGAGCACCTTTTCCGTTAGTACCAAGATTCAATCCCGTAGTAAGAGAGAACCCGACAATAGCGGCAGCCAAAGTAGCACCATCCCACTGCTGTGCAAAACCCGCACTCAGTTGAATAGGCACTCCATATTTAAACGTCTGCCCTGCTTTCTCAAGCAGAGAAATTGTAAAAGGGGTCAGCCCGGTAACAGTTTCTACCGTACCAATAGGCTGATGGTATGCAAGATTTGCTGGCATTTTAATGAGTCCTTCTTGTTGAATTTAAATACGTTTATTCTAAATAGCTATATCAGGATCGTAAAATACCATTTTCTTATTTGCTCTAGCGTTGTTGAAATCTGATCCGATATCGGACTGGGACATAAAAGAATTAGCCGTAGCTGCCGCTTTCTGTCTCGCTCGTGACTGATCTGTGGTTGCAACAGCTCTCTCATGTGCCGCGCGCAAGGCACGATAATAAGTAGCTTTATCTATTTTCATCGCCACGACATCATTAAAGCAATAATGCCCACTAGCATCCAGTGAAGTCTGTATAGCAGCGCTACTAACTAAATCTTGTGCTGAGATATAAGTAAAACCTTTAGCGATCTTGTCGCCAAGATTCTGCGGATTTTTATTAACCCAACGCGCTTCATAATTGGAGTCTTTCAAATCAATTTTAAGTACATCAGCACTCATAAATGCCTTGGCTTCGATAGGGACACTAAGATCGTAAACATCATCCATCGTCATTTTAGAAAAATCCGTGATAGGAGTCTGGTCCTTTGTAAGCACTTGTGCTGACATAGAACTATCGTA
>Ga0302301_1000460_pt1 | contig 18076 bp, 11 predicted proteins | sample III_Palsa_E1_2_FD_194544 | JGI IMG/M metagenome (GOLD analysis project Ga0302301, IMG submission 194544) | Peat permafrost microbial communities from Stordalen Mire near Abisko, Sweden - III_Palsa_E1_2 | ecosystem: Environmental > Terrestrial > Soil > Palsa > Peat permafrost | place: Sweden... | reverse complement strand
GATGCGGCCAATGTAACAACCGACGGAAGCGGTGCAACCGAAATATTTTTAACCGGCCGTGCCAACGCACACCATGTTGATATGAGCGGGGTAGGTAAGGTACACGCACTTGATTTTGTAGTAGGTGATTATTATATCGAAACATCGGGTGCGAGCGAATGCCAGATCAATGCAACTCATTCACTCGAAGTGCATAGCAGTGGCGCATCAGAGATAAAATATCGCGGTAATCCTCCGAGTGTAACTAATGATAAATCGGGAGCGTCATCATTAGAAAAGGTTGATTAAGTTCTTTTATCATATTACTACTAAAGGCTGGGATGGATGTTCCGGCCTTTTCTGCTTTATTAGTATTTATTAAATATTAACTAATTGAAAATAAACGTAATGTGTGCTGTGTAAGCAAAAACTTGTTATATTAGATACTTCAAACCCTTGTCATGAAAAAACTTGGAAAAGGATTATTATACCTGGTTATAGCGGTTATATTAATTGCTATTGTTACCGTATCATACATTACTTTGGCATTGCCCGATGTTAGTGCACCCGAAAATATTCAAATAGCCTTAACACCACAGCGCATAGAGCGCGGCAAATACCTGGCTAACCATGTGAGCCTTTGTATGGATTGCCATTCAAAACGTGATTGGTCAAAACCAATCGGAGCTATTGATGCGGATAAGTTTGGTGCAGGCGGTGATAATTTTGATTCAAATGATGATGGTTTGCCAGGCAATATATATGTGCCCAACATCACCCCGCATAATTTAAAAAATTGGACAGACGGCGAGATTTTGCGAGCTATTACCGCCGGGGAGCGTAAAGATGGCTCGGCTATATTCCCGATAATGCCGTGGGATTATTTTTCTAAGATGAGCCGTGAAGATCTCTATTCAATTATTGCTTACCTGCGTACGCTAAAACCAATAGTAACTAACCCTTACCCAAAGCGTAAATTGGATTTTCCACTTAATATTCTCGTGCATACTATGCCTCAAGAAGCCATGCTGGGCCAAATACCTTTGCAAAGCGATACGGTAAAATATGGAGCTTATATAATAAGAACAGCAGTTTGCGGCGGATGTCATTCACCACTAAAAAATGGAAAGGTAATTCCCGGAATGGATTATGCTGGTGGCCGTGATTTTAAGATAGATGGTAAGTCTTATTTCTCGGCAAACATAACTCCCGATAAAGCCACTGGTATTGGTAATTGGACACGAGAAGCTTTTGTTGCGCGTTTTAAATCATTTACCGATTCGGCAAGGGCAACACATAAATCTCCATCTGCATTTAGCCCAATGCCCTGGTATGATTACAGTGGAATGAAAGAGGTGGATTTAAAAGCCATATATGCTTATCTTAAATCAATAAAACCTGTTAATCATAAAGTAAATAATTGGTAGCTAATTGCTATTTATTCCACAGTTTAAATTCTCCGATTTTCGGACTTTCCGAATTTTTAATACCTTTGCGCCTCTAAAATTGGTATAGTTATTATCGGTATTTATACTATACATTAAGTGATTAACTAAAATAGCCGCAAAAGATGAATATTTCACAGGAAAAAATTGATAACCTGAATGCGATCGTAAAGATCAACCTTAACCCTGAAGATTACCAGCCACGTGTTGATAAAGCAATAAAAGAACAAGCTAAGAAAGCAAAGATTCCTGGATTCCGTCCGGGAATGGTGCCTCCGGCGCATATAAAAAAGATGTACGGAAAGAGTATTTTGGTTGACGAAATCAATAATTTACTTTCAGATACACTTAATAACTACATTACTGAGCAGCAATTAGAGGTTTTGGGCCAGCCCCTGCCAAAGGTTGATGACAGAAAAGAATACAACTGGGATTTTGCCGACAACTTTGAATTTAATTACGAAGTAGGTTTAGCTCCTGAATTCAATATCGATTTTTCATCTGCTGATAAAATAACAGAATACCAGATAAAAGTTGATGACGAAACGCTGGCATCGCGTATAACAAATATTCGCAAAAGCTATGGCAAAATGACAAATCCTGACGTATCGGCAGATGATGATGTGCTTTATTCAGAATTGACACAGCTTTCTCCGGATGGTTCTGTTTTTGAGGATGGAATAAGCAATACAACGTCGGTTAGATTAGACCAGATCCAGGATGAAGCAATAAAAGCATCATTGATCGGTTTGAAAAAAGGAGACGAAATTGTATTTGATATTCAGAAAGCTTTTAATAACGATGCGGCAAAAGTTGCTGGTTTATTAAAGATTGAAGAAGATGAAGCAGCTGATTTAAAATCAAACTTCCGCCTGGCAGTTAAAAATATTAACCGTTTAGAAGAAGGTGATTTAAACCAGGAGTTCTTTGACAAATTATTTGGTGAAGGTATAGTAACTACTGAAGAAGAGTTCAGAGCTAAAATAACTGCAGAATTGGAAACAATGATGCAGCAGGATGCTGAACGCAAGTTGCAGGATGATATTTATCACTACAGTTTAGATAAAGTTGAGTTTAGCTTGCCAGACGAGTTTTTGAAACGCTGGTTAAAAGCAACCAATGAAAAACTGAGCGAAGAGGAATTGCAAGGTGGCTACGGCGACTTTGCTAAAAACCTTAAATGGACGCTGATTGAAAACAAGCTGATGAAGGAAAACAACATCGACATAAAATATGACGAAGTGTTTGCCCTTGCAAAACAACGTTTGGCACAGCAGTTCCAGATGTACAGCCCGCAGCCAATTGCCGAGGAGCAGTTAGCGCAATACACCGTACAATACTTACAATCAAAAGAAAATGCTAACAAAATATTTGAAGAGCTAAAAGCACTAAAAGTATTCGATTACATAAAAAGCGTTGTTACTTTAGATAAAAAGGAAATACTGTTTACTGACTTTAATAAGTTGGTAGCAGAGCATAAGCACTAATTTCTTTTAGTAGCAAGTATTTAGTAGCTAGTATCAAGACAGAAGATTTGATATTGGTTATGCTGTAAACACCAAAAGCAACTCTATAAGTTGCTTTTGGTGTTTATACAGCTTTGGCTTGATACTAGCTACTCGATACTAGTTACTATTGACTTCCAATTAATTTTACTTTTCGCAAACTTTCTGTTGTATAATTTATTCAAGTAAAAACTATATTTATCGCAATTAAAAAGCACTTTCATTTATAAAATAAAATACCATGGATACTATTGATAAAAACGAATTCAGAAAATATGCTGTTAAGCATCACCGTATTAACAGTTTACAAGTAGATAAATATCTTGCAAATTTCGACCGTAACCGTATGGCAAGCGGCATTGCTACCAATTTGCCAATGGGTTATACGCCTTATATTATTGAAGAACGCCAATTGAACATTTCACAATTGGATGTATTCTCCCGTTTAATGATGGATCGTATTATCTTCCTGGGAGATCCTATTTATGATCAGAATGCAAACGTCATCCAGGCACAGTTATTATTCCTTCAATCGGCAGATGCAAAACGCGATATTCAGCTTTATATCAACTCGCCGGGTGGTTCGGTTTACGCCGGGCTGGGTATTTATGATACCATGCAACTGATATCAAATGATGTGGCTACCATTTGTACCGGTATGGCTGCTTCAATGGGCGCTGTATTGTTATGTGCCGGTGCCGAAGGTAAAAGAGCTGCTTTACCACATTCAAGGGTGATGATACACCAGCCAAGCGGCGGTGCACAGGGCCAGCAATCGGATATCGAGATATCTTATCACGAAATAACCAAATTAAAAAAAGAATTATACCAAATCATTGCCGATCATAGTGGCGCATCATTTGAAAAAGTTGAAAAGTCATCAGACCGTGACTACTGGATGATTGCTGAAGAAGCAAAAGAATTTGGTATGGTTGATGAAATTTTACGCGGTAACGGTAAAGCCAGCAAAGCAGGTAAATAATTAATGGATTGATAACAGAAGTAGTTGAATGACTAACTGTCAACTACTTCTGTTATCAATCTTGAGTTAATAATAAATACAATTAATTGATAATGAAACAATTTGCCATGCACTTTGTAAATCTGTTATTAATTAATTATTTTTGATAAACTAAGCAGATACAGATGAACAAGAACAGCAAGGAGATCAGGTGCTCATTTTGCGGCGCCGGTAAACAGGACTCCCTGATGCTGATAGCCGGTTTGGATGCACATATTTGTGATAAATGTGTGAACCAGGCGAACGAGATATTGGCTGAAGAGCTGAAAGTACGTAAGGTGAAAGCATCTCCTTCAACACCAGGAATACTAAAACCTGCCGAAATAAAAAGTCACCTTGATCAGTATGTTATTGGCCAGGATGATGCTAAAAAAATATTAGCGGTATCGGTATACAATCACTACAAACGCTTAAATCAGCGTATTGACAAGGATGAGGTTGAGATAGAAAAATCAAACATTATAATGGTTGGTGAAACAGGCACAGGTAAAACCCTGCTTGCTAAAACGCTTGCCAAAATATTAAATGTACCGTTTTGCATTTGTGATGCTACCGTATTAACCGAAGCCGGTTACGTAGGCGAAGATGTGGAAAGCATACTTACCCGTTTACTGCAATCAGCAGATTACGATGTAGCCACTGCCGAAAGAGGTATTGTTTATATTGATGAGGTTGATAAGATAGCCCGTAAAAGCGATAACGCCTCTATAACACGCGATGTATCAGGCGAAGGCGTACAACAGGCCTTATTGAAGATATTAGAAGGTACAATGGTTAACGTACCGCCTCAGGGAGGTCGTAAGCACCCTGATCAAAAAATGATCACGGTTAATACCAGCAACATATTATTTATATGTGGAGGTGCTTTTGATGGTATTGAAAGAAAGATAGCCAATCGTTTACGTACACAAACTGTAGGTTACAAAATGAAACGTGATGACGGTGAGGTTGATATGAAAAATCTTTATAAATATATCACGCCTCAGGATCTAAAATCATTCGGTTTAATTCCCGAACTGATCGGCCGTTTACCAGTGTTAACATACCTGAATCCCTTGGACAGGGAAGCACTGCACAATATATTAACCGAACCTAAAAATTCGTTGCTTAAACAGTATAAAAAACTGTTTGAATATGAAGGCGTAAAGCTGGAATTTGATACCGAAGTGCTTGATTTTATTGTTGACAAGGCAATGGAATTTAAATTAGGCGCTCGTGGACTACGTTCAATATGCGAAGCTATAATGATAGATGCAATGTTTGAGTTTCCATCTAAAAAGGATGTGAAGCAACTTACAGTAACAGTTAATTATGCACTTGAGAAATTCGAGAAATCAGATCTTAAGAAATTAAAAGTTGCTTAATCAGAGCATCAGTTATTAAAACAACAAAACCCCGTCATAAACGGGGTTTTGTTGTTTTAATAACTTTTGAGGCGCGCCAATTCCTTTTGACAGAAAAAGGGGTATTATATTAATTTTTCTCGCTTAGCAAAGTCCTGAATAGTGTCAGGCGCGGTCATCAGGAAAGTTTGTAACCCCAATCTTTTTGCAGTTTCCAAATGCTGCGGACTATCGTCAATAAACAATGTTTCCGCAGGGTTTAGGTTGTTTTCATTTAATACCTGTTCAAAAATCTCAGGTTCAGGCTTACGTTTGCCTGTGAGGTGCGAGTAATATACTTTTTCAAAAAGTTCATCATTGCTATTTAAATTGTATACTTTTTTAAGGTAATTATGAACAAAATCATAATGAATAGCATTAATGTTGCTCAATAAAAAAGTACGGTATTTGCCTTTCAGCTTCAACAATAATTCATGATTCCCGTCAGGTATCCCCACGAAGATGGCATTCCATGCATTGTCTATTTGCTCATCAGTAAGCTCAGGCTTTTTGGTTAACTCTCTTATGCGTTCTCTAAAGTCGGCATTGCTTATTTCGCCGCGCTCCAATAAGTTAAAAACAGGGTCTTGGTGTTTGTGCCCATAAAATTCCGACGCGTTGTCAATGCCCAGCTTTTCCCATGCCTGCTGTACGTTGTTGAAGTCGATGTTAAATATTACGTTGCCGTAATCAAATATGATGTTTTTAATATTTTGCATTGCATGCTGTGTTATATAATGGCAATTCTACAAAAATTAGCTTACAGATGATAGGTAAATAGATAAATTCAACGATTTAGCATTGAGAATGTTAAGCTTAATAAGTATGTTTAATGAAAGTCGTGGGTTACGCCATTGAAGAAATAAATAGGCAATAAGATTAAAAAATGTAAAATTTCATTTCTGTATAAATTAAAAATTTCTACATTTGCAGCCTGAACGCGGTTGGCTTGTTTTAATACAAATACCGCAGTTTAGTAATTTTCTTAAGCAAATTAATTTTGCGCCTATAGCTCAGTTGGTTAGAGTAGAAGACTCATAATCTTTTGGTCCCTGGTTCGAGCCCAGGTGGGCGCACTTATCTTAAAAGGGCATTTTCTGGCGAAAATAGCCCTTTTTTGCTATATTTGGGCGGTTTTCACCGAGGCGGTACTGACACCGCGAAACTTCAAAACGTCAGGACTTACATAATTTTTTGTTGAACTTCACGTAAAAAGTGTCGGGATTTCGTCGGGTTAATTTTAGGGCCTGCGTCTCATGCTCTTTTTACGTGCCCAATTTTTAAAATTATGGCACTCGTAAAAGCTGTTGTTTATGAAGAATTCAAAAGAACCGATGGTACCTACAATGTAAAGATCAAGGTCTACCATCAAAAGAAAAAAAGGTTTATCGACACTATGCATTTCCTCTCCAACCGACAATTGGACAGCGATCTCAAAATCAAGGATAAGTTTATTCTGAATGAACTATCCATAATGCTGACCGATTACCGCAAAACAATCACGGAACTCGGCCCGAAACTTAATTTCATGACCTGCGATAATCTCAAAGATTTTTTGGAGGGGAAAGATGAGGAAGTTGATTTTGTGAAATTTTGCAACCATCATATTGCGACCCTTAAGGAGGATAGTCGTGACGGAACCGCAAAGAACCACTCAAAAATCAAAAACAGCCTGATCGATTATTTCGGGAAAGACCGCATATCGATGCTGGAAATTAATGCAGCCATGCTTTACCAGTACGAGAAATGGCTGCGTCGTGAACGCGTGATGACCCGTATCAACCAGTTAGGTAAAGAAGTAACGACCAAAAAGAAAGGCATGAAAGACGGCGGCATTTATCCGCATATGCGTGACCTGCGCACCTTATTTAATGAAGCATGCAAGCTTTATAATAATGAAGATTTAGGCTTGGTCAAGATCAAACATTACCCATTTAAAATTTACAAAATCGGCGCGCCGCCAAAAACGAAAAAGCGCAATATCCAACCCGAACAAATCATCAAACTGCGTGACTGCGTACTTCCACCTGACAGCCGGGCAGAGTTGGCTCGTGACCTTTTTATACTTAGCTTTTATCTCTGCGGCATGAACGCGGTCGATTTGTATAAATTGGATCGTTATGACCCATTTTGGGTACGTCTGGAATACAACCGCTCTAAAACGGAAGGTATGCGCGACGACGACGCATTCATCAGTATTAAAATCATTCCGGAAGCTCGCCCGTTATTGGAGAAATATATGGGCAAGCTACAGGCACGTTATTCAACCGCTAATGGATTGGATACGGCATTGAGCAAAGGAATGGAACTTGTTCGTGATCGCACGGAATTGCCGGAACTCACTTTTTATTGGGCACGGCACTCGTTCGCGACCATTGCCAGGAACAAATGCCGCATGAGCAAAGATGATATTGCCGAGGCGCTGAATCATGTTGACGGCGAACACGGAACAACCGATATCTACATCGAAAAGGATTGGGGTATTGTTGATGACGTACAGTCAGCGGTGATAAACTTTATCAGAAATCTGGAAAACCTGCCTCCTGCGCAGACAGAAGCTACCCGTTGTGAAGAATTAAAGAATCGCGACGAAAAACGTAAAGCAATGAGGCTTGTAAGCGCATGAAAAGACAATCTTAAAAAACGGATACTACCATATAGAGACTGAATTACAAAATTTCCATATAAAACAAAAAGTTTAACTTAATTTACTTCCATGAAACTTTATGACAGATTGCAGCATGCCACTAGCGAGGAAGACGTCAAGGATATTTATATCAAGGCATTAGGGCTGAAAGAATATCAAAAAAACCTTATCGACATCCAAACCAAGGAAATTTGGTTTGAAGCTAAGCAAAATTCCAAGCTTTCAAGCTATGAAATGTTCACGCAGTTAATGCATTACGTTCAGGATGCGTTGAATAAAGGACATTATATTCCGCCATTTTTAGTCGTAATGGATACGAAAAAAGCTGCAATAATGAAAAGTGTAGATGTTTTGCCCTTCCTTGCAAAAAAAACTATAAAATGGGGAAAGTCAGCAAGTGGCTACACTCAGGAAGCTTTAGACGCAATTTCAGCACACATAGGCACCCATTTTGTTTCTTTCAGGATTGAAACGCATGAAGACGAATTTATCAGTACCGTCAAGAACGCCATAAAAAATGGCGACATAATTCGTACGCAGATCACTCCCGACAATCTGAAACAGGTATTTGATAAATGGGTAGCCATGATCGGGCGGGAAATTAAAGGAGTTTCGGAAGATGATTATGCCCTTTTGTTTTTTGCTGATATTATGCACGATGGAACCTTGGCAACGCACCAGGATTTGCCCGCGGAATTGATGCATAAAAATGGCGCACCGGTATTTAGTTTAGGCGGAAGGATATACGAATTAGGGAATAAGGAGGGTTATCGTCAATTTTGGGCGATCTTTCACAAACCACCGAAGATCGAATACCGCAATTATCTATTAGAAAGACGTGATAGTTTAATTCCAATAGACGAACGGGGTTTTAAAGGAGCATTTTATACCCCTTTGGCGGTGGTTGATAAAGCCTATGATAAACTTGAGGAGGTTTTAGGGAAAAATTGGCAAAAAGAATACATTGTTTGGGATATGTGTTGTGGAGTGGGCAATCTGGAAGTCAAACACAGTAACCCCCGTAATATATATATGTCAACCTTAGACCTTGCCGACATCGATGTGATGAAAGCAACCCGGACTTGCGTGGCGGCACAACGCATTCAGTACGACTACCTAAACGACGACATTACAGACGACGGAGCCATAGACTACACTTTGAGCAATAAAATCCCAGCAAGCTTACGCCAGGCGATCTCCGATGGAAAAAAAATTCTAGTGTTGATCAATCCACCCTACGCGGAATCTGGCGATACCTTGGGGAGTGATGCGAAGTCAGATGTAGCCAGCACCCGGATATCAAAATCGATGAAAGAATATGGATATGCTACCCGCGAATTATTTACCCAATTTCTTGCAAGAGTTGCAAGAGAAATTCCTACCGCGACAGTGGCAATGTTCAGCACGCTGAAATACGTGATCGCACCTAATTTTGAAAAATTTCGGCAGAAATGGAACGCCAATTATTTGGGAGGATTCATAGTTCACAGTAAAGCATTTGATGGTTTAAATGGCGACTTTCCCATAGGTTTCCTGATTTGGAAAACAAATCAGACCGCTAAAGTTCGAACAGCAATCAGCGAAATATCGGTGGAAGTCTTAGATAAAAGGGTGAGGCCTGTAGGAGAGAAACGTTTTTATAATTTGCCAACCGCCTCTTCCCTTAATCTTTGGGTATCCCGACCAAAACCAAACGATCTCCCCGTTATCCCAATTAAGAACGCCGTTCATCCCGCTATTAAAGTGATCGATGTCCGCGGCACGTTTTGGTCTAACGGAGCAATTGGACAAATGTTATGCGATAGTAATGACCTGCAGCATGCTAGCCAGCGAACCGCGTTGTTGTCTTCTGGCTATTGCAGTCCTGGAGCATTCTTTGTCAACCCGGACAATCTTTGGCAGTGTGCAGTAATATTCGCGGTTCGTCGTTTAATCAAGCCTACTTGGATTAATGACCGCGACCAATTTAGCATCCCTACTTGCCCGTTGACAGACGAGTTTAAAAACGATTGTTTGATTTGGATGTTGTTTAATGGTAGTAACCTTTCCGCAAGTGCAGATAATCTGGAATGGAACAATAAAAAATGGTCAATTGTAAACCATTTTATCCCATACACTGAAGCCGAAGTGAATGCACCGGAGCGCTTTGAATCGGATTTCATGGTACAATATCTGGCAGATAAACAACTTTCTTCAGAATCGGCCGAGGTACTCGTCATTGGTAAAGCTTTATGGCAAGCTTTTTTCGCTCATGTAGATGTAAGATCAGTGCGTGATGAGTTAATGTTAAATCGGTCCGACGTGGGCTGGTACCAAGTTAGGAAAGCCCTGCAATCACGCAATGCCAGTGGAGATTTCCCGCTGGTAAGTTTTCAACCTTTCGAGGTCGCATATAAAGCATTAACTGAAAAATTACAACCACTAGTCTATGAGTATGGATTTTTAAAAGCTTAGCGTTGCCCTGTCCAACCATTCCTCAATCGCTTTAATCGTATCCCTGTAAAATACCCGGTAAGTTTCTTCCGTGACATAACCGATATGCGGCGTGGCCAGTATGTTATCCAGTGAGCGGAGTGGGTGGTTTTGCGGCAAAGGCTCGGTATCATACACATCCAATGCGGCACCGGCGATGCGTTTGGTTTGCAGTACGGTAAGCAACGCGGCTTCATCGATGAGCGGGCCTCTTGAAGTATTGATGAGATAAGCGGAAGGCTTCATTACTTCTAGTTCGTGTTTACCGATAATACCGCGAGATCGTTCGCTTAACACCAAATGCACGGTCACAAAATCCGACCAGCGGAACAGGCTTTCCTTACTCACCAACACAGCGCCCGCTTCCGCCGCTTTTTCAGTTGTCAAATTTTCGCTCCAGGCGATGACTTTCATATCAAAAGCTTTGGCATAAGAGGCGATCTTGCTGCCGATCCGGCCCAGGCCGACGATGCCGATGGTTTTGCCTTTCAGGTCGACCCCGACAGTGGTTTGCCAGTCACCTACTTTTACATTTTGGGCTTCTGTGGTGATGTTGCGCGCCATTGCCATGAGCAATGCCCAGGTCAGTTCCGGGGCGCCGCTCTCGACATAATCCGTCATTTCCACTTTTATGCCCAGTTCTTCACAGGCTTTTATATCCAGCGAGGCATTGCGCTTTCCGGTCGAGACGATCAATTCCAGGTTAGGCAATTGCGCCAGCCTGTCCCGATTCAGCGGCGTCCGCTCACGCATGATGCAAAGTACATTGAAAGGCTTGAGCCTTTCGATGAGCGGCTGCTCATCAGCGATATGATCGGTAAAAACGCGGACTTCGGCTCGGTTTTCGATTTGCGACCAGTCAGAAAAGTGTTTGGCGACGCTTTGGTAATCATCAAGTATGGCGATCTTTTTCATCGGCCAAAATTGTTGAAAATTAATAATTCCGAAAGATAGGATTTGATTTTTTTTGTAATTATTTTCATAACTTTACTGTTTATGAGCAAAATAGAGGGGGATAATGGGATCATAGCGGCACCTGTGCTGGAAGCGTTGTTTAAACGCTATTATGACCGTCTGCTTTATTTTGCCTGGCAGTATGTGCATGATAAGGAAACTGCCCGCGACTTGGTGCAGGATGCTTTTATTACTTACTGGAACAATGCGCGTACCGTATCACCGGAAGAAACGCAGATCAGGAACTACCTTTACGTAAACGTCAAAAATGCCTGCCTGAGGCATCTGCGCCACAGCAGTGTTGTAGACAAATTTAATACAACCCTGGAGGCCGATCCGGCAGAAGAAGCGCAGGGAGCAAACCGCATTATCCGCGCTGAAGTTATTGGTGAGATCCACCGTGTCATCGTAAGCCTCCCTGAGCCTTATAGAAAAATATCGCAACTCGGTTATATTGAAGGCCTAAAGAACCAGGAGATTGCCGACCAATTGCAAATTCCACTCAATACCGTTAAAAGCCAAAAGCAAAAGGCATTACAGCTAATTCGTGTTCACCTACACCCGGAAACCTATGCTGTGCTACTGATCGCAATAAAATTATTACGCTGATAATCAGTCTATTTAAAAATTCTTAACAAAAAAGACATCCTAAGTTAATCCGAAGGGCTCATTATAGTATGGAATATCAAGACCCATACGATAAAGCACAGCTGCTCCTACGTTATCTTCGTCATGAAACCACACCCACCGAACAACAAGCGGTAGAAGAGTGGCTGAACGAAAATGAAGAGAACCGGGCCTTTTTCAACCAGTTACAAAGTGAAGAAGGCCTAATTGCAGAAACGAAATTTTTCAGTCAAACCGAAAAGGAACAAGCCTGGCATCAACTACAAAAAGCCATCAGACCAAAAACAAGAACACTTTGGTGGCCGCGTATAGCTGCCGCAGCATCTATAGTACTGGCGCTATCCGCAGGTGGCTATTTCCTCCTGCGCAAGCAGCAGCCGGCACAGCAAACCGCCCGGCTTTTCAAAAATGATATTGCCCCTGGCCATAACCAGGCTACCCTGACCCTTGCAAACGGCAAAAAGATCGTCTTGACCACAGGATTGACTGGCATACTCGCAAAACAAGGGCAAACGCAGATCAATGTCAGCCAAAATAATATTATTTACAATGCAAAAAATCAAACAGGAGATCAGATTAGTTATAATACGTTGAGTACGGCGCGGGGCGAGCAATCGCCCTACCCGCTGGTTTTAGCGGACGGCACCAAAGTTTGGCTCAATGCTGAATCTTCCATTACGTTCCCAACTGCCTTTAACCAAAAAGAGCGTATCGTAAAAATTACCGGTGAAGCACTCTTTGAAGTTGCCCACAATCCAAAGCAACCTTTCAAAGTGCAGGCTGCAAACCAGACCATTGAGGACATCGGTACGCAATTCGATGTCAACGCCTATATCAACGAACCCAATACCAGGACCACCCTCATTGAAGGTAGTGTTAAAATTAATGAAATCCTACTGAAACCTGGTGAACAATATGATGGTAAGAAAATCACTGCGGTAAATACTGCGCAGGTTGTTGCCTGGAAAGACGGTAAATTCCGTTTCATAGATGATAACATTCAAACGGTCATGCGCCAGCTTTCCCGCTGGTATAACATTGATGTTTACTATACAGGGACTGCTAACAGTGAAGGCTTCAATGCTAAAATATCCCGCAACCAAAATATCAGCGTGATATTAAGCGCGCTTGAGCGAACCAATGGCGTGCACTTCAAAATAGAGGGAAGGAGGGTAACCGTTATTCAATAAATCTTACCCAATAAAAAAGTCACTCCCGCATTGCCGGAATGACTTAAAGCATGGATCACATAATTAAAAACTATTGTAAACGCGCCGCCCTCTCGGTCTTGGAAAACTCAAGGAAAGCGCCTAACCCAAACTCAATCAAATGTACAATTTTTATTCAAAGAAATTGATACAGCCACCGGGCTGTATCCGTAAAATCGTCTTGGTCATGAAAATCACTACTTTCATATTGTTCCTCGCAATCATGCAGGTAAGTGCGAATAGCCTGGCGCAAAAGGTAAGCATTAAAGCGAATGGCCAAACATTAAGCACTGTATTAGACCAACTCAGCAATCAAACTGGGTATGATTTTGCATATACATCTAAAACCATTAAAAGCGCCAAACCCGTCACCATTAATGTAAAAAACGAAGAACTTGGTAGTGTGTTAACGAAGATATTCGATGACCAGCCGCTTGAATTTACTATCAAAGATAAATTTGTTACGGTTACATCGAAAAAACCGGCCTTTTTGGATAAACTTAAAGCTGCGTTGGATATTCCGATCACTGTTACCGGAAAAGTTACAGATACCACTGGTGCAGGATTACCGTCTGCTACGATTAAAAACAATAGAACTAACCAGGTTATCATAACAGCAAACGACGGAACATTTTCACTGTCGGCTCAATCAGGTGACGAGATTACCGTATCCTTTATCGGTTACAAAGCTTATACATTTCAGGTGACAGGTGAAATGCCATTTCAAAATATTGTTTTGCATACAGGTACCGGGCAATTAAGCGAAGTAATTGTAAGTACTGGTTATCAGGACATTCCAAAAGAACGAGCAACAGGTTCCTTTTCACAACCGATTAAGGCTATGTATGACGATAGGGTTGCTCCGGATGTCATAAGCAAACTTAATGGTATAACCAGTGGTTTGGTATTTAATGCAAATACCACTCTAACTCAAAACGGACAAACTGATATTAATATCCGTGGCCGAAGCACCATTTTTGCTAACGATCAGCCTTTAATTGTGGTAGATAATTTTCCTTATAGCGGTGACATAAATAATATTGATCCTAACGATGTAGAAAGCGTAACCGTTTTAAAAGATGCGGCGGCTGCCAGTATTTGGGGAGTAAGGGCTGGTAATGGGGTTATCGTAATTACGACTAAACGGGGGAAATTAAACCAGCCTTTAAAAGTTAGTTTCAACGCTAATTTAACTGTATTCAACAAGCCAAACCTCAACTATTCCCCCAATCAAATTAGTTCTTCTTCTTATATAGGCCTGGAAAAGTATTTATTTGGTAAGGGTTATTATGACAGCAGTTTAGCAGATACGGTTGAATATCCCGTTATCTCGCCGGTTGTACAATTACTTGCCGCTAATCGCGCGGGTACGTTATCTAACAGTAGCCTTAATTCTCAACTAAATGCCTTGAGCGGTTTGAATGTGAATGATCAGTTAAGCAAATATTTTTATCAGAAGGCAACCAATCAACAATATGCGCTAACGCTTTCCGGGGGGTCTGACAAAGCTTCTTATTATTTATCAACCGGATACGATAATGATTTGGCAAGTCTCAAGGATAACTCGAATCAGCGGATTACTATTAATAGTCAAAACACTTTCCACCCGGTTAAAAACTTTGAAATAGACGCTGGTTTAAACGTCGTGCAAACGAATGCTCAATTTGACAATAATTTAGGGAATTTTCAAAACGATATTTTTCCCTATACTCAGGTAGCCAGTGCAAATGGCACGCCATTATCCATTCCATATGGGTATGGTCAAAGTTTCGTGCAAAGCGCTCCATCAAGAGGTTTTTTGGATTGGTCATATGTTCCCTTAAACGAATTAACGGCAGTTAGTAATAAGACTAAGGTAATGGATATAAGGCTATCTACCACGCTAAAATACACCATTATGAAAGGTTTAAACGCCGAAGTATTGTATCAATATGAAAACAGCAATGGGCAAAACCGTGATTATCAAAGTCAGCAATCTTATGCCGCACGGAATTTAATTAATCAATACTCTATTGTTGATCCAAGTTCCGGAATGGTTACCGGTTATAACGTGCCATTGGGCGGTATCATGTATTTATCTGATGCTAATACTACTGCAAATAATGTACGAGGGCAATTGAATTATAATTACAGTTGGAAAGACAATATTATTACAGCACTGGCAGGATATGAGTTATCTCAAACCACGGTCAATACAAATCAATCCGCTTTGTATGGTTATGATGATAATTTGGCAACTTATACGGATATCGATCCACTCGATTATTTTGAGCGAAATCCTGACGGCAGCTATGGTACAGTTCCCAGCGGATCAGGTATCGGTTCCACGGTTACCCGCGTTCGCTCGTCCTTTGTAAATGCAGCCTATACTTATAAGGATCGTTATACCTTATCTGGAAGTGCCAGAATTGATGGAACGAATTACTTTGGCGTTGCCACTAACCAAAAAAATGTGCCTTTATGGTCGGCTGGGGCTAAATGGGATATTGACAAGGAAGATTTCTACAAACTCAGCTGGCTTCCTGTATTAGCACTTCGGGCAAGTTATGGGTACAACGGAAATCTGATCCAATCAATTACAGGAGTAACAACATTCCAATACAATAGTAATGCAGCCTTTACAAATTTGAATTATGCATCAATTTCAAATATAGGTAATCCCGACCTGCGTTGGGAAAAAACCGGCATTACTAATTTAGCAGTTGATTTTGGCAGTATAAATAATATTGTTACAGGAAGTTTTGAATACTACCTAAAAAAAGAATCTGACCTGCTTGGATTTAAAAATCTCCCCGAAAATACTGGTGTTGCAACCTTAGAAGGTAATTATGCAAATATGGCTGGGCATGGGTTTGATTTAACTGTTACAACCCGGAATTTGAACGGCCGTTTAAAATGGTTTACCACTTTATTAGTAAGTCATGCCACCGATAAAGTTACCCATTATGATGTTCCAAGTTACGGATATCAATTAGTAGGCGCTGGTAGTGGAATACCTAATGTAGGCAAACCGGTGTTTGGTGTATACGGGTATAAATGGGGCGGTTTGGATCAAACAAATGGAAACCCTATTGGATACGTAAATGGACAGCAGAGCGAGAATTATGCGACAATAACTACGAGCACACCGGTTAACGATCTTGTGTATGTCGGACCAGCCAGACCTACTTACTTTGGCGGTCTTAATAACCGTTTTACTTATAAAGGATTTAGCCTGGCTGTACAACTTAATTATAAACTGGGCTATTATTTTATGGCGCCGGCACTCAGCTATTCCAATATTATTGCTCAAGGCGCATACTTAAGCGTAAACCGTCAATTTAATCAACGCTGGCAAAATCCCGGCGACAAAACTAATGTGCCATCGATGGTTTATCCATTTGACCCTTCAAGAGACCAGTTTTACCAATATTCAACAGTTAATATACAAAACGCCGGAAATATCAGGCTTCAGGATATTAGTTTAAGCTATGACTTTAATAAATCAGTCTATCGTAAACTGCCTTTTTCTAATTTACAAATTTTTGCATATGCAAATAACGTGGCTATCCTTTGGAGAGCAAATCATGTTGGCCTTGATCCAGACGCAGTTCCAGCGCCGGGGGGAGATATTACAACCATGCCAACGCCTCGTTCTATTTCCATCGGATTAAAGGGCAGTTTTTAATAATTAAAACGCTTATAAAGGATTAATTAACCTGTTATCCTGTTTGTACAGCGATAGCGACATAAAATATAAAAATGAAAACAATAAAATTTAAAGCCATAGTTATACTATTCGCAAGTATAATATTGTGCGGCGCATGTAAAAAAGAATGGTTGGATGCCAAGCCTAATAAAGCTTTGGTAGTGCCAACTACCGTTGCGGATTATCAAGCCTTGCTGGACAATGGTTTTAATCCTCCAATTCCAATGAATACTAATATGCCCAGTCTGAGCATGGTTGGTGATGGTGATTATTATGTAACTGATGCGACCTATAACAGCCTTAACTATCCGCCAGAGCGAGGAGCTTACCTATGGGCAACTACCGCAAATTTTTATGATGGACAAAAAAATTTAGAGTGGATAGAGGCTTATCAAAGGATATTGCAGGACAACGTGGTATTGGATGGTATTTCATCAATTAAAATTGATGGTACAACGCAGAAAGCTTACAATAATGTAAAGGGCACTGCATTGTTCTTCCGAAGTTATGACTTTTATAATCTTTCTCAAGAATATTGTAGGGTATATGATGCTTCGACGGCTAATACCGATCTTGGTTTACCACTAAGGTTGTCTTCAAACATAAACTTAACAGTGACCCGGTCATCTGTCCAGCAAACCTATGATCAGATGATCAATGACTTGCTGCAAGCAGCGCCATTGCTTCCAACATCTCCATTGTCTACCATCAGACCTAGTAAACCTGCCGTGTTCGCCTTACTGGCCCGTGTTTATCTTTCACAGGAAAATTATCCAAAAGCTTTGCTATATGCAGATTCTTGTCTGCAAATTCAAAATGGGTTGATGGATTTCAATCAGCTATCATCTAATAATTATAGTCCGGGAATACCACGATTTAATGTTGAAACGATTTTTTATGCTAAACTAAATTCATATACCACATTTAATAAATCCGTTCTAATTGTTGATCCGGCTTTGTTACAGTTATTCGCCTCCAATGATTTAAGAACCAGCACGTGGTTTACTACATATGCGGGAAATCAAACTTTTTGGGGCACCTATTATGGTGATGGTTCCACTCCATTTGGCGGGATTGCTACAGACGAAATGTACTTGGATCGTGCAGAGTGCTATGCCAGGACAGGTAACGTCGATTTAGCAATGAAA
>Ga0302301_1000449_pt1 | contig 18557 bp, 17 predicted proteins | sample III_Palsa_E1_2_FD_194544 | JGI IMG/M metagenome (GOLD analysis project Ga0302301, IMG submission 194544) | Peat permafrost microbial communities from Stordalen Mire near Abisko, Sweden - III_Palsa_E1_2 | ecosystem: Environmental > Terrestrial > Soil > Palsa > Peat permafrost | place: Sweden... | reverse complement strand
AATGTGCAAATTTCCAGGATGCGATAAGCCATGCTACGTAGAACCAAATGGAAAAGTGCATGATTATTGTGGTAGAACTCATGCGAACCAGGCCAAGAAATCTATAACCTCTTGAGTTTTTTTTTTTGCTCGAAAAAAATAAAAATAGAAAAAAACGGACAATTCTTTCTTTCTTTCTTTCTTTCTTTCTTCCCTCTTCGTCTTTCTTTGTGAAAAAAGAATGATCCGAGTTCTGCTCTTGTGGGACAAAGTGCGCTACAAGGATGGCGAAGAGATAAAGGCGTGGGCAGATCATTGGACTAATCTTGTCAAAAATCCAGTCGAGTGCAAGTTCTACTCTTTGAACTATCCGTGGTCTCAGCATGACATGAAAAAATCTGCAACTATTATGAACGATTTCAATACACTTCTTGACACTTTCCAGCCCGATCATGTTATTTGCAGAGGGCCAGTTTCTCTTTCTATTTTGTTGCAAATTCACATTGGTATCAACCCAAAGAGCATGGGATTTCAACACGTGATGATACACCACAGCATTTCAGCAAAACACGAGCTCATGAAAAGAATGTTTTCTCTCACTCACAATTCTGGAATTCATATTAAGCACCCCTTTTATTTTTCAGCCATGCCATTCAACACTGAGGCCATGACTACGAAATGCGCGCTTGACAAATGCATAGAATGCATAGTAGAACATATAGGAAACATCGCCATAAAATCACAAGCATCTTCTCCAAACCCAGAAGAAAAGACAACAATCGAAGTCGTGTCATCGTTGGTCGAAGAAGATGACGAAGATATCAGTGATAATTTTACACCAAACGACAAAAACGAGATAATTTTCAAAGAGCATCAGTTTAAAATTTCTGATCTGGCAGAAGCGAGCGAAGATGATGATGATGATGATGACGATTTCATGCCCATGTTCTTTTCTCACAATCCAGAAAACAATGTAGGTGTTGTGTGTGGAAGGCGAATGTCCGACAATTCTAAAGTGTACAAATGTATTGAGAATGCGGACTGGGGTGTCTATGTTGCAGTTTATGGAACCCTAGATGCACACACTACTCACTCCAAATACTTTGGGGGTTGCAAGATACAAAGAGAAGTTGAAAAGAGTTTGTTCAAAAATCACACCCTCGTAAGCTTTTGTGGAGAAACATGCAATCATTCTGGTCCAATCACAGAAATCAGGCTCATTCCTTATCACGAATCTTTCAAGGAAAGTGGCGGGGTGCCTACATCTGTCATCAATCAAGTGGAACATTCTATTTGTAGAACACCCTCGAACTTCAGCAACATTTCTGAATTGGTGTCATCGCCGTCAGCATCACCAAAACAAGCCAAAGTGATAGTATGCAATCAACACCTATCACCAGTGACAAGGATGCAACTCAGGAAAAGAATGTTCTTCTCCTCGAAATCAGAGACAGTTATCAAATCATCTCTCAGGGTAGGGTACTTGGTCGAATTAGGAAAGCATTTTTCTATTAAAGGGGTCGTGCCAGGGCATTCTTTCTCGAGTGACATGGATCAATGTGGATCTTATATTGATTATGATATCATTTATGCACTGTGCAGTGTCAGACAGCTGATTCTTTTGCAAGACGAAATCAAGGTGCAATGGGAATTCTTGGATATCTCAAGAAGAACAAAAAAAGAAGACGAAAGCATCCATTCTTCTATTTCGGAGACACTGCCTCCAGTTACCATCATCGATCCCAGGAATCATGGCCTTGAAATCGATGATCTCGAAGACAATGCGACACTTGCACTCGAACAAGTCAAGAAATTTGTAGAAGACAATTCGATCACCTCTCGTCTTGTCAGGATGTCACAGAAAGTCGGGCTTTGTTCTTTAGGCGAAAAGCTCGTCCCGCTCAAGAGATCAGTTCTCATTTACACACGTGCTTTGTGCGATCTTTATCCAGATGAATCGACCCAACTCATGATCGCCTCTCTTTCACGACCTAAAAACAGAAAGAAGCACGCTGGTGGATTTAAATTCAATGTGGGTAATCTTTTTGGGAACGATGACGATGAAGAAGGCGAAGAAGAGGAAATCGAAGAAACAGAGGAAGAATTGAGTGAAACTGGTTCAGTAGATAACCTTCATCGTGACACGGATACTCATATGGAATGCATCGAAATCAATTCATCATCAGCATCACAAGCATTTCCAGTTTCATTGTCATCACCATCTTCTTCGGTTGGCGTCGGAGCTGAAAAAAGAAAGAGGGAAGACGAGAAGTCATCATCAAAAAGGAAAGATAGAGGCATTCACTTCGATGCTATTGTTCTTGATTTCGCAAGCAACTACCCTAGAGATATAATTCACAGGCAAGTGTCTCCAGAGAGAGCAAAACCCGACAAGAAGGTGTTGCCTTTCATTTTGACTAGCATTCTGAAAGAAAGAAAATTAGCGAAAGAATCTGGAGATGTTATAGGACAGGATCTTTTGAAGTTGATTGCCAACATTTTTTATGGATTTCTGTCGTATTACTTCCCCGAATTTGGAGCGGAGGTCACAAAGAGAGGAAGAGACAGGCTTGAATATGCCACAAGATTCTTGGTGTGCAACGGCGTCACTGTGTTTTTTGGAGATACCGATTCTCTTTTTACAAGCAACTGGCCCAAAGATGAGTCGGAAAAAGATGGCATAACAAACGACCTCGTGAGAGAGATGCTTGAATTTGATGGGTCTGTGCTGGAGATCAAGCAGAGAACAGATGTCATCGTCTGCTGCGAAAACAAAACGGCTTACTTTTACGAAGATGACACTACAAAGGGCGTGATTGCCAGTTCCATGTTCCAGGATATGCCCAGTCAACCACAGTTTTTCAGAGACAGACTCAAAGAGTTCTCTGTCGAATTTTTAAATCTGTGCAAGAGTAAATACAGAAGAAGACTTCCAGATTTCGGATCAGATACATTACTACAAGATGCAGTGATGAGATGTATGACAGACACCCTGAAAAAAATTGACAGCATAACTACATCCGAAACTGAAGTGTTCGGGTTGGCATCCAAGACATCCTTGAACTTGAGATCGGTTTTTCCAAACATAGAAAAGAACGGAAACAAGAAAATGATTGAGTACATTACCTCGTGTACACTTCATGATACAGACATTGGCTTGGAAATGGGATATGTCTACAAACTGGATGCTGTCGAAACATACACAAGGAGGTCAGAGTCTTGCTCCAATTTCAGTGCAAAAAATGACAATGAGAGGTCAAGAGAATTTTGGATGTCTCTTCCATTTTGGAGAGGGTTACTTTCATCAAACAAGGCCCCAAACTATTTAAGATTGAACCAGGAATACATGCTCGAACACTACTTTCTCAGACCGTTGGCTGCAATGATCAACCGTGCAGTGGGGTTATCCAAAGACGAAACAAGAGAGAGGCTTGCACTTGTTTTGAATGCAATTGAATTGGAATGAGGAAAAAAGATAGTGAAAAAAAGAAATCATAGTTGTTTTTTATTAGTGTGGGATCACAAATCATGGGACAAACAGAGAGGGGTGGTAGTGTGTTTTTTTTCTTATTCCTCTGCTTTGTGTTTCTTTGCTGGAGGGAGTGGTGATGTAGATCTATCCTCGTCGTTTTTCCTAGATGATGTGTATGGATCGCATGCGACAGACTTGGTTTTGGGCAAAGGAGACGGGGGCGATGATGTATTATAGTCGTGATCGTGTGGACGAACGAATGTATCTTGCACAACATGCTTGATTTTGGGTAGAGGGGAAGGGGGAGATGGCGATGCTGGCAGAGGAGGTTGTGGCGACTGAGATGATACTGAAGGTGTGGAAGAACTCCCTGTCGAAGAAGTTTGGGTAGAAGTAGATGTCGTAGACACAGCCTTAAGTACACGTGAAATGCCATCCCATCTTTTGGCGTTTCTTTCATCGTTCTTGGCACGCATCTCATCTCCTAGGGTGGAATACATGAGAGACGAACGGGCGGCTTCTTCTGGCGGAGACTTGTTCTTGGCAGAGTTGGATATCTCCTTGGCTGCGAGGCTGTAGTAATGACACATCATTATGGCATCCTGGGCACGGCTATTCAGCTCCACTTTCTTGAACAGTGTCCCGGCAATAGATGAAAGTGTTTCTTGTGTGTTTTTGAAGTGATCACTTATCAGCTCGCAGATGTTCTTGTGGCCCATCTTGGCAGCAATCTCCAGAGCGGTGTACTTCTTCTGGGTGGTGACATCCTTTCCCTTTTGAGTGATGTAATCCCCGACCCCTTTGTTGGTGACTAGGATGAACTTAGCCAGCTCGAAGTTTCCGTGATAGCAGGCGTACCAGAGAGGAGTGCGACCGCGGATATCAACGGTGTTCATCTTGTCTACGAGAACAAAGAAGCTATGAAGCGTATTGGCAACACAGGCAACTTCAAGGGCGGTGCGACCATCATCGTCTTCGATGTAGAGGTTGACATCCTTGCTATCCAAGATTATCTTGAGTATGTTCACACCTTTGCACTCGGCCGCGCAGTGAAGTAGGGTTCTTCCTTTGTCTTCCTTGTTCACCCAGTTGACGTCTATCTTGCCGTTGTTCATGAGGATGAGAACTGACATACTGTCGTCGAATGAAGGCGTGTTAAGTGATTTTATGAAATGATAAAGCATGGATGTGGAGTCTGGGATGGAAACATCAGCAATGGTCATCATTTTGGATTTATCTTCCATTTTTCGTGAGTGAGTGGATGAATGAATGAGTGTGAAAAAATGACGATGATGGAGAAAGAAAATGAAAAAAAAATGAAAAAATGAAAATGAAAAACGACTTCGCCCTTTTAATATATAGCCGGGGATTTTTAAAAAAAATCATAACCACGAAATTATCATAACCACGAAAAAATCATAACCATGGCCACAATTTGATATAAATACCTCAAACAAACAAACAAAAAAAAAGATTTTTTCCCTCACAACCCCCTTTCAACTCTCACAGACCATTCCCTCTCACACTTTTTGACATTTGTTTGGTTGCGATGTTCAGTGTTTTGTTGATGGCGTTGCTCAGCGACCAGTTCTTTGAATTTTCGAAATTGATGAAGTCTCATCCTGGGATAAACATCAATTATAGAGTCACTTATGATGGATCCGGCACGTCATTGCTTTCCGAAGCTTGTGATCTTGGTCGAATCGAATTTGTAAAATTACTTCTGTTGCAACCAAACATCGATGTAAACACCAAGAACTCTCACGGACAGACCCCTCTTATGATTTGCTGTCGACAGGCCACTATCTGTGCAAACCTCATTCGGGTGCTCATTGATGATCCCCGTGTCGATGTTACATCAAGTGATGAGTATGATCGTACTCCGTTATGGGTCGTATCTAGTCGTGGATATTTAGAACTCGTAGAGCTGTTCATTGCAAGCGGAAAAGATCTAGGAGACTTGGGAACCAATAAAATGAGATCCAATCAACTAGATGTCACGCAGTACTTCTCTGTCGCCGAAATCGCAAAAAGAAATGGAAATCACGATGTCTCGTCTTTATTAGAAAGATTCATAAAAGACCCAATACTGACCCGCTACGAATTGCGTATCAAGTTTTGTATGTTTGACTCGGTAGCTGCTGTGATATTTGCAATGGCTGTATTTATGTGCGATGGTATTCTCTGTTTGAAGGCAGATTCTATTATTATTGATGCCAAATCTCGTCGTTTCTTTTCTATCATCGAGAGAATGCCCATGGAGCTTCAAATGATCATCTGTCGTCGTGTTGTCGGATCATCGAAGAATAACATCCTGATCAAAGATTCTGAACCTGCTTTCAAAATCCTTGCATCACATCTTCTTTCTTGAAAAAGGTTGTCTATTTTTACTTTTTCGATTTAATAAAAAGAGAGAGAAAAAAAAAAGAAAGGAAAGGAAAGGAAAGGAAAGGAAAGGAAAAAGCTGTCATCGTTTTCTTTTTTTTCATCTTCTTCCCTTTCTTTCGTTGCATCATGTCTGTATATTTTTTCCATTGTGCGATACAGGACGACGATATCTTTGAAGTTTCGAGTCATTTAGAGAATCATCCACATTTAGTTAATCAGGAAGGGAATAAAAAATATACTGCTCTTCATCATGCTTGTCGGTCTGGCAAATATGAAATTGCTAAACTGCTTCTGTCAAAACCAAACATCGACGTGAATTCACGAACAATCAAAGGATGTACCCCTTTCTCTATTGCCTGTGAAGAGGGCGACCGTGATATTCTTAAGATGCTGTTAGATGATCCTCGTGTCGATACTACATTGGTTGATTATAGAAATCGTGCTCCTATATGGAACGCATCCCGTAGTCGCAATGTTGAGGTTGTTGAAATGCTTATCGTACACGGTATAAGTCGTGAACATGTTGACTTGAAAGGGCTACATTGGGATGACGCCCAATACACAGCCCTCGAAATAGCAAGAAAGCTAAAATGTGACACGATTGTATCTTTGTTGAAAAGATACGTAGAAAATCCCGTACTGACACGTTACAATTTATGCTTAAAATGGTGCATGCCTGGTGAATTAGCTGCTGATATGTTCGCCATGATAATTTTTCTGTGTGATGGCATTTTGAAGTTGAAGCCCAACTCTCTAACCAATACTCGTCGTAATGAAAATGGTGCTGCCAGGTTCTTTCTACTTGCCTCGAAATTACCCATGGAATTGCAGATGATTCTGTGTCGTCGTGTTTTAGGATCAAACAAAGATATGATTTTAACCAAGCATTCAGAGATTTCTTTTGCATATCTCACTTCTTTATTTTCTTCACGTGTTTGATGTTTTGTTTTTGTTTCAAAAAGAAATCATAACCAAAAATCATAACCAAAGTATCAATATAAACAAACACCCATTTTTTTTAAAAAAAAATTTTCAAATGTAAAAACACACATCATATCACTCTTTCTTCTCTTTTTCGAAAGACAAATCATGGAAACGAAGGTCATCACTGTCTTCTCCACTTTCGGAGGAACCTGGAAAACTACTTCCGCCATAACACTCGCCAAGAGGATGTGGGATTCTGGCAAGAACGTTGGCTTCATTGACTGGGACCCCAAATGCAACGCTACATCCTTTCTGACTTCCATGAAGGGGGTTGATTCGGAAGTGACGTACGGTGAGCTTTTCCGTGCTGCGTACAAGAGAACCGAGCTCACAAAACTCGAGAGGATGGAACACAAGCCCAAAAACTTCTACTCTTTCGTCGACATCTTCGAGAGCACTGTTCCTGGTGAGGGTTACAACGACTTCTTCAAGCGTCTTCCTTACATCGGAGTTGAACTCAGGGGTACCAAGTACATCAACGGTTCAGACGCCTCCTCTACTACCACCGCCACTACCACCAAAGGGAGGTTTCAACTCCTCGTCGGCAGTCACTTCATGGATGACTACGTGTCCAAGATTTACAGGGATATGACAAGCAATGATCCCACCAAACCCAGCATCGAGTTTTTCCGCAGGTTGGTTTCAGAGTTTTCGCAGAGGTACTCCTTGGATTACGTCTTCTTCGACCTCTCTTCATGCAACGACATGATCAACCGCATGGCCCTCTCTGTCACTGATACCCTCTTGTGCCTCATGCCAGCCGACAAATCACTCGAAGTCTCTGTCTCCACCATCGAGATGATGCTCAACCAGTTCAGGACAAAGATGGAGAACTGTTTAGACACGAACGACTTGTTCGTTATCCCTGTCTCGGTGGGAATTTCGTTCGGACAAGACTTCACCACAAGGCAGATGAACAAGATGGCCAGACTTTCCGAATCTGTCAGCGGAGTGCGTGTCTTTGGTAATTTAAAGAGCGAGGGCGACAAACTCATTTCTTTTAACACGATTTCTATTGATCCGGAGAACTATGAGTACAGCGACAACTTCGAGACCTGCTTCGGCAACAAATCATCATCGTCACCGTCCATGTATCTCAGGAGAGAGTACGAAGTTTTGTGCACCATCCTTGCCTGAAGAAAAAAAATTAAAAATATAAAAAAAGAAAATGAGAAATTATAAATGTTCCGTCTTGTTCTTGTTGGCGGATAAAAAAAAAATAAAAAAGCAAACAATCACACACCCCCATTCTTCTTCCTTTCCTTTTCAGAACACGAATCAAAAAATGAAAGACAGCAGCACTTCAGAACCCGAATACAACCCCTCGTCTTCTGCCGATGACAACAAAGGGAAGAAGAGGGAGCACACTCAAGAGGGTGGCGAATCTTTCAAGAAGAGAAAGACAGGAGATGACAAAGAAAATGAAAACGACGATGATGATGACGACAGAGATGATAAGTTTGAAAAAGAAGAACTTAAAGAAGACGAAGACGAAGAAGAGGATGACAGGATATATGACATAGAACAACTTGCTTACGAAAACTATGAAAAGATGAGAGACGAACGCATTGAAAAGGGAGAAGAGGACCTTGGATCATTCAAGACCAACATTTTCACCAAGATTGGCTTTCTCTATTACATCAAGATGGCCGACAAAGAGTTATGTGCCAAAACAAAGGATGCGATGTCGTACTTGGCACACGGCGATTACAACTGGGACTCGATGATCCTTGGAATTTCCAAAGAAAAGGTCAAAGAACTGGTTGCTTGTGACATCGACGAAGAAATGGAAACAGCCCTCGACAAATTGTTTGAGAAGTGTGGCACGGATTGCTTTGGCATTGTTGCTGGAACACCTCGATGGAAGAAAGATGAATGATGATCTAAATAAAGAAGTGTGGTTGTTTGATTTTTCTTTCTCGTGTTTTTTTTTCTTTCTTCGAAATATTGCGAATTAGTCAGACCTCTCTTCTTCTTCTTCTTCTCTCCTTGTCACAAGTCATGGAATCAACTCGTAGATACGACAACTCAGTCGAATTTCATAAATGCTTTTGGCTTATCAGAGAACGCGACGATGACAACTATAGCAAAGCCTTGAAAATTTTGACCACTGAGTTGGACGTGGATACACATTGGTTGAGCGTAGATGCAGATTGGTATATTGAAACGATGAGAAACACTATTCTCGTGCACTCTTGCCTTTGTGAGTATCATACTCTGACAAAAGCTATAATAGATCACCCTAGCACTGATGTAAACGAAACAAATTTCATAGGATCCACTGCACTCATGATTGTTTGCAACAAAGGGGGGAGTTTACACGCCATTCGCGTTCTTTTAGACGACGAACGTGTCAATGCTGCGATTGTAAACAGATATGGTATTTCTGCCATGTGGCTCTCGTGTTATCATGGATATATAGATACCATGAAGTTGTTGATAGCCAGTGGGAAAGAGCTGGGAGATGCCCACATGAATCTCACGACAAGTGACATATGTGTTATGGATGGAAGAACAAACTTGTCAACCCTGCCCGATGTTGTGAATTTGATAAAGAGATTCGCTGAAAACCAAACACTTACACGGCATGAGATTCGTATTGAATTGGGATACAAGAATGAAGTATCTGCTTCGACCTTTTCTCTGGTAATTTTTATGTGCGATGGATATCTCGAGTTGTCATCATCTGATAAAAAGCAAAAGACTGTTCGCTTTTTCAGAATGCTTCAGATGTTGCCAATGGAACTTCAGATGATTGTGTGCAATCGTGCAGCTGGGTCAGGAAAAACAAACATCCCCACAAAACATTCAGAGTCAGCTTTCAAATACATTGTTTCTTTATTTTCTTCTTGAATAAAAAAAAACAAGACGCAGCTTTTTTTCCCTCTCCTCTCTTCATTTTTTATAAACAATGGAACAGAAAAAGTACTGTGTTTCGTGTGATCGTCTCATCAATACTGCTCTTTCAGAAGAAGTTAAGAAGCTCGACATCACCACCCGCATGAATTGGTGTGACAAGTGTGAATCTTCAAAACAGTTGATGATTCATTTTTTCAATGGATCTTCCGACTTTTTGAAATTCAAACACATCCTGATTACTGATCCAAGTGTAAATCCGAATGTCCTGACGTCTAGTGGCGACAACTTTCTTCATTTTTGTTGTACAGGCAATCTTCCATTTAGATCCGTGCTTATCGAGCCATTATTAGCCCATCCTAAAATTGATGTGAACGCGTTGAATTCAAGGGGATTTACTCCCCTTGCTTTGGCTTGTCAGACTGAGAATCATTTGATTGTCGAACTTCTCTTGAGTGATGAGCGAGTGGATGCATCAATTACAAATAACATGAGTGCTTCTCCTCTGTGGCTTGCATGTCAGAGTAGATCGCTTAAGAATGTGAAATTGCTCACAAGAAGCGGAAAAGATTTGGGTGACTTGTACTCAAAAGTTGGAAAGGGGATGCATGCAGATAGATATCACAATGTTTTTGAAATTGCCGAATTTCAAGAGGAAACAGAAATCATGCTTTTATTGGCGCAGTATGAAAAGGTAGCCCATTTCTATGAAAAGGGATCTACGGGCAGCGAGGTATTCGGTGTGTCATGTGAATATCGGTCGGTTCAAAATTAAATGAAAAAAAAATGTATAAAAAGATTAGAATGCAAAATAATAGATACATTTTTTTTTCTTTTTCTTTCATTTCCTCGAATAAAAACACAAAAAAGATATTGTCGATTTCTCCCTTCTTCCCTCCTTGGTACACTCAAACACCAAAGAATGGAAGAAACCCCTCCACCTCCATACGAAGCCACAGTCATCGTGGATGCTCCTGGTTTCCAACAATTTGTAACTTCCAGAGAGAAGCGATTCAAAATAACTACCACAACATTTCCAGACTTTTCTCTCTGCCACAACGATTTTGTGGTCGACGCCACCAAATTTTACAGCTTTATCATTGACGAGCTTCAGTACGATGGCTACAAATTCGACGATGCCAATATAGTTTGTAATAAACTTTGGAACGCATTCTTCGTTGATTTGGAAAGACTGGTGTTTACCATACTCTTTGCTTGCTGGAGTGGGCACCAATTAGGATACAGCGTTTCTTACAATAAACCTTTGACAAATTTCATGCTGCTTTTCTGTTTTGAAAGAGAAGATCTCGACACTGGAGTCAAGGATCATTACACTTACGTCTGCATGGCAAACTTCTCTTTGGAACAAAACAAAAAAAGAAAGCGATCATAATAAAAAATGGAAAAAAGGAAAATGCATTCATTCTTTTTGTTATTTCGAGTACAAAATAACGTTTCCGTGTACAGACATGGTTCGCTTGTTGTTCATGAATATGGCAGATTGTTTTCTTGTGAATGATTCAAAATCCTTCTTTAGTGATTCTTTCTTCAGTTCCTCGAGAATTTTGATGTATTTTTCAATCTTTTCTGATCTTTTCTCGAGTACTTTCAGTGCACGTTCTTCTTCTTCGTCATCTCCCTTGGCATCTTCATAAATCCATTGATTCAGTTCCTCGACAGCGAACCTTTTTAGTTTGAACTCGAGTTCTGACAAGTCATACAGAATAGAAAGGTGCTGTTTGAATACATCTTGTTGGTGTTCTGAAGTACGGTACCTCTTTATCCACTCTAGGGCCTTCAGTGCGTTCATCCACTTCAACTCATCATCAATGTGATAAGAGGCTAAGCATACATGGCTATAATACATGTCGTGGTGATAATAACTGACAATGGAAGGAACTATCTTGCCTTCTGAATTAACAATGTTGACTATGTAGCTCATTTTTTTTTCTTTCTTTCTTTCTTTTTCAAAAAAATAAGAAGGATACAAAAAGTTCAAATTTACTTATTGTATGTGCACATCTGTATCTTTTTTTTCTCTCTCAGATTCCAGTAGAACCGAAGCCACCAGAGCCTCTTATAGTAGAATTGAGATTGTCTACCTCAACAACCTCAGGACATTCTATTTTTTCAAGAATCAGCTGAGCAATGCGTTCCCCAACCCTGACATTGAAATCGACATCTGAGAAGTTGAACAAGACTACACCAACTGGTCCCCTGTAATCATAGTCAATCACACCTGCTCCGACATCAATGAAGTGCCTTGTTGTCAGGCCAGACCTCGGTGCCACCCTCCCATAGCACCCATAAGGAAAGGAGATGGCGATGTCTGTCTGTACAACCACCTTTCCTTTGGAAGGCACTACGATCTCCACTGCACTGAAGAGATCATACCCAGCAGCATGGTCTGAACCACGCACAGGCAGAGTTGCAAACTCAGATAGTTTTTTCACGCGGAGATACCCTTCGATGTTATCCATGCCCTTTTGAAGAAGAATACGAGAAAGAAAGAAAGAAAGAAAGAAAGAAAGAAAGAAAGGGGGAGAGAGAGAGAAGGTGACAGAATAAAAAAGATTGTCTATTTTTATTTTTTTTCATCGTTTTCTCTTTTGCGACAAAGGAATGTGAGCAGCATACGAATAACGGTACTTGTGGGTAGTCATGTCATTGATGTTTTGTCTATCAAACGAAAAATATATGTCGAGATTCATATTTGGGAACGAACCTGTATAACTGTAAACCCCTTCTTCAAGAATTACAAAATAGTACGATACTGGTTGCACATCCTCTTCTTTGAAAAATGCTCTATTAAGTCTCTCTGTCAAATTCTTCTCTTGATTACAACTGTGTGAAACTTCTATAAATTCGACGTCTGCAAACTGAAACTCATCAATCAAAAACGAGAAGAGTCGCGTGGCTAAAAGTGTGACCTTTTCGTGACATCTAGAGTAATCTGGATGTTTTATGACAGTTACCTTATATTTCTTCGCTCTTTGTGGAACAACAGAAGCAATAGAAACAATTTCGCATGGAGATGGTTCTTCTTTCATTCTGTTTTTTATTCAAAAGACAAGAAGAGAAAAAAGAAGAAGAAAGGGTGATTTTATTTTATTTTCTTTATTTCTTTCTTTCAGCGCTTTCTCTTTTGTGACAAAGGAATATAAGCAGCATATGTGTACGTATGGTTAACTTCGGTTCCATTGTAGATGTCTTGTCTACAAAACATGAATTTCAAGTAAAAATTTATATCTGGCAATTTAGTTGTGTGACTGTAACCACATGCTGATTCAACGAACAACACAGAATATGATCTTGGCTCAATTTTTTCTTGTTCAAAAAATGCGTCATTGAGTCTCTGTGATACACCCTTCTGCTGAGTGTCGAGCGCGGATTTAAATCGAACGTCTTCAAATTGAAATTCGTTGATCAAGAACGAGAAGAATCGCGTGGCAAGATATGTAATTTTCTCGTGACATTTCGAGAAATCTGGATGTTCTGTGACAATTACTTTGTATTTCTTCACCCTTTGTGGAACTACGACAACAGCATCATTGGCAGCTTCGTATGAAGGTGGAGGGTCTTCCATTCTCTCTTTTTTATTCGCAAGACAATAAGAAAAAAAGAAGAAAGAGTGATTGCAGTGTGTATAGTTTTTTTTATTTTTTTTATTTATTTCTTCTTCTTCTCATTTGACGATGAAAATCTAGCCTACTTTTTCTATTTTCGTTTTCTCTTTTGCACGGTCAGCGGAATGTGTCCCAAAAATAGATGATAGCATTCAACCACATTCTCGTGAGGATCCAAGATGTTTGTGCGGTTGAACGTGAAACACACGACTATGTTCTTCGAACGCAACAAAGAACATGTGCCCACTCTCGCATTTCCACACACAACCGTGTTGACATATTCTTTGAGTTTGCGTCCAGCGAAGAAAGTCTCCAGCATTTTGACGTGCGAGGAGTTTTGGGTGTCTGAAAATTCATAAGTATCTTGGTATTGATATTCAGACAACAAGAAATTGAAAAATTGTGCTGCGATAGCGACATTTTCATCTGCACACCCAATGTAGTCAGGCTGAATTGTCACTGTCACTTTGAACATCTTGACTCTTTCTTTGATAGTAACATCTGTACTTTGTTCTTGTACAGTCTCCTCAGAAACTTCATAAGGATGTTGTTGTTCGCTGCTCATTGTGAGAACAAGTGTGTATGCAGAGAGAAAGGATTGGGAGTGTTTTATTTTGACAATCAAAAAGAAAGAAAGAAAGAAAGAAAAGAGATGGGAGTTTTATTGTTTTTTTTTCTTTTTCTTTTTCTATTTTTATTTTATCTTTGTTCTATTTTTGATTTATTCAATGATATTTGTCGCATGTGGAGCAAAAGCGTTCAACCTTGACATCGTAGTAAGTAGTCAACCAACCCAACCAAGGAGACACGAGAGGCTTTCTGGGTTCATATTCAGGGAATGTTTGTATCTTTCCGTCCACTGTTTTTTCTTTTTCTTTTTCTTTTTCTTCTTCTTTGTCTTCGTCGAAGATAGTCACGAGGCGTTTCTGTGCAAAGGGGTTGATGTAGGCACCCAATTTGATGGCCTGACGGGAAGTGAATGTTTCCATTGCGCTGATTGCGAGAATTCCAGCAACCCCAACACCGAGCGAGATAATGGGTGCCAGTTCAGTAATCATAAATGCCAAACAGAAATACGAACAAGCTTTCGTGATTTTCATGATTTTGTCTGTCGGATCCACACGTTGGATGATCTCTTTCGCGAAGACTGTGACATCCGAATCAATCAAGTCTTTGGCCTCGAAAGATGCCTTTGAAAGAGCATCTCTGACACCAAAGACAAGGCTCTTGGTTGATTTTTGTGAATGCAAAAAGTGCGAAACGGGGTAAAGCCAAGTCTTGGTAGTTTCGGTAGTTTCCATTGGGGTTGCAGTCAATCTGAACACAGTAGAATTCTTGTTGCAGTCTGTGATTTGTTCAGTGGATTCTTTTTTGATCTTGAAGACGTCTATATTGTCTCCGCTAACAGTGACAATAGCTGCGAAGTATGCACCATACATACTTCTTACAGCAATCTTCTTGGAAAGTTCAAACAAAGAAGAAGAAGAAAACGACATTCTCTTTTTGGAGTTGAGTTGAACGCAGGAAGAAAGACGGAGAGTTTTTGTTGGATTTTTTTCTTTTTTTTTTCTTTTTTTGGGTATTTTTATCGTTTACCACAACTTTCTTGTTTTATTTTTATCTCCCTGTATTTTCTTTTTTTTAGTTTGCTTGTTTGTGAAAGCTAGCATGACCACCATAATTTGATTTGTCCAAGTGTTCGATTATTCCTCGAAATTTCGAACCTTGTGTAGGATCTCCATAGGAAGCATCTACAGACAGTGTGGGAGGGTTGTTCAGGAAGAATTTATTCAAGTGACTCTCTTCATCCCACTTTGCGGATATCCCATTTGCCTCATCCTTGTCAACGGCACGAGACACCTCTTCCCATAGTTGGATCACCCTTTCGCTTTTCCCTCCGTAGAAACATCCCTGATAATAAGTTTGCCCTTCACCCACAGGGATGTAAGCTTGTGATTCTGGCCTTCTCTCAAAATCCCATTTGTCTGGTGAAAGAAATGATTGCATTGGATGTTTCATGCCCACCAAATCACCGAGAACATCCTTTGTGATTTCTTTCTTGGGCAAAAGGTCTGCATCGATTGTGTAAATATAGGTGTATAATTTAAATAGATTTTTCTGAGTCAAGAAAACACTGGGTCTGCTGCTAGTATCTTTGGGCCAACCTTGCTGCGCATGACTGAATGCAGCTGCTACTGATCCGTTTGATGATCCCTCTTCCTCGATAAACTGCTTGTTGTCTGTCCAAATGAATATATCCACTGTTTCTGAAGTATTCCAAAAAGAACCCAGTGCTTCCACTTGTTTCTTGAGCATGAGTTTGCCATACTTTCCGGTGGACATGATGACTATAGCAGTGGAAGTCGACGCTGCTGTCCAGAGTTTCATAGGTTCCCATTCCCATTCACGTGCATTTGGCTCAAGATTGAATGGTTTTACCTCTGTATAGTGAATCACTCGAAATCCTTTGTTCTTTTCTTCTTCTTCTTTCCATTTTTCTCTCTCAAACATGTACATCCCAAGAGGACCATTGTAAGACAGTGGTAATACTGTGTACCCAAGCTTGGAATAAATATCTCTGAGAAGACCTTGATCTGCTGTATCCAACCTGTAATCACTTCTTGTTTTTATCTGATGAAGAAAATCAACGAATCTATCTGAATTTGGTTTCAATGAAAATACCCCAGAGTTAAATTCTTCGATGGTGTGACCAGATTCATAGTCATGACAGGCCATGAAATCACTAATAAGACCAGTTCCATCGGCACCAACATCTTTTCTAGGAATGTACTGTGATGTTGAAGAGTCAAACATTTCTGAAATGTCTCCGAAAACAAGGGTATCCGCGTCAAGGTATACTATCCTTTCAAATTCTGTCCAACTAAATAAAACAAACTTGGTGAATGCTTTTCGAAACCGTTCAAACACCGCAGATACATCCTTGGGTTCAATGAGTGGAACAATGCACAAATTCCACCCTGCACGATCCAGTAAAAACCTCTCTCCCGAAGACAATACTGTTGTTTCTAAGATCATAAGAATCATCATCACTTCGTTTTTATTATTGTTGTTATTATAATGTTGCTTGGATAATGATCTCCCAAGAGCAATAGCACCTCTGACATAGGGTCCTCCATCCACTAGAAGACTTGTGATCGCGTATTTTATATTGGTTCCGCTTGTGTCTATGCCCGTGTGGTTGCAGCGATACTGGATATTGTCATATTCTTTTCTAGTAGTGGCTGGAACATGATTTGGTGTTGGGCCGACATCATCTGATATTTCATCACCAATCACAGATAAAAATGTGGGAATGAGCAAGGATGAACCTGATAATAAATCAAGTGCCAGGCCAACAGATGCAGCCAAAACTACAGAACTCACAACAATAAACACAAAATTAACAATATTGCGAGAACGCATTCTTCACTTTTTTTTATTATTATTGCTTGTGTGTATGTATGCGTGACAACGAAGGAAAGATAATTAAAAAAAACTTAAAATCATTGCGAAATGGAAAGTTGTAGTTTCATCTGTTCGTGTTGTTCAAACCAAAGCTGAATGGGCTTCCATGTTCTTTGTTGTGCAGTGAAATCATTCAGGTAATTGAAAGGCTTGGCTGTCGTGTAATGAATTATCTGAAGTTTTGACTGATTGTTATCCCAGAGCTGCCTGTCACTTTCAAATATAGCAAGGTTGGCATTATAATACCAAGGAATGGGAGATATAGTCAGAATGCCCTCCTCTGCAAGTTTGTTGAGTGCTCCTTGATCACCCATGATGATCCTGTAATCATTTCTTGTCTTGATAAAATTCACAAAGAAATCAAAAATTTTCAAAGACGGGCAGCCTGAAAACACGCCTGAATTGAAATGACTCTGGAACCCACCCCCTTCATAATCCAAGGCAGCGCTGAACTTGCAAATGTTGTCATCGCCATCTTCTTCTCTGAGTGAAAGAAGATAAGAAAGATTTCCAACTGGCAAGGTATCCAAATCCATGAATACGAATCTCTTGTACTTTATCCAGGCAAAAGGTGTGACTTTGGCAAATATCTTCTGAAACCTGGGAAGTATCTCATCTTGAAAGCCAGACTCAATCACAGAAACTCGACAAATGTGATCCCAACCAACTTTAATAAGATCTGTCATTGCCTTGTCAGAAAGTTCGAAATCATCCAACACCATCAGAACCGTATCTATGTTTGTCAGATCAACTGTTTTTCTGAGAGAGTAACCAAGAACCAATGCCCCTTGAAGGTATGCACTGTCCTCAGAAACAAGAAGCGAAGTGATGACAGTTTTAGAATCAGACGAAACACCCATGAAAGTGTGGCAATTCCATTGACTGTATTCAAGGATTGGGTAATCACTTTGAGCAGTGTTATCATCACTTTCATAATCTTCTGAAAGTATCGCTTCTTCTTGTGGGAACAATGATTTCCAATTTTGCAAAGAATGTGTCTCGGCAATACTATCAAAACAAACGATGCTCAGACCAACCAACACTACAATAGTAGTTGTGATTCCAAATAACAAGAATGGGTAACGCATTTTTTATGTTTTCGCACTCTCCCTTTTTGGATTTTTTTGAGGGTTGGGAAGAGAGATAAAGATAGAGGAGGGAAATTCAATGGCGTGTTTTTTTCTCTTCTGGGAAAGAAAAAAAAATACAATGATGGGTAAAAACACCAAAAAGTATTTTTCTGTCTCTTCTTCTTTTTCTTCTTTCTCTGTCTGTCTTTCACTTTACACACGCACACAAAAGATGGAGCTTGTTGTCCTCCGCGAAGCTGAACGTTTCAGAAATTACGTGAAGGATAATGGGATTCCTCTTGATATCAATGCGAGACTGTCAAAGAAAAAGCACACTCTTCTTCATTTCATGTCTCGGTACAATATCGTTGACATGGCCCAAGCTATCATTGAATATCCAGAAACTGATGTTAATGTCATAGATTCTCAGAACAGGACCCCTTTACTTATTGCTTGCAGGGAAACTAATCCCGAGATAATACAACTCCTTGCCAAAGATAAAAGAACAGACTTCCAAAAGTGCGACAAGCAAGGAAGAACGCCCCTTTGGACACTGGCAAGGTACGGCAGAGAAGACCTCATGCTATACCTGATAGCAAGCGGGAAACCCTTAAACCCGATGCAAGAAGGGGCGTGCGAAATAGAGGGAAGTCATGACGCACTTCATATCGCTGCTGCATGGGGAAGAAGAGAGTCTACTGGATTAATTTACATGCT
>Ga0302301_1000445_pt1 | contig 18887 bp, 19 predicted proteins | sample III_Palsa_E1_2_FD_194544 | JGI IMG/M metagenome (GOLD analysis project Ga0302301, IMG submission 194544) | Peat permafrost microbial communities from Stordalen Mire near Abisko, Sweden - III_Palsa_E1_2 | ecosystem: Environmental > Terrestrial > Soil > Palsa > Peat permafrost | place: Sweden... | reverse complement strand
GCGCTCTCGAGCGCACGGCTCGCGTTACGGACGGGCGATAAGGCTCCGGTTGTGACGCTTCCCTTTGAATATTTCAGGAAACATATTTTGGTCACCATGCAGATCAATGATTCCGGGCCACACGTTTGCATGGTGGACAACGGATTCAACGCGGACGTAATCACCGAGAGCGCTGCGCGCGCCATGGCGCTTCCAGTTCATGCGATGGGCGGGAAAACTCCGAACGCAGAGGGGTTCGGCGAAAGCTCGGGACCAGAGACTTTTGTGGTGGAGAGGAGCGTTACTTTAGGGATAAAGGATTTACCGATATTGACCGGGCAGGCCTACGTTCTGGATATGGCTGGGTTCGAGGACGGCATGGGCGTCCATTTCGATTGCGTGCTGGGCTTGCCACTCTTTGCTCATTACGTGGTGGAGATTGATTTTACGAAGCGCCAGCTCATACTCTACGATCCACGCAGTTTTGAATATTCAGGCCAGGGTCACCGGGTTCCGTTGCGAGTGGCTGTCCCTCCGACGATCGAGGCCGGAGTTCTTACACCGGACGGAAGAACAGTAAAGGCGACGGTCGGGCTAGATCTTGGAAGCGACGCGATCTTCGACTTTCAGCCATCCTTCCAGTCAGTACATCACGTCCTGCCGGCGGGACAAGCCGAGGTTCCCATTGACGAAATCGGGCTCGGGGGAATATTTCACATGAGCATCGTGCGATTGCCTTCGGTGGAGATCGCCGGATACAAGCTCGACAAGCCGCTTGTCGCATTTATGCATACCGCGCCGGGTCCCAGCCTTTCCGCCAACGACGGCTACGTTGGAAACGCGCTGTTGCGCCGCTTCACCGTGATTTTCGATTACTCGCGCCAGCGCGTAATCTTTGAACCGAACTCTTCTTTTGGCGACCCGTTCAAAGGAAACATGACCGGCATCAAAGTGGACCCAGAGTCGGACCCCACACGCGGCTTTGAGGTCGTTTATGTGGAGGAACGGTCTCCTGCGGCAAAAGCAGGGTTGCAGGAGGGCGACAGGATCGTTGAAATCGGAGGAGTGCCGTGCTCGACGCTGATATTCGAATCGTTCCGCGAAATGCTCACGGCGGAGGGCGCACCCTTCATCCTTGAGGTTCAACGCGGCAGCGAGAAAATTGAAATGAATTTTCTAACTCCGCGCCTGCCCTGAACGCTCGCATGCAATCGGCTTAGCGGATCGCGGTTATTTCCCTTTTGAGGACGGATAAACCGCGCATCGCATATTCTATGGCTTGGCGCTCAGCTTGTCCGTCTGGGCGCGTGCGAAGTACGTCCGAGCGCAACGAGATAGCTTTTTCCGCGGTGGCGACCCGGCCACGCAAGTTGAGCGGATTCATCTCCAGGAGTGCTACTTGGTATTGCTGCTGCCATTCCCATTGTAGGGTGCTCATGTTTACTCCCCTTGTTAACGGCCATTGTAGGAGACGGGGATGGGGACTTCTGTTCACTTACGCACACTTTGTAAAACTGTATTCTTGCGTCATTTCGAAGCGAACTTCGACGCGCGACGAGGGGGAATGCGCCAGCGCGAAATCTTAGGTTTGGGCCAGCAAGGGCAATCCGGTTAAACTCTGAACATTGGTCGCGGGGCTGTAGCTCAGATGGATAGAGCAGCAGTTTCCTAAACTGCGTGTCGGGAGTTCGACTCTCCCCAGCCCCACCATGTATCTCGTTATTGTATCCGGTAATCGCCTACCCTAAGGCGTCGCCAACTAGCCTTCCGGTAGGCCTTAATTGCCGGAACGATGAACGAGAAACAAGGACGCAGGCCCTGAGTCCGAAACATTGCTCACCTTGCGCTTGTCACGACATGGAATGCCAAGCTTACGATTGAATACCGAGTTGTCAGGGGTAAACTCATGGTCTGAGTGGGTAAACATCCTCGAGGAGCAGCGTTGGGGACCGTGGAGTTTCTCTATCTCGACCAGGAGGCTGTGCTGGCCGCCGACGTGCTGGATATGCGTCGCGCTATGATTGTAGTCGGAGAAGCGCAGGCGCGGTTTGCTAAAGGCGAGGTTCGGGAACCGCATAAGATCGTGCTGCGAAACGCAGAGACTGCGGAAAGCGAAGAGCAAGGCCGCTTCAATGGCTTGGCGGCTTCGATCGGAACGCCGGCGCCGACCGCCATTGGCGCGAAATGGATCGCTAGCTTCCCAGCCAACCGCCCGTTGGGTAGGCCGCGTGCCAGCGGCCTGATCATACTGAACTGCCCGCAAACGGGCGTTCCCGTGGCCGTGATGGAGGCAGGGTTAATTAGTGCGATGCGCACTGGCGCGATGACAGGCTTGGGCGTCCGCTATCTCGCCCCGAAAAAGGTCCGCAAAATCGGAATCGTAGGCGCAGGTTTGCAATCCAGGGCCCAGATCCTCGCGCTGTTCACCGAACTCCCCGATGTTGAGGAGATTGCTCTCTTCGGCCGGCAAATCTCAATGGCGGAAGCTGTCGTTGATGACTGCCGCCGCCGATGGGCCGCTCCTGTCCGCGCGGTCCGGACCATCGAGGAAGCTCTCCGCGATGCAGATGTGGCGCTAACGGTAACCACTTCCCAGAAGCCGATGATTCGCGCGCAGCACGTGAAGCCAGGCGCGCTGACCATACAGCTCGCAGGCCATGAATGCGAGTTCGGTGTTATCCAGCAGAGCAAAAAGATAGTTGTCGACGATTGGGAGACGGTGAAGCAGCGCGGTATTATGACTCCCGCAATCATGCACCGCCAAGGTTTGTTGCGCGACGAGGACGTTCACGCCAATCTGGGTGAATTAATTCTGGGAACGAAGACTGGCAGGGAAAGCGACGAGCGAATCCACTATTGCCATATGGGAATGGCTGTAAATGACGTTGCTCTAGCCTGGGCAGTGTATAAGGACGCGCGCGCGAGGAACCTCGGCATTCGCTTGCCGCTGTGGAAAGAACCGCTGTGGGTTTAGCCGGAAGGTTGTCCAGGTCGCCGCAAGCTATGCAAGACCAAGGTCCGATGCGTATTGAGAACAACTCAGTGCCGGTCGTCGTACTCGTATCGTCCCAACATGGCGGTGTCGGAATTATTCGGACTCTCGGACGGGCGGGAATTCCCGTCCATGGAGTTCACCAGGATCTCTTGGAGCCGTCCGCGCGTTCACGTTTCCTCAAGCGAGTTTTCCGCTGGGATTTTTCTTCCGCTCCGGCGGCGGATTCGCTTTCATTCCTACGGGATGTAGCCAGGCAGATTGGACGGCAACCACTGCTGATTCCTACTTCCGATGTCACTGCTCTCTTCGTGGCCGAAAACGCTGAAATTCTTGCGCGGGATTATCTCTTTTCCACGCCCAGCAGCGAGGTGGTTCGGTGTTTTGTCAGCAAGCGGCAAACCTTCGATCTCTGCCACAACCTGGGCATACCCACTGCCGAGACGGCATCGCCTGAGTCTCGAGAGGAGGTGATGAATTTCGCGCGCACAACGGGTTTTCCCGTCGTCGTGAAGGGTGAAGACGGGGAATTTCTAGGCAGACGCAGAAAACGGCTGAGGGTGGCGATCGTGGCCGATGAGAACGAGCTGCTTGAACTCTTCGACTTGAACGCGGCCACCGGCCGGCCCGGCATCATCCTGCAGGAATACATTCCCGGCGGCGATGATGCCATCTGGATGTTCAACGGCTACTTCAACGATCGGTCGCAGTGTTTGTTTGGCGCCACGGGGAGGAAGCTTCGCCAGTTCCCGCCGCATAGAGGCAGCACGTCGCTCGGAATCTGCGCGAGGAATGATGCGGTGGAAATTCAAACCAAGCGGTTAATGCAGGCGGTCGGCTATCGGGGACCTTTGGATATCGGCTATCGGTTTGATGCCCGCGACGGCAAGTATAAGCTGCTGGACGCAAATCCGCGCATCGGCTCAACTTTTCGCTTATTCGCCGCTGAAAACGGATTGGATGTTGCCCGCGCGTTTTACCTCGACCTCACCGGCCAGAGCGTCCCGCCCGCGCAGGTATCCGAAGGGCGCAAATGGATTGTGGAGACCAATGACCTTGCCTCCAGTTGGTCTCAGTTTCGAGAACGGCAGTTGACGTTCGGCGCGTGGATACGCTCTTTGCGAGGCGTTCGAGAGGGCGCATGGTTCGCCACCGATGATCTGGCGCCTTTGGCCACGGTCCCGCTACTGTGGTTCCGAAAGCGGTTCGGCGGAGGCCGGCGTGTTTCTTCGGCAAGATCTCCCTCGGATCCCGCTCTCCAAGAGACACAGAATCCTTATCCGAACGAATGACGCACTGTCGAATTAAAGTTTGCGATTAATTTTTGGCCGCACTCAAGAACAGGACTCTATGCCAGGCCCAACTGATTACCTCGACAGAACCTACCTGCAACAAAATCCCGACTGGCATGTGGCCGACTCGCCTTGGAAAGTGCAGCAAATTCTCCGGATACTGAGCCGCAATTCAATTGTTCCCAAAACAATCTATGAGGAAGGCTGTGGCGCCGGAGAGGTTCTCAGGTTGCTGCAGCAAAGACTCGATGCCAATTGCGAGCTGTGGGGAGCTGACGTCTCGGCCCAAGCGATTGAACTGTGCCAAGCTCGAGTAAATGCGAGGTTGCACTTCGCGCTGCTCGAAGATCATCTGTGGGAACGAAAAGTGTTCGAACTGGCGATGGCCATCGACGTACTCGCCCACGTCGAGGACTATCGCGGTTTTTTGCGCAAACTCAAATCACGTGCCCAATTCAAGCTTCTGCATATCCCGCTCGACATTTCGGTGCAGCACGTTCTGCGCGAGAAGAGTATGATCCGCCGCCGGCAAGAGCACCCGCACCTTCATTATTTTTCCAAGCGTACTGCGATGTTCGCCCTGGCGGATCTCGGATACGAAATCGTCGATTGGTGCTATACGCCGCGAATGATCGATATTCCCCATCATGCCCGCGGCAAATTGCTGCGGCTGCCTCGCAAACTGCTCTTCGCCATGCATCGGGATTTCGCCGTCAATGTTCTTGGGGGATTCAGCCTAATGGTCCTCGCGAAGTGAAGAACGGGAGCCCAGTGTGGTTACCATACTCAATGAGCCCGGGAAGCGGTCGGAGAAGAACCTCTCTCAGATGGCAGGGACCATAGGGCCCGCCAATTCGTCGCAGGCCAAGCGATAATTCTCGTACCAAGTCTCGGTGAATACGGAGTGAAGTTCCGGCACGGTGCAGCCGCCGATCTTGAGATCTGAAGAAGCGAGCTCGCCCCAGGTATGGACTTGAGTGCCGCCGGAGGCGAGGGCATCGAATTCGACCCATTGGCTCATGGTCATCCCGAGGCAGCGGGCGATAAAACCCAGTTCGCGGCCCGGCACACAGCAAATGAGCAGATGGTCAATGACCGTCTTGACGGGCCGGAGTATTTCGATCTGCATGCGGCTTCCGACTTCCCAAGGTTTGCCTTCGCTCCAATTCATTTCTCCATAGACGCTGGCGAATTTGTGCCAGAGGTTCCAGTTGGAAAAAACGTCCCAGGCAAGGGCGGGCGTTGCGTGAGTCTTTACGGTGTAGTGAAAATGGTGCATGACTGGTTGTTTCGCTCCTTTCGTCAGGACTGAGAGTGCCGAGCGCAGCTATTCAGGGCAAATAAACTTAATTATTTATACACTGTTATTTTAACGTTGTAAAGATTATAATGCAAGCAACCTGCAACCCCAAGGAGGCCCATGTCCCGAAAACCCGATGCCGATCTGGAAAGCCGAATTCTGGACGCCGCTTATAAGTTATGGAGCAAGAGAGGAGAAAAAGCGCTGACCATGCGGGGGGTGGCGAAGGCAGCTGGAACCACAACTCCCACGATGTATCAGAGGTTTCGCGACAAAAGCGATCTGATGATGCTGCTGCACAGCCGGGCGCTGGAAGCGCTGGTATCTGTTTTGCAGCCGGCCTGCTCGCCGGCCGCGACGTGCGGGCGATTTCTGGATTTCGCATCGACGCACCCACACGAGTACCAGCTTCTCACGGCAGACTGGGCCGTGCGGCTATCGCGCCGGGAACCGAGGCCGACATTTGAATTGATCAAGAAGCGGCTGGCCACGCAACTGGGGGGCGAGCCGGAAGAGCACGCGCGGCTGGCGTTGGCATTGGGCGCATTGATCCATGGAACGGCCACGATGCTGCTGGCCGAGGGCGTTCACGAAAAAGTTTCCCGGCAACTTCGCAGCACGTGCAACGAAGCTTGCGACACGCTGATCCAATCCGCCGCGGCGAAGCGGGCGCAGAGGAAAGCGTAAAGCGCGATTTGAAGAGTCCAAGATGGAGCTGAGCAATTGCAATTCACGGGACGTGGTGGGAGTATCCAGGCATTCGGTCTGGACTTGGGATATCTGATGCCCTACTACTTCGAGTTCGATTCAGCGAACAGGATCCTTCGAGGCCGACTGGAGGGAAAGATTACGGACGAAGCTCTGAAGGAATTCTATGGACTCGTTGGAACGTACTCGACACTGACAGATCCGCGCGCTAGCGTTCTGGATATGTCGTCCGTGACTTCGTTGGAAGTTTCCCCGCAGACGATACGCGAACTGGCAAATTTGCCACCGGCTATAGCGGACTCTTCCCAACCGCGTTGCATTATTGCGGAGTCTTCTCAAATCTACGGCATGGCGCGGATGTTTGAGTTGCAGGGGCAGGAAACCCGTCCGAACCTTCACGTGATCCGTACCCAGAACGAGGCATGGGCGATTTTGGGTGTCCCGAGACCCAAATTCGAGCCGATACAAATGAAATGACGGTCGCCGAATCTCGGATATGTTCTGGGATTAGCGCTGGATGGTAAATTTTGACGCGTCGAACTCGTAACCTTCGTCCCCGACCGTTTCCAGGGCAGCGGCGCGCAGGGCTTGGTCCTCTGCATTCTTCGGCAAGTCCAGATGACGGCGGATTACCTCTTCACCTTCGGTAATGCGAATCAGCCACTGAGACTTTTGGGCATCCCAGGAAACTTCGACACGATCGGCAAGCATCGATTCCTCCTCCGCGCGGCAATTTCAGGGGCATTGTACGCCAGGAACGCGCTTAAGGAAATGCTCCGCAAACTTGAGCGTGGCTAGGAAGGGAAAAGTTTCGCGCGAGGGATGCGGAAGCTGGAGTATGCTCTGGCCGTAAAAATCTAAAGCCGGGTGGATGGAAAAGTATTGCCCCGGCGGCCAAATCTTCGGGGGAGAGCTTGAAGTATGAGAAGCGGGACCGCGAACTGGGAATGGACCGCAGGATCACGAGACGCGATTTTCTGAATGGATTTGGAATAGCGATAGGCGGAGGTTTCGCTCTATCGAATCACGAATGGCTCAACGCTTTTGGCTTGCCGCAGTCTCCTCTCGCACCGGAAAAAAATCCCAATTATTATCCTCCCACGTTGACCGGCATGCGCGGGACGACGGACGCGACGATGCAAGCGGGGCACGCGCTCCGCGACGGGCGGGATTGGGGCCGCGCCACGGCTGACTCTGAGACATACGATTTGATCGTGGTGGGAGGCGGAATCAGCGGGCTTTCGGCGGCTTATTTTTTCCGAAAAATGGCGGGGCCGAAGGCGCGGGTACTGATTATCGAGAATCACGATGATTTTGGCGGTCATGCGAGGCGGAACGAATACTACGCGGGCGGCCGCATGATTCTGGGCTATGGCGGAACGCAGTCGATTGCCGGGCCGAAACTTTACAGCCGGGAGTCGATGGGATTGCTGCGAGAGTTGGGCGTTGACGTCCAAAAATTTTATAAGTATTTCGATCAGAACTTCGAGCGTTCGCAGGGACTTTCGCGCGGAATTTTCTTCGACAAAGAAACGTTTGGGGCGGACAAGCTAGTGGCCGGTGTCGGAAAACCTACCTGGCCGGAATTTCTGTCAAAAACTCCGCTATCGGCGGAGGCGCAGAAAGATTTGGCAAGACTCTATACGGAGAAAGTTGACTACCTGCCGGAACTGAAATCGCGGGACAAGAAAATTCTGCTGGCGAAGACGAGTTACCAAGACTATTTGCTGAAGCATGTGAAAGTTCACGAGGACGCAATTCCCTTTTTGCAGACGCAGACCTACGGGCTTTACGGCGTCGGAATCGATGCAGTTCCGGCCGGAGACCTGGCGGGGCTGGGATATCCCGGATTCGCGGGGATGGATTTGTCCGGGCCACCGGGTTCGGGGCTAGGTGTGGAAATCACGAGACAGAGCGAAGAAGCTCCTTATATTTTTCATTTTCCTGACGGCAATGCCTCCATCGCGAGACTTCTGGTACGGGCGCTGATTCCTGGGTCGGCTGAGGGGAACACAATGGAGGATATTGTGACCGCGAAGATGAATTATGCGGTTCTCGATGACGCCTCGTCTCCGGTTCGGCTGCGGCTAAATAGCACGGCGATTTCCGCGCGAAATTTGGGCAATCCCGCGTCGGCCAAGGAAGTGGAAGTGAAATACGTGCGCGGTAGCGAGTTGCACTCAGTGCGCGGCACGGCTTGCATTCTGGCCTGCTGGAACATGGTGATCCCGTACATGTGTCCTGAAATGCCGCAAAAGCAAAAGGAAGCCCTGGCGTACGGAGTGAAAGTGCCGCTGGTTTACACCAACGTGCTGATACGGAATTGGGAGGCCTTCAAAAAACTGGGAATCAGTCACGCAAGATGCCCGGGGAGCTATTTCGAGTCGGTGACGCTGGATTTTCCAGTGAGCATGGGTGCATACCACTTCGCGGACAAGCCCAGCGAGGCTTGCCTGCTGCACCTCGAACGGGTGCCGTGTAAACCGGGACTCTCCGCTCGCGACCAGCAAATCGCGGGACGCGAGGAGCTTTATCGTACGCGCTTTGAAACTTTCGAGCGCGAAATTCGCGACCAGCTTGGGCGAATTCTCTCTCCCGGCGGATTCAACCCGGCGAACGATATTCAGGCCATCACCGTGAATCGCTGGCCCCATGGATACGCTTACGAATATAATTCGCTGTACGATCCGGATTGGCCCGAGGATCAGCAACCGTGCGTAATCGGGCGGCAAGCGTTTGGCCGAATTTCCATCGCGAATTCAGATGCGGAAGCGTTCGCATATACAAATGCGGCCATCGATCAAGCGTACCGCGCAGTGAACGAAGTTGCGCAATTCAAGGGGAATGCAAACAACTAGACTGCGACTTTGTTTCAGAGCATGGCGCGAATAGCAGCGAAATGATTTTGAGCATTGCAACGCGAGGGCGAAGCTGTATTCTTCGGCTGGCAATGGTTATCCTGCAGGACGCGGTATCGAGGACACCGAAGCATTGAGCACGCAACTGCCAACTTACCTGCTGGGCCATCTTTTCACTACGGAAGAGATGCGCGCAATTTTTTCCGATCAACGGCGGGTTCAAGCCATGCTGGATTTTGAATCTGCGCTGGCGCGGGCGCTGGGGCGCGTGGGCGTGATTCCGAAGGCCGCGGCCGCGACGATTCAATCCAAGTGCGACGCGAAGCTTTTCACGATGGAGACGCTGGCGCAAGAGGCGGCTCTCGCGGGGAATTTGGCGATTCCGATGGTGAAGCAGCTCACGGCACTGGTTACGAAGGCCGATGAGAAGGCTGGAGGATTTGTCCATTGGGGAGCGACGAGCCAGGACGCCATTGACACTGGGACGGTCCTGCAGTTGCGCGGTGCTTTGGATCTGATGGATCAGGCGCTTCTGAAATTGTGCGATGCGATCGCGCGAATCTGCGAGACGCACAAGTCGACGCTGATGGCGGGGCGCACATGGCTGCAGCAGGGACCGCCAGTGACTTTGGGACTGAAGGCGGCCGGGTGGCTTGCGGCGGTCGAGCGGCATCGCGAGCGCATGGGTGAAATCCGGAAACGGGCGCTGGTGCTACAGTTCGGAGGAGCGGTGGGCACGCTGGCAGCGCTGGGCGACCGCGGGCCAGCGGTGGCGGCGGCGCTGGGTGAAGAATTAAAATTGGCGGCGCCGAATCTCCCGTGGCATGCGCACCGCGACCGGTTTGCTGAAGTGGCGACGACGATGGGATTGCTGGTCGGCTCACTGGGAAAAATTGCGCGAGATATTTCTTTGATGGCACAGACGGAAGTGGGTGAAGCGGCGGAGCCGAGCGCGCCGGGGCGCGGCGGTTCTTCAACAATGCCTCAAAAACGCAATCCGGTGGGTTCGGCTGTTGTTTTGGCGGCGGCGATTCGTGTGCCGGCGCTGGTTTCGGTGATGTTGACCTCGATGGTGCAGGAACACGAGCGCGGACTGGGCGGCTGGCATGCCGAGTGGGAAACGCTGCCGGAAATTTGCACGCTGACTGCGGGGGCGCTGGCGCACTTGACGCAAGTGGTAAGCGGCCTTGAAATCAACCCATCAAAGATGAATGCGAATCTGGGAATCACGCATGGACTGATCCTGGCGGAGGCGGTCGCGGTAGCGTTGGGAGAGAAAATCGGGCGCATGCCGGCGCACAAAATTGTGGAAAAGGCTTCGCGGCGAGCTTCTGACAACTCCCGGTCTTTTCAGGACGTGTTGATGGAAGATGCGGAAGTCCGGAAGCATTTTTCCGCGGAAGATACTAAACGATTGCTCGAGCCCAAGAACTACACTGGATCGGCGGAAGCGATGGTGGAGAAAGTTTTGTCGGAGAGGAAGCGGAAGCATTGATTCGCGGCGCGGAGAGTGCGGAACATGTCGTTCGCTGAGATCGGCGACGCTCGATTGAACTACCGATTCGATGGGCCGGAGAATGCGCCGGTAATCGTGCTTTCCAATTCTTTGGGGACAAACCTGTCCATGTGGGATCCCCAGGCAAACGTGCTGTGCGAGAAGTTTCGCGTGCTTCGCTATGATACGCGCGGACACGGGCTTTCTAGCGTTACGCCTGGACCTTATACGATAGAGCAGTTGGGCCGCGACGTTGTTGCGTTACTCGATGCGCTGAAGATCGAGAGCGCTTATTTTTGCGGGCTTTCCATGGGCGGGATGATTGGAATTTGGCTAGGCGTAAATGCGGCAAATCGGCTGAAAGGACTTGCGCTCTGCAATACCGCGGCGAAAATCGGTACGGCGGATGGTTGGAACGCGCGTATTAAGGATGTGAAAGAGCGCGGGATGGCTGCGATTGCGACGACCGTCGTGTTGCGCTGGTTCAGCGAGAACTTTGTGAAGAAATCGCCGGAAGTGGTGGAAGCCATGCGGCAAATGCTGTTGCTGGCTCCGCCGGAAGGTTATGCGGGTTGCTGCGCGGCGATCAGAGATATGGACCAGAGGGGTGACCTCGCGCGTGTGAAGGCGCGCACGCTGGTGATTGCCGGCGCGCTGGACCCTGTGATCCCGTTGGCGGATACGAAATTTGTGGCGGATGGGATTTCCGGCGCGAGCTATATCGAGCTGCAAGCCGCGCATTTATCGAATATCGAGGCCGCGCCGCAATTCACCGAGGCGCTGCTGAAATTCTTATCCGAGCCGGAGGCGAAATAATGGACGAGCGCGAGCGATATTCCTCTGGCATGAAAGTGCGACGCGCCGTCTTGGGCGACGCATATGTGGAAAAGGCGCAAGCAGCGAAGACTCCCTTCAGCGAACCTTTTCAGGATTTGATTACGCGGTATGCCTGGGGAGAAATTTGGACGCGTCCGGGGCTGCCGCGGAACACGCGCAGTTTGCTGACGCTGGCGATGATGGTGGCGCTGAACCGCAACGATGAGTTTCGGATGCACGTTCGCGCTGCGGCAAATAATAATGTGACGCGCGAGGAGATTCAGGAAGTCTTGCTTCAGGCTGCGGTCTACTGCGGAGTGCCGGCGGCGAATGCTGCGTTTCATATTGCGCAGGAAGTTTTTGCGGAGATGGACGCGGGGCGCTAACCTTCGCGGTTGGCGACATACGGCTGGCGGCATAGCGGTTGGCGGCGACCGAACTTTAATCCCGTAGAGACGTGCACGCCGAAAGCGGCAAACCAAACACATTTCTGAGAGCAATTATCCTTGGAGGGTTACTGATGGCGATTGAGAAAGTAGGAGTGGTGGGATGCGGGCTGATGGGTTCGGGAATTGCGCAGGTGGCGGCGAGTGCGGGATGCCAAGTGACGGTGAGAGAGGTTTCGCCGCAGCTTGTTGAAAAGGGATTGCAATCGATCGATAAGAATCTTCAACGACTGGTGGACAAAGGGACGTTGCCACCAGCGGAACGCGACAAAGTGCGAGGACGCTTGCGCGGGACGACGAATCTGGAAGATTTGAAGGATTGTGATTTGGTGATCGAAGCGATCATCGAGCAATTGCCGGCGAAGCGCGAATTGTGGAACGCGTTGGATAAAATTTGCCCGAAGGCTACGATTTTTGCGAGCAATACCTCGTCGCTTTCGATTACGGAGATGGCAACGTTCACGCAGCGGCCCGACCGGTTTCTGGGATTGCACTTTTTCAATCCGGTGCCGGTGATGAAACTGGTGGAAGTGATTCGGACGATCGCTACGGACCCGAAAGTGAACGAAGAGGTGGTTGCGTTTGCCGTGCGACTAGGCAAAACGCCGGTGCGCACGACGGACCGCACGGGATTTATCGTGAACCGCTTGCTGGTGCCTTATTTGCTGGATGCGGTGCGCGCACTGGAAGAAGGCGTGGGGTCGGTGGAGGACATCGATAACTCGATGAAGCTCGGCTGCGGGCATCCCATGGGGCCGCTGGCGCTACTGGATTTCGTCGGCAACGACACGACCTATTACATTGCCAACATCATGTTCGATGAATTCAAGGAGAAGCGCTTTGCTTCGCCTCCGCTGCTGAAGCGCATGGTGCTGTCGGGTTGGAATGGGCGGAAGGCGGGGCGCGGGTTTTATGACTACACTGACCCTGCTAAACCGAAACCTATGCAGATGACGTAAACAGGAATTGCGACCTACAAGTTCACTAGAGCCGTAGCCAGTCTCTCTTCAACTCCTCGTCGCTCGGAATGGTGCCGTCTGCACGCCACGTTGCAAGGTTGGTGAGGTTCGCCATTACCCGTGATGAGCCGTCGGACGCCTTCACGAATATGACGGCTTCGTGAGTGTCAGTAAAAAACACTTCATCGGCGGTGTTCTGCAGACCATAGCCTTCCTGAATTATCCTGAGAATTCCAGCTTCTGCAGCAGTTAAGTCCCTTCGAGGCATACGCAGGCACCTTTCTTCTCTCGACCATATGTCGAGGTCGATACCGATGTAACAAAAGCCTTGTCACTTGCTGCGGTTGGAGTCTGGACCGGGACCGGCGGCGGAAAGATGGTCGATGACTTCTTTGGGGAGGGGGCGGGATTTCATTTTGGATGGATCGTTGGGATCAAGGGCGGTCCAGACGCGGGTGGCGAATCCTTCTACCGCCAGGGTGACTGCGTTTAGAATTTGGTGGCGAACCACGAAGCTGCTTTTGCCGAATTTGGTTACGGTGGACTCTGCGATTAATTCGTCGCCAAATTTGGACGGCAGGATGAAGCGCGCGCGCAGGTCCACGATAGGAAAACCGATTACGCCGTGCTGCTTGAATAAAGTTTGAATGGGCATGCCTGCGTCCAGGAATAGCGCGGTGGTGCAGTCGTCGAACCAGGCGAGATATTGCGGGAAGAAGACGATGCCGGCGGGATCGCAGTGGCCCCATTCGACGAGCAGTTTTTTGCGGCTTACCAGCATTCTTCGCGGCTCCCACTGAGACCAAGACGAGGCCGCATGGTAACATTCGCGGCTCGGGGCGTCCAAGAGTTCAAAGGAAACGCCAAGCACGATGAGAACACAGGTAGGAATTGTCGGAGCGGGACCGGCGGGGCTGGTGCTTTCGCATTTGCTGCATCGGCAAGGCATCGAGTCCGTGGTGATCGAGGCTCGCAGCCGGGAATATTGCGAAGAGCGCGTGCGCGCCGGGGTGCTGGAACAGGGCACGGTTGACCTGCTGGAGGAAATCGGCGTGGGAGAGCGCATGCGCCGGGAAGGGCTGATTCACTACGGAGTGAACCTGAGGTTTTCCGGACGCACGCACCATATCGATTTCAGAGAGCTTACCGGCGGGCGCGGCATCATGATTTATGCGCAGCACGAAGTGATCAAAGATCTGGTGAAGGCGCGGCTGGCGTCCAAAGGGCAGATTCTTTTCGATGTGGAAGACGTGAGCATTCGCGACTTCGGCGAAACGAAATCTTCGGCGAAACCCACAATTTTGTTTCGCAAAAACGGCGAAGCGCAGCAGCTTACTTGCGATTTCATCGCGGGATGCGACGGCTCCCATGGGATTTGCCGGCCGTCGATTCCGGATGGCGTGCTCACGCTATTCGAGCGAGTTTATCCCTTTGCGTGGCTGGGGATTCTGGCTGAAGCGCCGCCTTCGTCCGAAGAACTGATCTACGCTTATCACGAGCGCGGGTTCGCGTTGCTGAGCATGCGTTCGCCGCAGATTAGCAGGCTTTATCTTCAGTGCAAGCCGGACGAGAACTTAGTGGAGTGGTCCGACGAAAGAATTTGGGAGGAGCTGCATACCAGGCTGGCGACCACGGAGGGCTGGAGGCTGATCGAAGGGCCGATCATCCAGAAAGGCGTGACCGGAATGCGCAGTTCGGTGATTGAGCCAATGCAGTTCGGCAGACTATTTATTGCAGGGGATGCGGCGCATATCGTTCCTCCGACTGGAGCGAAAGGGCTGAACCTCGCGATTGCGGATGTTCGGGTGCTCGCTCGAGCATTCGGCGAATACTATGCGTCGGGCCGTCAGGATCTGCTGGAAGCCTATTCCAAAACCTGCTTGCGGCGCGTTTGGAAAGTGCAGCGGTTTTCATGGTGGATGACGTCCATGCTGCACTTGTGGGAAAACGAGAATGCGTTTGACCATCGCCGGCAGCTTGCAGAGCTTGATTACGTTACCAGCTCGCGCGCCGCTTCCCAGACGCTGGCCGAGAACTACGTTGGATTGCCGATGGAATAGATTGCGGGCTGCTGCTCTGAGCCGGGCGGTGAGGTTCACGCAGTTGTGAAACGCCACGCCGGCAAAATCAGGGCTTCCACTTCTTTCGACCAAGCAAAACTCCGGTAAGGCCTGCAGACAACATTAGAAGTGTTTCCGGTTCCGGCGTGGTGATCGGCGGGGGCGGAATTATCGGTGTGACAGGAGTTGACGGAGAAGAGGGAGTGCCACCGCCGCCGGCAATAGGAATGCCCGGAGAACCAATGATCCCGCCGCCGGGAAATCCGGAACCGGGCGAAATTGCGGAAGTCGGCGTCGGCGTCAGAGGAACCTCACCGGGCGCAAGAGGTGCGCCAGCAAAGGCAGGTCCTCCCGCAAGAGCTTGCGCCTCTTCCGGCGGGGCCGCTTCCAACTCCGGTTCCGCGGCCATAACCGGGCCAGTGGGGGCTTCGGCGAGGCGGTTTCCGCAACGAGTTCTGGCCATGTGCTCGCCGTCAGTGATCACAGTTTCGCCCTTGCGCAGCATGAATCGCTTCTTCGACCAAAAGACGTTATTACCGAGACGGTAGGACACGTAGAGGGGGCGGTCTTCGCTCAGGCGGACAACTCGCGCTCTTTCGATGTAAAAATCCTCGTAATGTTTGGCGATGACCGGATCGCGGGCAACCGAGTTCCTCAATTCAGCGGCGCTTTCTACGCCGCCAGGGATCACGGAATAGGGATAAACTGCGCGATCAGAGTCATTCGCATCGAGTGAAATTCGTGGAAGGTCTTGGGTAGTAGAACGGAAGGATGAAGTATAGGCTGGCGCGACTTGTCCGTTGCTCGAAGTCAGCGCAATCCAAATCGAGAAACTGCCCAGAGTTAAGATTGCTAGCGCTCCCAGACGGCGGAGGTCAATCTTCCGTGCGAAGTTGGCCCGGAATGTTCGAAACTGCTCCATTTCCCCTGGTTTGACGACAGAACGGAATTGCTGGGAATCTGTGTCGAGAAGGGATTATGCATTTGTTTTACCAATATTGCCACCTATGAAATGGACCACGAAAGAGACGGATTTTCACTCCCACGCCCGTCCCAGGACGTGACTTGCTCTTGATTGGCATTTCCTTAGAGCTCGATGATCAAGAAGTCTGATTTGGGAATCCCAGGAAGGGTTTCCCAAAACAGGACTTTCGCTCTAATTTCCGGGGCGCTGCTGACGCTCGAGTAGAGAATATTTCCTTGAATTACTTCAGCGGCGGGGCAACGCATTCCGAGGATCAATGCGGTTCTTGAGCTCCAACGGCTGGAAGTCCGAGACACATTGCTGCTGCGCATGGTTGTGGTTCAGGTTCCAGAGGGCGTAGCCTACGCCGAGGAACGGACCAAGAATCATAGCGATGACTGCCAGCAAAAATAGAACAAGAAACATAAGCACGACGACAATGACCGGCATTGGACCCTTTCCTCCCTGCCCCGCGTCTAATCCGTGACAGCAACTGACCGGGTTGGGGCACTCTTTTAGACGTACTTAATGAACCCGTGGATTCGTGAAAAGTTGCGGCCCTGTAATTATTTTTTGCGTTCCTTTGATCGCAGATCACATCGATGACCGGACTAGTGGGCGGAGCGATTGTTGCGTTTCGATTGCTTATCCTTGTCCAACCGGCCGTGACTTTTTTTGGCGTACTGCGTGCAATAATAATGCGGTTGAATTGGCGTTAGACCCGCCCGGAAAGAATTTTGGTCCTTTCCAGACGGTTCGGGGGTCCCTTGAATGTGGATAGTTCGACTAGCATTACGCAGGCCTTATACGTTCGTGGTGATGTCGATTTTATTGCTTATACTTGGGCCGGTCGCGATTCTACGCACCCCCACGGATATTTTTCCGAATATTGATATTCCCGTTGTCAGCGTCATCTGGAACTACACCGGACTATCTCCCGAGGAGATGTCCAACCGGATTATTTTTAACTACGAAAGATCACTCACCACCACCGTTAACGATATCGAGCACATTGAATCGCAATCGTTGAGCGGTATCGCGGTGGTGAAGATTTTTTTCCACCAAGGCGTGCAGGTGGCCAACGCAATTGCGCAGGTCACAGCAATATCGCAGCCCATCGTGCGGACATTGCCTCCGGGAACCACGCCGCCTTTCATCATCACTTACAACGCCTCGACAGTCCCTATACTTCAGCTGGCGCTTTCGGGCAAAGGACTGTCGGAACAGCAACTGGGTGACATCGGGCTGAACTTTCTACGCACCGGGCTGGTGACCATCTCGGGCGTGGCAATTCCCTACCCCTATGGCGGCAAGCAGCGGCAGGTCCAAGTGGATCTGAACACGACGGCGCTGCAGTCGAAAGGGCTTTCGCCGCTGGACGTGGTCAACGCCATTACCCTGCAGAATCTGATTCTGCCGGCGGGCACGACGAAGATCGGGGCGTTTGAGTACCAGGTGGACATGAATGGTGCCCCGGCCACGGTAGGCGAACTCAACGATTTGCCGATCAAGACAGTAGGGAGCAGCACCATTTATATCCACGATGTGGCCAACGTGCGGGACGGTTTTCCGCCGCAAACGAACATTGTCAACGTGGATGGAAAACGCGCGTCGCTGATGTCGATTCAAAAGAACGGAGACGCATCCACGCTGGACATCATCTCGGGAATCAAAGCATTGTTGCCGCAGATCGAGGCGGGCCTACCGCCCCAACTGGAAATCAAGCCTCTTTCGGACCAATCCATTTTCGTGCTGGCGTCGATCAAGGGAGTGGTTCGCGAAGCAATCATCGCTGCATGCCTCACGGGCTTCATGATTCTGGTATTCCTGGGAAGCTGGCGCAGCACGCTGATCATCGCGGTCTCGATTCCGCTTTCGATTCTTACGTCGATTATCGTTCTGAGCGCGATCGGCCAAACCATTAACATTATGACTCTCGGCGGCCTGGCGCTGGCCGTGGGAATTCTAGTGGACGACGCCACGGTCGAGATCGAGAACATTAACCGCAACATCGACCAGGGCAAAGAAATCGTGCAGGCCATTCTGGATGGAGCGTCGCAGATAGCGGTGCCAGCGTTCGTCTCGACACTTTCGATCTGCATCGTGTTCGTGCCGATGTTTTTTCTTTCCGGAGTGGCGCGGTATTTGTTTGTTCCGCTGGCTGAAGCTGTGTGCTTCGCCATGCTCGCGTCCTATCTGTTATCGCGGACGCTGGTGCCCACCATGGCCAAGTATCTGCTGGTGGCTCAAATTGAGGAGAGCCATGGGGAGGCGCCGAAATCGCGCAATCCGTTTGTGCGAATCCAACAAAAGTTTGAGCAAGGATTCGAGAAGCTCCGGGACGGCTATCACCGACTGCTGGAAACGTGCGTATGTCACGACCGCATATTTGTGACCTGTTTCTTCGGCGCGTGCTTGCTGTCATTCGTTCTCTTGCCCATGGTCGGGCAGGACTTCTTTCCCACGGTGGACAGCGGCGAATTCAAACTTCACTTGCGGGCGCCGACTGGGACGCGGATTGAAGAGACGGCGGCAATTTGCGAGCGCGTGGACGACGACATGCGCCGGTTGATTCCCAAGTCAGAGTTAGCCACCATCATAGACAATATTGGCGTGCCGTACAGCGGGTTTAACCTTTCTTACAGCAATTCCGCGCCGATCGGGCCCGGCGATGCGGACATCCTGGTGGAGCTGTCGAAAAAGCATCGCCCGACGGAAGGATACGTTCACGATCTTCGCACGCGGCTCGGCCGTGATTTTCCGGGCGTCACATTTTATTTTCTGCCCGCAGACATAGTCAGCCAGATCCTAAACTTCGGGCTGCCGGCGCCGATCGATATTCAGATCGTCGGCAGGAATCTAGTGGGCGACCGTGATTTTGCGGACAAATTGATGAATCAACTGAAATTCGTTCCCGGCACGACCGATCTCCGAATCCAGCAACCTTTCGACCAGCCGAAGTTGCATTTTGATATCGATCGCACTAAGGCGGAGCAAATCGGATTTACGCAGCGCGAC
>Ga0302301_1000419_pt1 | contig 19785 bp, 17 predicted proteins | sample III_Palsa_E1_2_FD_194544 | JGI IMG/M metagenome (GOLD analysis project Ga0302301, IMG submission 194544) | Peat permafrost microbial communities from Stordalen Mire near Abisko, Sweden - III_Palsa_E1_2 | ecosystem: Environmental > Terrestrial > Soil > Palsa > Peat permafrost | place: Sweden... | reverse complement strand
AGGCATCGCAAAAATGGACGATGTCAGTGCATGATTGGCGAGCTGCTATGGGTCGTTTTGCAATTGAATTCGACGGCAGATTCCCCGATTGATTGGCGGCAGTTACACAAAATTATTTACAAGCTCGCCGTCAACCTGATTTAGAAAGAAAAGGTGCGTATTCCATCAAGGCTCAGTTGATAAGAGACAAAATCAACTTTATTGAAGCCGTATATATGACTGCAACAATTTGCAGAGCCAAAACCTTTAATCTCCTCTTGCAAAACGGATGGGTCCATATATGGCCCCCGTATAAATAGCTGCCCCATCACTGGCGATTCTCTAACAATTATATTGCAGCTATTTTACGGGGCGACGGATCGCTGTAGTCAAACTTATCGTTCTGAACGGTTACGCAAAAAACCCACAGCCTTAGGCATCCTTCAAAATGCCCTTGGATCGTGTATTTTTTCTCTTGGGGAAAGACTATTGCTACAAAGACTAAGGACGCAGCCGTGATTGCTTGCGTCCCCGGTGTGGCAATACACCATAAAAAAACCATCTCACTTCGTTTCATGATCTTTCAGATGGATTGCCACAGTCGCAAGGCCTCCTTCGCAATGACGGATCCGTTGTTATGGGGGGACTTGAACGCTTACGAACAGGTGGAGAGACCTGCGGCATGGATGCAAGAGGGCGTCGTATACGGCAAGACCCAACACGGCCACCCTGTTTACTCTCTCACATCATTCAAGAGATCTGGTACATTCTGTCTAATGCTAACAAAGCTTCTTTCTGCACGGCTTCGGGCACAATGATCTGATTCACCACATTTGATTCTAATAAATTATCCAACACCCAAGCCAAGTGCGGGAGATCGATGCGATACATGGTCGAACATTGGCAGACCATTGGGGCCATGAAGTCGACGATTTTTTCTTCTGGCAACACTTCTTTTGCCAAGCGTGATACCAAATTCAGTTCGGTTCCCACCAACCATCGGCTGCCCTTTGGAGATTGCTTCACCGTTCTAATAATAAAATCAGTGCTGCCGATGGCATCAGACAATTCACACACTTCATAAGAACATTCAGGATGTGAAATCACTTTTGCATCGGGGTATTTTTGTTTATAACGCTGGATATGTTCTGGCAAAAACAATTGATGTACAGAACAATGCCCTTGCCATAAAAAAATGCGCGCTTTTTTAATTTTTTCAGGCGTTAATCCACCCATGGGTTGGGTATAGTTCCACACCACCATGTCTTCAAGCGGAATCCCCATTCGCACTGCGGTATTACGACCCAAATGTTGATCCGGGAAAAATAAAACTTTTTGTCTCTCGGCCAAGGCCCAGGTTAACACTGCCTGCGCGTTGGTAGAGGTACACACGGTGCCACCGTGCCGACCACAAAACGCTTTGAGATCCGCGGCAGAATTAATATACGTGATGGGCAGCACCACTTCGTCTGCCTTTAACACTTCGTTTAACTCTTTCCAGGCACGTTCAACCGTCACAAGGTTGGCCATATCGGCCATAGAACACCCTGCAGCGAGATCAGGCAGAATCACTTTTTGTGAGGTGGCCGTCAGCATGTCCGCCACTTCTGCCATAAAATGCACCCCACAAAACACGATGTAGGGGGCTTTTGCTTTGGATGCCAAGCGTGACAATTGCAGCGAATCCCCAGTTTGATCCGCAAATTGATACACCGCTTCACGTTGATAGTGGTGACCCAAGATCAAAACATTGTCTTTTAAAGCAGCGCGCGCATCCCGAATGCGCTGTTCGCACTCTTCATCTTTTAAGGCTTCGTAGGATGAAAAAGGAATCGCTGCCATCATGTCACTCCGCTTTCGCACGCACGGCAATACCCAGCTCGCGCAATTGGGCTGCCGAAACAGGTGTTGGTGCGTTGGTTAAGGGGCAACTTGCGTTTTGCGTTTTAGGGAAGGCAATAACATCTCGAATAGAGGTTCCGCCCACCATCAACATAACCAAACGATCCACGCCAAAGGCCAAACCACCATGAGGGGGACAACCCATCTTTAAGGCATCCAATAAAAAGCCGAATTTTGAACGGGCTTCTTCTGGGCTGATGCCCAACAAATCAAAAACTTTTTGTTGTAGTTCTGATGTATGAATACGAATGCTTCCTCCCCCTACTTCAATGCCGTTTAAGACAAAGTCATAGGCTCTGGCCAATGCCGCTTCAGATTGCCCCAGCTGAGACACATCCTTGGGTGCCGTAAAGGGATGGTGCAAAGCCATCCAACGTTTTTCTTCTTCACTCCACTCAAACATGGGGAAGTCGACAACCCACAAGGGCTTCCAGCCTGGTGCAACCATATTGCGATCGTGACCCATCCTGATACGCAAGGCCCCCAATGCATCCGATACCACTTTGGCTTTATCAGCCCCAAAAAACAGAATATCACCTGTTTTAGCGTCGACGCGCTTGATGATATCCATCACCACCGTCTCGCCCAGAAATTTAATGATAGGAGACTGTAAACCTGCGGCCCCTTGGCTCAGATCATTCACTTTAATATAGGCCAAGCCCTTGGCACCAAATTGGCCCACATAGGCGGTGTAATCATCGATTTCTTTACGAGAAAGCTCCGCGCCACCTGGTACCTTTAACACGCTGACACGACAGGCTTTGTTGTTGGCTGCTTCTTGGAATACTTTGAATTCACATTGGTTCACCAAGTCTTGGATGTCTTGGAGCTCCAATGGAATACGCAAATCCGGTTTATCGCTACCAAAACGGCGCATGGCTTCGGCGTACGTCATGCGAGGAATCGGATTTTCAAACGATACATTTAACAAATCCTGAAACGCGCTGCGGATCATGGTTTCCATCATCGACATGATGAAATTTTCGTCGACAAAAGAAAGCTCAATATCAAGCTGCGTAAATTCAGGTTGTCTGTCGGCGCGCAAATCTTCGTCACGGAAACATTTCACCACTTGGTAATAACGTTCAAAACCCGACATCATCAACAACTGTTTAAACAATTGTGGTGATTGGGGTAAAGCAAAAAAGGATCCCTGCTGAGTACGGCTCGGCACCAAATAATCGCGCGCGCCTTCTGGTGTGGCTTTGGTGAGCATCGGCGTTTCGATGTCTAAGAAACGTTCTTTTTCTAAGAAATGACGGCAATGAGAAATCAATTTGGATCGAAAAATTAAATTTTGCTGCATCTTACTGCGGCGTAAATCCAAATACCGATAACGCAAACGGACTTCTTCACCAACTTTTTGGTAATCATCCAGCATGAAAGGCAGGACATCAGAGGTGTTTAGGATGGTGAGTTCTGATACCACCACTTCGACTTCACCACTGCTAAGATGATCATTTTTTGTGCCGGCGGGGCGTTCACGCACTTGGCCTTTGGCTTCGATGACATATTCATTTTTAAGTGAAGAAGCCTTTTCGAACAATGCGGCTTGTTCGGGGTTAAATACCAGCTGTACCAAACCATAGCGATCGCGCAAGTCGATAAAAATCACCCCACCATGATCACGTCGGCGATGCACCCAGCCATTCAAGGTGACAGCTTGAGAAATCAGGCTGCCGTCAATTTGCCCGCAATCGTGGCTTCGCATCGGTATAAACTCCACACAAAAAAGATAAGTCGAATATTTTATCAGAAGGGGTGCGTAATGGTAAGCGGCCAAGCCACGCTAGGCGTTTTTGTTTCCATCAAATCGGCAACAAGCTCTGCTGAAGCAGGCGCCAGAACCAAGCCATTCCTAAAATGACCGCTGTTGATCCAAAGATTTTCGTACGATTGAACGCGCCCGATATAGGGGGTCTCGTGGTGTATAGCAGGCCTTAAGCCAGACCATTGCGAAATAAGGGGGGTCTTTTCTAAACTCGGCATCATTTCAAACGCCGCGGCTTTTAATTCATGAAAGGCAGCTTCGGTTGGTACCTCATCATACCCCACATTTTCCATGGTCGTGCCCGCTAAGATAATGCCATCCTGTCTGGGGACAAGGTAATGTCGCTCGCCATACACAATCGGGATATTGACGGCTTGGCCATAATCAAAGGCCAGCAATTGTCCGCGTATGGGAAAAATCTCGCCTTTAAAGCCCAATTCTTTTAATAAAAGAGAAGACCAAGCGCCCGCGGTGACCACAATTTCACCGGCACTTCTTTTGCCTTTGTTGGTCTGAATGGCGTTGATACGGCCAGCCTGGGTGCTGAACGAAAGTACGGTTTCGTGTTCCGAAACCGTCACGTTGGGGTGTTGCAATAAAGCGGTGTGCAGCGCTTTTACCAATCTGGGATTACGTACTTGCATGAGCTTTGGATAAAAAACTGCCTGAGATTTTAAAGGGGTCAAAAGCGGAAAGCGCCTTTCGAATGCAGCCTCAGAAAATGTTTCAACAGGCCAATCACTGGCTTCGACCGCCATTAAAGCGCGCTCGAAGCATAACAGGCCCGATTCATAAAGTTCTGGATCGATGCCTGTTTCTTTTTTGAGTTTAGGGCAAAGATGCCCATATAATGACACCGAGCGCAGCATCAGTTGTGCCACATGGCTGGGTTGTTTGGATGTGCACACCAACAAGCCCGCACCGGCCCAGCTGCTCCCCTGCCCTAGGTGATTTTTTTCGATTAAGCACACTTTATGACCACGGTTAGCCAGCTCGAGTGCGGAAGTCATACCAATGGCGCCGCCGCCGATAATGGACACATCGTGATGGGAAGGCATTGTTTGCTCCTGCCGACAGGGTGGCGATATGGGTAACAGAACAGGTTTTACGCTAATGGAACTGGTCGTGTCACTGTTTGTGGTCGGTTTATTATCGGCCATCTGTGCGCCGTTGATTGCTGATTTTTACCAAAAAACGCAATTTAATGATACGGTCCACGTGATTGAAGATGCGATTTTACAAGCCAGACAAGCGGCTTTGTCCAAAGGCCTCCGCAGTACCTTGTGTCCTTATCTGAATGATCACACCTGTGGTGAAGATTGGGGCAACGGACTGCTGATTCTGCAAAGCGAACAACCCGTTTATCAGCATCAGGGGTTCCCCCATCATATTAGCCTGACTTTAAAGGCGGCCTTGTCTCAGCCTCATCTTGTTTTTGACAGCATGGGTTTTACCAATCAAAACGGACATTTTATTGTTTCGCAACAACGTGGCACTTGTCTTTACACCGCCAAGATTATGATTCGCAAGAGTGGCCATTGGCATACCATTTTTGATCATACGTGTGAGGCGACGTAGAGAGGGTTTTGATTTTTAAGGATTTTATCTAAATAATGAGGACGCGGGATCATGGAGGGGGTACCCAATAAGCAAGGCCTTCTTTTTCAGGTGAGCTTGCATGAACCCCGATGAATCACACGAAAATCAAGTCGCCACCCGCTCAACCACCACGCCAAGCCTTGCGAGCCATGTTTCTTTCCGATTCTGCCCTTGGCTTTCTACCCTTCTTACTAGAAATGCAACACTCTCCAGACCCATCGAACCCACTGCCATTATGTCATCGTCTGCAACCCGACCTAAACAATCGGATGGGTTCGCTCTCTTAATAAACGACTGACTCCTCCAGATCACCTCCTTTCTGCCCGCACAGGATTTAGCCAGATGGTCTGCAACCAATAAAGTGTTTTGGTCTGAAATTAATGGAGGCCTAGAACACTTGTCTCCTGCCAATGTGGCCGACACGATATGCCGTGGGACAAATTCTTTTTAATAATGCGGACAATCCCTCGGTTTATGCGATTACGCCACCCCAACCAATAAAGAACTGTGGCTATTCTTACATAAACAAAAAATAGCAAAAAACAAAACACATGCATCGAACCCGCGCTTTTACATTAGTAGAATTGGTGGTGGCGATTTCTATTGTGGCCATTTTGGTGGCCTTTACGGTCCCCCCTTTACTGACATCATTACAAAACAGCGCGGCGAATGCTTTGGGCAACAGTTTGGTTTTAAGTTTGAACTTGGCGCGATCAGAAGCCGTGAAACGCGCAGCCACTGTGTCGTTGTGTGCCGCAGCGGATGCCACATTAAGCAGTTGCGCCACCAACGATGCCTGGACGTATGGTTGGTTGGTGTTTGCGGATGTCACCGGCGATGGACTGTATACAGCAGGCAATGACACGCTGTTAAAAACCGATACGATTCCTTCTGGCAGCACGCTGAGTGGGGCATTTAACAGCATCACGTTTACAAGCGGTGGTTTTGTGAACAATGCCACGGCATTGGTTTTTACAGCCACCGCATCGGGTTGCGTCAATAACAATGCCCTCACGATCACCGTTCGTAATCCAGGTGAAATTATCAGCACGCCTGCACCTTGTTGAACACGAGAGATCATGAAGAAAACAATATTAGGGCCTGCCCCAAAAGTTGCCATTTTGCTGATTAACAAGGCAAAAATGGCGAAAAAATCGGAGTGTACACGCCAGTACATGAGGATTTTTGAGCCACTTTTAACGCAGTTAAGCAGCAAAAGAGCACTTTTGAGACAGGCCCTAGCCTTTACCTTAGTTGAAGTGATGGTGTCCGTTTTTGTATTGGCTGTCGGCTTATTGGGCATTGCTGGGGCGCAATTGACCGCGCTGCGCGTGAAAGGCGATTCCGCATCGCGTGCCGTAGCAGAAAATCTGGTGGCGGATATGGCAGACCGAATGCGTGCCAATAGCCCGCAAGCCGAATTAGGCTTAACGAGTCCGTATAACAACCCAAGCGGCGCGGCCGTAGCCAACCCCAATTGTTTGGGTGTCGACAACACCGGCGCGGCCACGTCTGCCACCTGTTCGCCCACCCAATTGGCCGAAAATGATTTTTACGAATGGAACAGTTTAATTGCAGGTGCGGCCGCCACAGCCTATGCGCCTGCTGTGCCCGCCAGCTTAACAAATGGCGTCGGCATTGTGTGCATTGATAGCACCCCGTTCGATGCCAATGCCACCCCCACCAACCCCATGTGTGATAACTTGATTCCAGTCGCCACCACGCCCGTTTATGCAATTAAAATATTTTGGTCTGAACGAGATCAGCCCAATTCGGTCACCACGCCTTATCAATATGTGGCGAGTTTTGAACCATGAAAAAAACAAAAGGGTTTTCTATTGTTGAACTCATGGTGGCCATCACAGTGGGCTTGTTGATTTTAGTCGGCGTCATTCAAATTTTTGTTTTAAATCGCGGCAATTTTCGCTTACAAAACGGCTATGCCGTGATGCAAGAATCAGCGCAATATTTAAATGATTACATGGGGCGCTATCTTCGCCTTGCCGGTTACCGCAGCACACCCGTTAACAATGCCGGATATTTAGCCTTAAACAATCTGTTCACCACAGAAAATCCTTATATCACCGGCACAACGGGCACAGGTGTGAATGGCAGCGACACGCTGACTGTGCGTTATCAAGGCAGTGGCACAGGAACCGGTGCCCCAGATGGCACGGTTGTCGATTGCTTTAATGTGGGCGTGGATTCAGGGCAAACCACCACGCTCACTTTTTCAATTTCTGGCAATCTCACCTTGCAATGTCAAACACCCAATGCCACCGCAGATATTTTACCGAACGTTGAAAACATGCATGTGTTGTATGGTGAAGACACCGATGCAGATGGCATCCCCAATCGATTTGTGCCCAGCGCTTATGTGGGGATCAATTGGCAAAATATTGTGGCAGTGCGCATCAGTTTACTTTTTATTTCAAACAACGGTGACAGCCCCACCGTGAACGCCAATAGCTATAATTTACTCGGCACATTATATGGGCCCGTGAATGATTATAAATTACGCTTACAAACCACCACTACCATTCAATTACGCAATCGTTTAGCAGGATCGTCTTAAATGAACATGAAAACGCGCGGAATCACGCTGGTCGTCTGTTTGGTTTTTTTAGCGCTCTTAAGCATTCTGGGTGTTTCTGCCCTCACATCCAGTACCTTCCATGAAAAAATGACCGCTAATACTTTACAACGCGAAGTGGCCTTTCAAGCAGCGGATACGGCATTACGTGATGGTGAACGCTGGATAGATGCCCAAATCGCTGCACCCACTGCTGTCAGCACCTGCACCACGCCACCTTGTCGCGTGTGGCAAGCCGGCGTGTTACCCGATTTAAGCACGCAATCGCTTGCCTGGTGGCAAATAAATGGCACCCCCTTTAGCAGTGCGTTGGGGCTGAACATCGCCAACACGCCTTATTACATCATCGAATTTATTTTGTTTGCGCCAGACAATTTAGATCCTGCCACCACCGCAACCGGGATCGGAACATATTTTTATCGAATCACGAGCTATGCAGTGGGCCCCACGACGGACTCGCAATCCATTGTGCAATCTGTGTATGCCACACGTTATAATTAGGGCGTTGATATTTCTACTATCTCGGATGGAACGCTTTAATTTTCTGCGATACGTTTCTCGAAAATTAAAGCGTTCCATCTCGATATAGCGAAATCTCAACAACCCTAAAGCCAGGATGTCATAATGCGAAAATTATTGTTGGGACTTTCTTTACTTAATGTGAACAGTACCGTGTGTGCTGCAGCAGCCAATTTAAATTTATCGACCGTCCCCCTCTATGTGGCCAACAGTGTCGCGCCCAATATTTATTTATTATTGGATGATTCTGGATCCATGGATTGGGAAGTGTTATCCAGCAATTATTGGCATGAATGTGCTTACGATCCCAATGGCAATGGCAGTTTTTCTTCGAGTGCCTGTGGCGGCTTGGTGAGTGATGGCACGTTCTATGGTTATTTCAGCGGTGGCTTAAATCAGATCAATTACATTTATAATAACAGCGATAATGTGTATGGAACCGGCTGTAATAAAGCCACTTACGCCAACAGCGTGCAAGCCTGCACGGGTGCCAATACGTATGAGTGGCGTTGGTATAGCGCCGATTTAAATGGCGTGTATTACAATCCCAGTACCCTTTATACGCCGTGGCCCGGGCCTTGCCTGACGGCTGGCACAGCCTGCGCCAATGCCTCATTTAGCGCCGCGCGAAGCAACCCTTATCAAGGTCAAGCAGGGTATGCTGTCACACAAAATTTGGCTGGCATGATTTACGACGTGTGGATAGACAACCGGGGTTTTACAGGATCACAACCTGCACGGGGCAATAATTTTAATGGCACGAACACGCCCAATGGCATCGTGGATTTATGGGATGATCATATTCGCATCACCGTGAATGCCACCGCAGTCACCGTACAAAGCTTTCGCTATGCCCCCAGCAAAACGGGAATGAATCTGACCACCACCACGCAAGCCACTTTGAATAATGCGAGCACGTGTTACAACGCTTTAGGGCCGGCCAGTTTGGTGCAACAAATTTATGCGGGAACATTGGCTTATACCAGCACAAATGCACCAGGTTGCCAAACCATTGCACAAGCCCAACAAAACATTGCCAATTGGTATCAATATGATCGCCGCCACATGTTGGCAGCCCGTAATGCCTTTTCTAGCGTGGTCTCATCCAATCCCAATTTTAAATATGCTTTTTCGACCATTAATGACAACAATGGCAGCATCGCCTTTGTGCCCTTTCCAGCTTCAAGCGTCACGAATTATACCGCGCAAAACAATACGATTGTGACCACATTGTTTGGTTTAACGCAACAAAGCTTGGGCACACCCACGCCCGGTGGCTTAGCGCAAGCCGGCACTTATTTAAGTGGCAACTTATCTGGCAGAACCAATCCGATTTACACCGCGTGTCAGCAAAATTACAGCGTCATCGTGACCGATGGTTTTTGGAATGCCAACAGTAACATTCCGAATACCATTCAAGATTGTGATGGCGATGGTTACAAACAAACTTTGGCGGACGTGGGCTGTTATTACTACAACACCGATTTAAGCACCTTGCCAAATCAAGTGCCGAGCAGCACATTGGATCCTGCTAATTGGCAGCATATGGTGGATTTTGGGGTAGGCTTTGGGATCACCGGTAATTTGCTTGCCGGATCGAATGGTTGGCCCACGCCGCCCCTGACATACAACAGCAATTGGGGGAATCCACTGACCAATACGGCTGCCGCTGTCGATGATTTATGGCACATGGCGTGGGACAGTCATGGTTTTTATTTGGATGCCAGTTCACCCAGTGCCATTGTGTCTGGCTTACAACAAGAAATGGCGAATATTTCAGCACGATTGGGCAGTGCGGCGTCTGTGGCACAAAATTCCTCTACGCTACAAACCACCACGCAAATTTATCAATCGGCTTACAGCACGAATAATTGGTCTGGATCGTTTTTAGCCTATCCAGTGACATCCAGCGGCGCCCTTTCAGTGAATCCGAATTGGGATGCAGGCTGTGTATTAAGTGGTGGCCCCTGTACTTTACCCAATGGCACAAATGCTGGCATCAGCAACACACAGCGCGTGATCATCACGCGTGATTGGGGTAACAATGGTTATCAATCGGTTGCTTTTGAAATGCCGAGTAATTATCAAACACAAGCAGTGTCTGGCGTCTATCCCACACGTTTTACTGCACTGATGCAATATGCGCCCTATGCGATCACAACCAGTAACGCGACCCAAATTACAGCGAACCAAACCTATGGCCAAGCCTTATTCAATTATCTAAGAGGCGATCGCACACAAGAACAACAAAATGGTGGCCCCTATGCCATGCGTAATCGCAGCAGCCGTTTGGGTGATATTGTGGATTCCACGCCGAGCTATGTCGGCGCGCCTTCTGGTATTTTCACCGGCAGTTTGGCTTCGTCTTATTCTACTTTTGCCAGCACGTATGCTTCGCGCACACCCATGATTTACATTGGTGCAAACGATGGCATGCTGCATGGTTTTAGAGCGAGTGATGGCGCAGAGTTGATGGCCTATATTCCAGGTGATCACAATCTGTATAGCAAGCTTGCCGCGTTGAGCCAACCCAGTTACGCCCATCAATTTTATGTCGATGGTGACGTCGTGACAGCCGATGCACAGTACAACAATAATTGGAAAACCGTTTTAGTGGGTTCGTTACGAGATGGCGGACAAAGTATTTATGCATTGGATATTACAAATCCAGCGCTCTTTAACGAAAGCACCGCTAACAATTTATTGTTATGGGAATTTTCGGATCAAAATGATCCTGATTTGGGTTTTACGTACAGCACGCCCTATGTCGCACGCGTCAACAATGGTGGGAATCCTGCCTGGGCAGTGATTTTTGGCAATGGCTATAACAACACCACTGCAGATGGCTATGCCAGCACCAGTGGTGTCGCGAGTTTATATATTGCCTTGTTAAATGGGCCTGTTTCAGGCACTTGGACACTGGGCACAAACTATTACAAAATTTCGGTTGCCGGTGGCTCGACCAGTGCCCCCAATGGTTTGGCCACCCCCACTCCTGTGGATGTGAATGGCGATGGCGTGGTGGATTATGTGTATGCCGGTGATTTAAATGGGGTGATGTGGCGATTTGATTTAACCGCGAGCAACCCAGCGTCTTGGACCGTGTCAAAACTCTTTCAAGCACAAAGCGTCACTGCAGGTGATCAACCGATTACCACGGCCCCTGTGGTCACCTTTCATCCGAATGGCGCCGCAGCCGGGCAATTGGTGTATTTTGGCACGGGGCAATTTTTGCAAATCACTGACAACAGCCAAACGGGACAAGTGAACCAATCCATTTATGCCATTTGGGATCGCAACACGGGCACAACCGTCACAAAATCCCAATTGTTACAACAACAAATTCTGGGTGAAGTCAGCAATGGCTATTCGGTAAATGGCACCGCCACCACGTACACACAGCGCTATTCAACCAACAATGCCATCAACTGGAACAGCGGCACAGGGCAAAACTTAGGTTGGTATATGGCTCTTATCGAAAGTGGGGCCAGCAGTAATTTAGGGGAACGTGTGGTCACGCAAGCGATTGTGCGAAATAACATCGCTATTTTCACCACATTGGTGCCTTCTAGCAGTGCGTGTTCATTTAATGGTTACAGTTGGATCATGGAATTACAGGCAAGTAATGGTGGCTATCTGCCGCTTTCACCTATTGATTTTAATGGCACGGATCAATTTTCAGGCGGGAATTTAATTACGGTCACCGTGGGGGGCAACACACAAACGGTGGCGGCTGCAGGATTTAAAACAGCTGTGGGGGCCACGGCGCAACCCACGATTATCATGAGCCCGAATAAACAAAGTGAAGTGAAAGTGGCCAATGGCACACAGGGATTACAATCGTTTATCGAAAATCCTGGGACACAAAGTTTAGGAAGACAATCTTGGCGGCAGTTGAAATAGCGTCAGGCCTGCGCGTAGAAAATGCCAGAGATCCGTCGCCCCGTAAAATAGCGGCAATGCAATCGTGAAAGCCTCACCTATCATTCATTAGGCCGCTATTTATAATCATTCAGAGCGACAGTGAGTGGAGGAGAAAAGAATCGTGTCTGGCGAGATTCAGGCTACGCATGATGTACTCATTCAAACCTGATCTGACAGTTACCGATTTTAATGCCTTAAACATTAAATGTTTTAATCCGCAGCAATACAAACGAACAACGTAAAATTAAAAGCCCTCCTGGAAACTATCAATTGCGCCTTACTGTATTTATACGCCAGCGTTTCCCAGAAAATAAAGCTGTAATTTTTCACATATATTGTTATGATGAGATGGGTGCTTGAAATTTAACTAAACTCTGGGTGACTTAGTTAAGATGTTTTCAACTTTATTAATTCCGACAGGTTGTTTTTTCTCAATTTTAGTATGGGAATTTGCAGCCAAACAAACTTTTTCAAATATCACAAAAAAGCAAAATCTTCGCTCATATTGGCTTAGAGCATCCAGAAATATTGGAATAGGTTTAGTCTACCGATTATTGGTTGTTATCACTGTAATTGGGCCCTTAACCCATTACGTAATGCAAAAATATACGGTTCCACTTCCTGCATTTCAAAATAACCTATTAAATTTTGTAGTCGCACTATTAGCCATTGATTTCACAAGCTATGCAACGCATTACTTAGCACATCGATCCAAATTTTTGTGGCGATTTCATTGTGTGCATCATTTGGATAATGAGCTTGATGCAAGCACTGGCTTTCGGCAACATTTTGCTGAAAAAATACTTATTTGGCCAATTAAAATTTTTGTAATTTTGATTTTTTCAATTAAAACAGAGACTCTTGTTTTGATTGAGATAATTTCATTTTGCAATGGCCTTTTTCATCATTCAAAAATCAGATTCAGCCCAAAAGCTGAAATTTTATTGGCAAAAATATTCACTATTCCTGCATTTCATGCAGTACATCATTGCAATAAGGCACATTTATTTAATTCCAATTATGGCTTTATCTTTACGTTCTGGGACAGAGTGTTCAGGACCATTAGTTCTGAATCGATCTCTCAAATCGAGAGGCCAGTTTTTGGAGTGGGTCAGTGCAAAGATAGCAGTTTTATAAAACTGATCACTAAACCGTTTTATTCCAAACTTCCGTATTAAAAAATGAATAAAAATATACCTGTGCACATTATGAGAGGGGGCACATCTAGAGGCTTGTATTTCTGGAACAATGATTTGCCTAAAAACTCAGCTGAAAGAGATGAGATTTTATTACAAATTCTTGGCGCTGGTGAAAAACGTGGCATCACTGGCCTTGGATCAATAGATCCACTTTTGACTAAAATTGCCATTGTATCAGCATCCAATCACATAAATTGCGATCTCGACTATGTTTTTCTGCAGGGTAATTGTGAAAAAAGCATTATAGATGCTTCTGGAAACTGCGGTAACATCGTTGCAGCTGTTGGACAATTTGCACTTGAATATGGAATCTTATCTATTCAAAAAACAATTAATCACACAACAGTTAAAATCCATAATATCAACACTGGAAAAGATATTGAAAGCTCATTCCCTGTCATGAACGGATTGCCTTTTTATGAAGGTGAAACTCATATACACGGCGTCAATCATACTGGCGCTTCAGTAGCATTGAATTTTATTGAACCAAGCGCAGCGATCACATCTCATCTTTTTCCAACTGGTAACCTAAGCGATATTTTTCATGGATTTTCATGTACTGTAATTGATTGTTCAACGCTAGTTGTGATCATATCTGCTCAGGAACTGGGGTTAATAGGCAATGAAACTCCAGATTTATTGGATAAAACACCTGGTCTTCTAGAAAAAATTACTGCAATTCGGCAGGAAGTTTGTAATAAACTTTATTTACCATCAGCTGAAACTGGCGTACTGCCAAAAGTTTGTATTATTAGCCCGCCCCAAAACACTGGGAATTTTTGCTCAAGGTTTTTCACCCCTTTTCGTTGCCATGCTGCTCACCCATTGACAGGTGCGATTGCTGTTACAGCATCATGCTTAATTAAAGGGACAGTTGGTTATGACCAAGCCCAGCCGCCAGCATCATCCTTTCAGCGTGAAACATACCTTACAATAGAGCATCCTAGCGGTACGCTCGACATTAACCTGACATTAGAAGAACAAAATGGACCCCCAAATATTTTAAAGGCAGGGTTTTTGCGCACCGCAAGAAAAGTTATGACAGGATCAGTTTATGTATATTAAAAAGGCTTAAAGCGTTTTTTTAAGCCTTTATTTTCAAATTACGGCTTCATAATTTTATCTGAAGTATTCTGTAATCCTCCATCAGGAATACAGACTGTTCCTTTAAAAATTAGCCTAGCCGTTCGAATGAATGAAGCGGCAGGAAAAACGACCCCAGTTGGCTCGATATCTATGGTGACTGCTGTTGAAATTTCTCCAGAAACATGCTCAATCACGACCTCACGCTCTGCTCGCTCCCTGCTTGTCACATCTAAGCCAGCAACTTCATTTGCAATAGATCCTTTAACAAAACAGGCTGCAGCAAGGCAAAGTCCGCCCGATACCGCATGTGCATCATGGCAATCAAACGGTGTGAAATATCTTGAGGTAATGGTGCCCCCACTCTTGGGTTTTGTAACAATACAAATTTTTGGATTAATCGATTTTGAAACATCACCTAGCCCCATTTTTATGGCTGCGAGTCTTCGAACATTCTCTAGCCTTTCCATAAATTCCTTATCATTGTCTAACGCCATTTTGGACTCATATCCTGTTTTTCCAAATGATTCTGCGTATGCAATGACCATTGGAACAGCAACGTCTACACATGAAACAGAAATACCATTGATATCGTCACGAAGGTTCCCAGTAGGCAATAACTTGCCAGTTTTTGAGCCTGTTGCATTTAAAAAGGTTAATTTTATTGGTGAACCAGAACCTGGCACTCCGTCAATTTTCACACTGCCTTCATACACTACCTTGCCATTTCTAGTCTGAACTGTGGATTCCATTACCACACCAGTGTTTTCATTAAATATGCTCACAACTGTTTCAGGATCCGTTGTTTTTATTAAACCTTGTTCAATCGCAAATGGTGCGACAGCTGAAAGCATGTTGCCACAATTTAAAGTTGTTTCCACGATTGGATCGTTCACATGTACCTGACAAAGCAAATAATCAAGATCAATGCCTTCTCGCTCTGACGGGCCAACAATAACCACTTTGCTAGATAGTGAATCTCCACTACCAATCCCATCAACTTGCCTTGGGTGCGGAGATCCCATCACGGCTAAAAGGACCCGATCCCTTTCATCTGGATCGCTTGGTAAATCTTTTTTTAAAAAACAGGGGCCTTTTGATGTGCCACCACGAAAATACATGATTGGAATTTCTTTCATAAAATCACCTTATTTTATTGTTACAAAAGGCCAATGCCTTACAAATAATTGCTTTTTCATTGAGGTAAAATAAGCCGCCACGACTATTAATACAGCGCCGATACTGGCTTGCATGTCAGGGATGACATTGAAAAATACTGCATCAAACATTGTTGATATAAATACAGATAGGTATATCAATGGTGCTAAGTCTGAGGATGATTTTGCTAGGCTATACGCTTTTCCTCTAAAATATTGATTACCTAAGCTACAAACCCCTACCATCATGAGAATAATCAATTCATGAAGCGCAATATTTTGATAAGAAGAAATAGCCAAGCTCTCAAATGAGCTACCGAATAATAATTTTATAATAAATGAGAATATTGCAGCCAAGACATACAGTGAAAACATATTACTGAGATTGTCACCACTCTTTGATATTTTATGAAATGCCATTTGCGATATTGAAAATGATATCCCTGACAAAATCCCTACAAAAATAAAGCCATTAAAAACACCCGCTTCAATATGGCAAATAAGGCATACACCAATAGCCCCAGAAAACAATGCTATTGATTTTTGAAAACTTAATCGACTCCCAAAAAAACATGAAAATATTGCTATAAAAATTGGCCCGGTGTTATATAAAGCTGTCGCTTCAGCAAGCGGCAAGCCCTTAATCGAATAAAAAAAACATAGCTGAGAGCTTGTTAACGCTGCCGCTCTTAACAATTGAAGCCAGAACTTTTCGCGTTGAAAAGCGATTTTCTTTTTAAAGATTTTTGCCGCACATAGTAGAATTAAAATCGGTATAAAAAACCTGATGAATACTGTGCTTGATACAGCTGCAACTGATAGGGAAAGCTTAGCGAAAAACCCAGACATGGCAAAACTAAAAACCGCTATCAACATGCAAAGCTCAGGTCTTTTTACTACCCCGCTGATACTTGATGACTTCCGCTTTATAGCATTACTCATAAGTCATTTTCTTCTCTTAACAACGAATTTTTTTAGTTTCTGGCCTCATTAGACAAGCAATAAGAGATATCAAAATACAGCTCGTTACATACCCGAAAAACCAAGTTTCATGGCCCATCAGTTTAAATGTACTCATTCAAAGCTGATCTGACAGTTACCGATTTGGAAAGAGATGTCCGTCAGATGAAGTTCAAAGCCTGAACTTTATCGTGCCAGATTAGTTTTTAATCATTAAGGGTATCGATAGGTGTTTAACCACCACACATTTTACCCTGATAAGTCCGTTCATAATTATAATAATTCAGCCAATCATCCAAGTCTTTTTGCAGTTCGTCAAGTGTAAGGTAAAGCCTCTTGCAAAAAGCAATCTGATAAAACTCTTGTCAGATCGTTTTATGACAGCATTCAAAAATACCATTTTTCTGTGGATATGCTGCTTTTTTTTCGTATGTTCAATCCCATTTACAGAAAGAAAAATCTCATACTCATGTTGCTCAACCTTGCCACAATACTCCGTGCCACGATCAATTCACACATGCAACAGGCTCATTCCATTTTCTTACAAGAATGGAATAATACGATTATTTAACAACTCTACTGCGGTAATTTTTGCTTTCATTTTATACAATTTACAGATAGCAATTTTTGAATATGTATCTACAAGGATTTTCTGATAAATTCTCACAACACCTTTCATATTGCCAATATAAAAAGTATCTTGCGAGCCTAAATAGCCTGGATGCGCCGTTTCTATTTCATTTTTCATGAGGATTTCTCAGGGGTGGGAAGATCCCCCCCTCTTCTGTTTATCACCTGCCGGCAATAAACGGACTCTGTTCTACCAAATTTTTAAGATACAAAGCTTGGTAAGCGTCTTTGCATAACCCACCATCAGAGGCACGCCAGTTTATTTTAGAATTTATGAAAGGTGCTATCTTGGTAGATGGCAGTTCACGCGATCAAACTGCGACAATTTATCTTTTTTTCGATCTTTCAGATGGATTGCTTCACAAAAACGGCCTAAGCTCTCGTACTTTGCTCACATTCAGATGGCCGTTTTTATTCACAATGACGATGCTGGCCCTGAACAATTACAATAGGTAAAAATATGCATCCCAATAAAGCATTCACATTAATAGAACTGGTCATCGCCATCGCCATTGTGGGATTACTCGCCGCTATCGCCATTCCAGCGTATCAAAACGACATGATGAAAAGCAGAAGAAGTGATGGCCAAGTGGCCCTAATGAGCATGGCCGCACAAATGGAACGTTATTACACGATGAATAACAGTTATGCTGGCGCTTCGACACCCGATGCATTGGGGATCCCAAGCACATCGCCTTCTGGTTATTATGATTTAAGTGTGTCCGCCTTAACGGCCAGCACATACACCCTGAGTGCCACACCCACCGGCGCGCAAGCCAATGACACGTGTGGCACTTTGACGTTGACCAACCTCAATGTGAAAGGGCCAACGGTGACAGGGACAAATTGTTGGTGAAACCAGGGCATGTCCTCATGACCACTATCTCGGCCGTAATGCCTTGATTTTTTGCGATTCGCCTCTCACATACTTCATGTATGCTCCGCTGCAACCCTCGAAAAGGCAATGCGTTACGTCTCGATATAGCGTAATTGAGGGCACGCCCTCATTTATTTATTATGAAACATCCGACTCAACTTCGTCTTTACACTCTCTGGTTTTCCCTTCGCTGCGTCTATTCCCTCATTCAGCGTGTCGACATCACCGCCAGCGCTACTGCTGCTGGCTATGCTGGCATCACTGGTCGTGCTGGCATCACTGCCACCAGTATTAGATCGGTGTGATGATTTAATCTCTGAAGGCTTACCACCCACTGCGCTATTTAGTTCGCCAAACAATCCTGCTTTCATCTCAGTGCGAGCTTGCTCTGCCGCTGCCTTTTGCTTCTCAGCCTTTGCTGCTTTAGCAAACTCTTCGCCGCGCTCCTGCATGAGGGCTATCAATTCAGCCCGCTCTGCAGCTGCGGGGGCTTTTAGAGTCATCAAATAATCTATTCGCCTCCCGTCTGCTTTTCCAGGCTCTCTTTTCGAATCTATTAGCACCTGCCCTTCAGCGCTGTTCACTGCTTCAGCAACAGATTTTAGTCTTGCGTCTTTTGAATCTGTTTCTGGAGCAGGCGCACTAGTGAAAAACACCCCGGCACCTTTTTTATCCACTGGATTTTTTGTATCACCCTTACCCATCATGACCTCTCTTGAAATATTAGTGCTGCCTTGTTTATGAGTATAACTTTTTAACTGGGCATGCAAGCTATATTTGTAACTTATAAAGCGTGTAGTCGCCCGCCCTGTTATGGCTTTTTTAGGATGATCACTTTTGAGGATGAAGGGAGATTAATGGCTATGTGTGGGCTGATTTTTTACAAAACGGTAACCATGACACCGCCAACAAAAAGGCGCCAAAGCAAATCAAGATATCCGCGACATTAAAAGCGGGCCAATGCCATGTTTGATAATACCAATCAATAAAATCGACAACGTACCCTTGTCGAATGCGATCGATTAAATTACCCAATGCACCGGCGCAAACACAAAAATAGGCCACACGCTCTAATTTCGAAATTTTTTGATTCACAATTAAACAAAATAAAACCGCGGACACAATGATGGCAATCGTACTTAACAAGACTTTTTGCCAGATAAAGCCATTGCCCAATAAACCAAAAGCGGCGCCATGGTTATAAACTAAAGTCCACGCAAATCCGGGGAACAATATTTTACTTTCGTGCAAAGTAAAATGTTGTACAAACCAATATTTAGAATATTGATCCGCCCCGATTGTGATAAGCAATAAAATGAATGTGATGAAAATACGCATGGTTGTTCCTTGAGTATAAAAGTCTCTCGTTCAATGACATGCCTGCTACCTGCTCCGTCGTCCCGTAAAATAGCTGCAATCTAATTGTTAGAGAATCTCCATTAATTAGACAGCTATTTATACGGGATCCATATATGGACCCATCCGTTTTGCAAGAGGAGATTAAAGGTTTTGGCTCTGCAAATTGTTGCAGTCATATATACGGCTTCAATAAAGTTGATTTTGTCTCTTATCAACTGAGCCTTGATGGAATA
>Ga0302301_1000406_pt1 | contig 20435 bp, 20 predicted proteins | sample III_Palsa_E1_2_FD_194544 | JGI IMG/M metagenome (GOLD analysis project Ga0302301, IMG submission 194544) | Peat permafrost microbial communities from Stordalen Mire near Abisko, Sweden - III_Palsa_E1_2 | ecosystem: Environmental > Terrestrial > Soil > Palsa > Peat permafrost | place: Sweden... | reverse complement strand
ATCGGGTACTAAAGTCACCTGTTCGGGTTTATTGGCCAATACCAGGTCGATGAATTTTTGTTCCTGGCAATTACCTTCAATATTAAATTCAGTAGTAACTATCTTTTTCAGGTCGAACACATCCTGATACCGGATATGCCTTTCATCAGGGCGTGGATGTACGGTTATGCCCTGTGCGCCAAAAAGCTCGCAGTCTTTAGCAACCTGTAACAGATCGGGATTATTGCCACCGCGCGAATTACGCAGCGTAGCAATTTTATTGATGTTGACGGATAAACGGGTCATTCGGTAAAGGTAAACATCATTTGTCTGAAAATTTGTCTGAACCGGAATTTTTAGAATTAGGTAATTAATGGAAATAAATCTCTAGCAGAGTTAACTCACCCTGTCTGCGCTTCGCTGGACATCCCTCTCTTCGCTAAAGCGAAAAGAGGGAATAAAAAGAAAAACAAAGAACTTCCTCACCCTCTTTACGCAGTAGAGAGGGTCGACGAGCGAAAGCGTAGTCGGGGTGAGTTGAAAAAATGATGTAATCTCTAGCAGAGTTAACTCACTCTGTCTGCGCTTTCGCTGGACATCCCTCTCTTCGCTAAAGCGGAAAGAGGGAATAAAAAGAAAAACAAAGAACTTCCTCACCCTCTTTACGCAGTAGAGAGGGTCGACGAGCGAAAGCGTAGTCGGGGTGAGTTGAATCTGCGAGAGTTAAACTTGCGCTATACAAACCTGCTTTATCTTCTCCAACACATCAGCCAGATTATTTAAAATATCATCATTCTCAAACCGTAATATGGTTAAACCCAACGCAGCTAAAACTTCATCTCGATTCTTATCATATTGCTTTTTAAATTGATGAACCGGACCATCAGCTTCAATAACTAACCGGGCTTCATGGCAGTAAAAATCGGGGATATAATATAGATTTTTGTTAAAAGTGGATTTTATACAAATGGGGTGTTGTCTTAAAAACTTTTGGTTGTAAAAGTGTCTGTTTCGGAGCCGTTGCCACAAAAGGATTTCAGCAGGCGTTTGGCGTTTCCTTAATTCGCGACATAATTCGGTTATAGATGGCATAGGAGGAAGATAGAAATTTTGTTTGAAATTTTCCGCTCGCAGAGTTAACTCACCCTGTCTACGCTTCGCTGGACATCCCTCTCTTCGCTAAAGCGAAAAGAAGGGAATTAAAAAAAAATTAAAAAATTCCCCACCCTCTTTACAAAGTAGAGAGGGTCGACAAGCGAAGCGTAGTCGGGGTGAGTTAAATTGTTAATATTATTCATTATTAAAATCATTTTGATGGTATTATTGGTTATTGTTGCTGTATTAAAATTAATCAGCAACCAAATGCCTTTAAAATATTATAGATCACTTACACTGCTGTTGTTTTTTACAGCAATTACTAAACTGGTTTCGGCACAGGCCAACTTTACCAAGATAGAAAACTACAAGGTTTATTACGGCGTAGCAAAAGATTTCCCGCGTGAGCTGATGATCCTGCGCAGTTTCGACAATTATGGTAAGCATTACCTGCTGATGGTGAATCCGCAAACGCTGCAAACCCGGATTGACCAAAGCAACGTTTACCAGGTTCAACCCATGACTATGAAACAAGCACGTGCCTTTTTCAAAAACACGCCTTACCAAAACGCGCTGACAAAAGCCGAAAAGCAAAGCGTAATGATACAGGATGCCGGCATTGAGGCCGGAATGCCTAAGGAAACGGGCATTAGTTTAACGGCTGATCTTTGCCCATCACACCGCCCGTTGGACCGGCGGATATTTACCGATATTATTGCCCAGTTTAAAAAGGTGGAAACGCCTGTACCCATCGCCCTTTCGGTTACAGGTGTTTGGATGCAGCAGCATCCGGAAGATCTGGAATGGCTGAAACAACTGCAAGCCAATCATGAGATCTATATTACGTGGATAAACCACTCCTTTACCCACCGTGTAAGTTTGAAAGCGCCGCTAAAAGAGAACTTTTTACTGGAACCCGGCACCGACATTAACTACGAAGTGCTGGAAACCGAAAAAGCTATGCTGAAGAATGGTATGCTGCCATCAGTGTTCTTCCGCTTCCCGGGCCTGGTGAGCGACCAGCAACTCGTTTACCGCATAACTGACTTTGGACTAATACCCATTGGTACCGATGCCTGGCTTGCCAAAGGCCAGCAGGCCGAACCCGGCAGTATTGTACTCATCCACGGCAATGGCAACGAACCTGTAGGCGTAAATGATTTTATAACCCTGCTGAAATCAAAAACGCAGGCTATTGCTAATAAACAGTGGCTGCTATATGATTTGCGGGAAAGCGTGGATGATGAGTTTGATGGAAAGGATTAGGGGGTTGCGGTAAATAATTATTTATTATTGTAAATTCACAGTTTATAATAGTAAAATGAGTACTTCGACAACTGCCATATTTCTCGAAATTATTGATAAGGCATATAATGGATCAATAAAATTACCAGCCTTTCAACGAAAATGGAAATGGTCGAAAAAGCAGGTTATGGCCTTATATGAGTCATTACGTCAAGGTTATCCCATAGGGTCGTTCTTATTTATGACATCTGAACAATCAGAAAAATTAAATCCTAAAAACTTTTATGGCTCTCGAAGAAATGATTCATTAAAAAGTAATGACGCTTTGGTTTTAGATGGCCAACAACGTATTACAGCAGGTATATCTATATTTTATGGAGTTCAAGAACCGAACGGCATAGAATATTACATTAATGTCGAAAAAATAATTGCTTTAGTAGATGCTCAGAAAATTGATTTAGAAAACGATGCAGACATACTAAGATTTTCTAATAGGATTGATTTAGAAGATGGATATATTACAGCTAAACCAAAAAGGCAAGAAAGACTTACTCATTATCACGAAAGTAAACTATTATGGACGGCTTATTTAACCGAAAATCAAAGTGATAGGTTTGATGAATTATTAGAAGGCATTACCGATGTAAAAGAGAAAAAGATTCTTCGCAAGGTAATTAGGAAACATTTTAAGCCTAATCTTTCAACTACGGTCCCTGTAATAAATCTCGGTAAAGAATTTGATTTAAGTGCAATAAGTAAAATTTTCACAACTATTAATACAACAGGAAAACTATTGACACCATTCGAACTAGTTGTAGCAATACTGTACGCAGAAGATATAAAGTTAGAAGAAGAAGTTGCTATTTATAAAAGTACTCTTTTGTATTATCCCAATATTGATAGAAACGGGGAAGTTTTATTGCAAACTATCGCATTATTAGCTAATCAATCGCCAAAGAAATCTGACCTTCCCAAAAATATTACCGGTCATATTTATACTCAACATAGTTATGAGGCTGTAACTGTTTTAGAAAAATTAGGAGAATGGCTGACAAATGGCTTGGGTGTTGGACTAGATATTTGTAATAATTTAATCCCGTACGATGCTATATATGCGCCATTAGCTATTGTTTTTAATTCTATTGAAAATAAAAAAAGCCATATTGATCAAAGTAAAGCAAAGAAAAAGTTGAAAAAGTGGTTTATAGGTGCTGCTTTAGATCAACGCTATCAAGAGGGCGTTCATAATAAACAATCATCTGATGTAGTAGAATTTACAAAGTGGTTGGAAGATGATTCAAAAGAACCCGAATGGCTTAAAGAAGTCACAATCAGTGCAAGTATCAAAAGAATGATACCCAATGGTGCAGTAGGGCGTCTATTTAAATGCATGATTAATGCGAATAACCCCAAAGATCCTATTTTAGATGAATCTATTGGATATAAAGTAAAATATACCCCCACAGAACTTCATCATATTTTCCCTACGAAATGGGTAATGAAAGGATTAACTAATTATAATGATGGCATACGAGTTAACGTAGCGTTTAACACAATGTTTTTAGCTAAAAAAACTAATGCGGATTGGTTAAACTTTGACCCTAAGGATCAAATAAATCAATCGCTCTTAATATTAAAATCGGTTGATAAGGTAATAGAAGCCTTAGCACCTCAATTTATCAATAAGAATGCCGTCGCAATTTTACAAAAGGGCACAAAGACAGTTGAAGATTATGAGCAATTTTTAGAAGAAAGATACTTATCTTTCACATTAGCTATAAAAGAATATGGATTCAAAGAATCAAAAGAAGATTTTCAATACGAAGATGACGAAGAATCCGCAGATGTAGCAACTTAATACCTTACCCTCATGGAACCTATAAAAGAAGACACCACCCCCTATTACAAACTGGGTATATTTTATTTTAACCCAAAGGATAGCCGTGTATTTGTACCAAAACGTTTCGGTTGGGGCTGGACGCTTAACTTCGCTAAATTTTGGACTTACCTTATACTGATCGCATTTGCTTTATTAATAATGTTGCTGAGATCAGGAATGGTTTTCAGAAAGTAATTCAATTTCATGATGCTGCATTGTGCTGCGCCCGCTTCACTCGTTGCGCAGAGCGCCGGTGTTTAGCTTTTGGCGACTTATCCGTTTTGTGTAGCTTTGTGCTATGTTTAAAGTTTTCGAAAATAATCCATATCAAGAGAATACTTATATCCTTTATGATGAAACAGGCGAGTGCGCCATCATCGACCCCGGTATGTATACTGGCGAGGAGCAAAATGCGGTGGTTAACTTTATCAAAGCTAACAACTTAAAGCCTATATTGCTGCTCAATACGCATTGCCATATCGATCATGTTTTAGGTAATCATTTTGTTTATGAACAATATGGCTTAAAGCCGCAGTTCAACATCGGCGAGTCGGAAATACTGGCTGCCGTTCCTGCATATGCCCCGGCTATGGGGTTCAGGTATGAGCCTTCGCCACTGCCGGAGGTCTATTTACCGGAGACCGGTACCGTAAACTTCGGCAACACCACTTTAGAACTGATATTTGCGCCGGGCCATTCGCCTGCGCATCTGTGCTTTTACAATAGGGCCGACAATATATTAATAGGCGGCGATGTGCTATTCAGAGGCAGCGTTGGCCGCAGCGATCTGCCCGGAGGCAACCATGCCCAGCTCATCAAAAACATTGAGGAAAAACTGTTCACCCTGCCCGATGATTGTACCGTGTACCCCGGTCATGGCCCCGAAACTACTATCGGCTACGAGAAAGAAACCAATCCCTTTTTCTAACTTAGCAGCAGTTTGAACACTTCCATCTACATAGCTAAGCGTTACCTGTTCTCGCGCAAGAAGATGAACGCCATTAATATCATCTCGGGCATATCAATGCTGGGGGTATTTATTGGCAGCGCGGCGCTTATTATTATTTTGTCGGTATTCAATGGGTTCGAGACGGTTATACTCAAACTGTACAGTAATTTTACGCCAGAAATAAAGATAGAAACACGCATCGGCAAAACTTTCGACCCGAATACAGCTTACTTTAACCAACTGCAAAAAGACCCTAAAATATATTCCTATACCCAGGTTCTGCAGGAGAAAGCACTCATCCGCTATGGCAGCAAGCAATTTATTGGTACCATAAAGGGCGTTACCGATGATTTTCTGAAAAACCACCAGCTTGATAGTACCATTCAGGATGGTTCCTTTACGCTGAAGGTCGGCACCCAAAACTATGCCGTTATTGGTGGTACGGTGGCGGGCACACTATCGGTAAATATTAATGATAATGGAACTCCATTGCAGATCTACGCCCCCAACCGCAATACGCTCGGTGGCTCCAATCCGTTGGACGAGTTTGTGGTACGGAGCATCTACCCTTCGGGTATCTTTAGCATACAGCAGGACTTTGATGATATTGTGGTTACCAACATTGATTTTGCCCGCGATCTGCTCAATCAGCCGACCAATGTATCATCAATCGAGATCAACTATCAAAAAGGTGCTGATATTGATGCGGCCCAAAAAGTTATTATTGAAAAAATAGGCAAAAACTTTACCGTAAAAAACCGTATCCAGCAAAATACCGAACTTTATAAAACCTTGAATTATGAGCGTTGGTTCATATTTATGATCCTGGTGTTTGTGCTCATTATCGCCATATTTAATATTATTGGCTCGCTAACCATGCTGGTGATAGATAAGCGCAAGGACATTGCCATATTAACCAGTCTGGGTGCCGGTAAAAGGCTTATACAGGGCATCTTCTTTTTTGAGGGGATGATGATATCGGTAATCGGTTGTGTGGCGGGTGTTGTTTTGGGGCTGATATTTTGCCTGTTGCAGCAGCATTATGGCTTTATAAAAATGGGCGGCCAAATGGAGGTAATAGATGCCTACCCGGTACAGATCAGGCTGTCGGATTTTATATTAGTATTTATAACCGTTGGTATTATTGCGATACTGGCATCAGGCATCAGCGCGCGACTAAGCATCAAGGGGCTGGATGAAATAAAACAAGACTTATAAAAGGAGTTTAAAGTTTAAGGTGGAAAGTTTAAAGTTCGTCACTTTAAACTCACTCTGGAAAACAAAAAAGCATTTAATATAATTATGTTAAAGTAGTAGCTTTAGGCTTTGGCTTTAACCATTCACAATTGACCTTATAACCTATAGAAAAATGGAATCAAAACGTCAGCAAAAATTCGCAGGAGTAATTCAGGAAGACCTTGCAACAATATTTCAGCGCGAAGGGAGTAACTACCTGCCAAACACAATGGTAACCATTACCAAGGTTAGGGTAACACCAGATCTGGCTATAGCGCGTATATTCTTAAGTTTTTTTAATAATACTAACCCTCAGCTTGCCCTGCAAACTATAAAACTGCATGCCTCTGAGATACGCTATAAACTAGGTGCACGTATAAAAGACCAGGTGCGTATTATACCGCAACTGGAGTTTTTTATTGATGATACCAGCGAGTACGTTGACCGTATGGATAAGATCTTTGATAAGATAAGCAAAGAAGAGCGCCAAAAGGATGTTGAAGAATAGTTAGCGAATATGGATGCATCCGCCCGTTTATCGGAATGGCTGAAAGATCACCCGAAAACCATAAATAACGTGGTTGATTTTAATGCAGAAACTGATCATTTGTTTAAGCTCGATCTCACCTCAGCCAACACCGAACTAAGCGCCAATATTGTTAACAATACACAAAAGTTTAGTGAATGGGTAAGTAAAAAACTTGCTGATAATAATTGTCGTTACGCTATTGGCGGATATATGGAACTTAGAACCATATATGATGATCGCCCGCAGTTTGATGCCGAAGGCGAGCGTCGAAATTTGCATTTAGGTGTAGATATTTGGGGTGATGCCGATACGCCTATTTATGCACCATTAGCAGGCAAAATCCATAGCTTTCAGGATAACGACAACTTTGGTGATTATGGGCCAACCATCATTTTAAAACATGAGCTTGATGGCTTAGCGCTATATAGCCTTTACGGGCACCTGAGCCGAAAGAATTTGGTTGGGTTAAGTGTTGGGCTGCAAATAACAACAGGTCAGCAAATAGCCAACTTGGGTGCGGCTCACGAGAATGGCAACTGGCCGCCACACCTGCATTTTCAATTAATGCTGGACATGGAGGGTTGGATTGGCGATTATCCCGGTGCCTGTCGCAAATCCGAACAAGCTAAATACCTTCAAAATATTCCTGATCCCGCGATACTGCTACAATTTTAACGGGTTATCTATAAATAACTCAACCACCACTGTTTGTGCGATTGCTTGTATTTCATAAACCAACGGCACGGGAAATAAAGAATAAAAACAGTAAGCAGCCAAATGCCATAAACTACAGGCAGGCCGAAACTATATCCTTTTTGTTTATTGGTAATTATAAAAGGGATAATGCAAAGCAAGCGCAACAGGTATAAGTGCAACGTATAATAAAACAAAGGTACACGCCCATACACTAAAAATATATTGGTGACCTTGTTGTGTACATTTTCAAAAGCTGCCAATAATAACATAACCGGGCCCAGGGTTATCAGTACATAATCAAGAGATGGGGGATATTTGCTCACATCAATAAATGATAAAATATCCCGGTACCAGATATGCTGGTCTGTCCAGTTAGCGGGGTCGCCGTAAAAGTTATAGGCTCTTATCAATACAAAAAGTAGTATAGCGCTACTGCCGAAGATGACCAATAACTTTCTGCGTTTTAATGCGTCCATTTTATACAGTGCGCCAAAGCAATAACCAACAGCCATAACACCTACCCATGGTACAAGTGGGTACAAAACGAACACATGAAATTTGCCGATGGTATAAAAGCCTTCTACATGCAAAAACTCCCAAATAAGTTTTGCTGCGGGGCTAAATGAAGCAGTTGATAGCTTATCAAAGAGATCATGGCCAAATATGAGGGCCAATCCAAATATTGCTATAACCGGGCGGGGTAAATAAATCAGAACTGCCAATACCAGCATACTAACGCCTATTGCCCAAATCACTTGTAAAAAAGTAAAGCTATAGTAGTCGAGGTTCATTGCCCAGCCAAAGCGGATAATGGTTAACTCTAATATAATAAGCCATAATCCACGACTCAATAAAAGCCGGGCTGCCTCGTTTTTGGTTTTTCCCCTGCTTATAGATAAAAAGGCGCTTGTTCCGGCTAAAAACACAAATGTTGCGGCACAATAATGGGTGACAAAACGGGTTAAAAATAAAGCGGTTGAGGCTTTGCTAAGGTCGGTAGGGTCATAACTAAGACTAGTTAAAAAATCCCGCGCATGGTCAAGCGCCATAACTACCATTACAATACCGCGCATCAGATCTATAGATTCAATACGTTTTTTGGGTTGAACCTCAGTTGAAGTCATTTTGTGATAATTTAAATAAACAGGTTCTTACGCTAAGATAATATTTCCGTTTATAAAAATCAATTGATTCCCTTGAAAATCCTGTTCCAGCGGATACTTTTGAAAAAACTGCAGGTGCTGTCAACACTCATCCAGGTGAATAGCGCTTTGCCTACAATATGATCCTCGGGCACAAAGCCCCAGTAGCGCGAATCTTCGGAATTATGTCGGTTATCGCCCATCATCCAATAGTAATTCATTTTAAAGGTGTAGGTGTCGGTTTTTTTGCCGTTTATTAAAATATCATTGCCTATTAATTCAACTTTATTGCCTTCATAAACTTGTATGGCCCGGCGGTATACCTGGAAATTTAAACTGTCGAGCTTTACCGTCCATCCTTTTTTGGGGATGATAATTGGCCCGTAATTATCGGCATTCCATCTCAAATGCGGATCGAACGGAAATATTTCGGGATCGAAAACACCCTTCAACTGGTAATATTCATGGACGGATTTTACATAGGGGAACGATCTTAAATGATTAGCTGCATCCGGGGTCATCATCAGTTCATAATATTCGGCGGAGATTTGCTGGCGGATGGTAATGTTTAAATCAGCCAGTACCTGCGGATCGACAGGCTCACCATTGGTCTGCACTAAATAGGATGGCTGAAAATTTACCGGGTTAGCCTCCGGTTTGTTATTAATGTACACCTGGGCGTTAATAATGGATAAAGTGTCACCGGCAGTGCCTTCGCAGCGCTTAATATAGTTTTCCTGTTTGTCAATGGGCCTGTAAAGCGGCGAATCAATATCCATTGGGTAATTGAAAACAACCACATCGCCCTTTTTTACGCTACTGAAACCGGGCAGGCGGTAATAAGGAAGTTGTATGCCATCCCAATAAGCTTTGGTGCCCAAATACGGCATCGTATGCTGAGCAAACGGAAAAGAAATGGGCGTGATGGGTATACGTGCGCCGTAATTTACTTTGCTTACAAAAAGGTAATCGCCAATTAAAAGCGAGCTTTCCATTGATCCGCTGGGGATAACGTAAGCTTCAATAAAAAAGGCCCGTATAACGGTTGCTACTATGACAGCGAAAATAATGGCATCGGCCCATTCCCTTACAGCACTTTTCCTTCTTATCTTGGGTTTATTTTTCCGGTTCCAGAATTTCCACTTCATTCACTGATATAGGCAAATACTAATGTATGATGCTAAATAACCTGCTCCACCTTATTTTACCAAAGAATGAGGCATTATCATCCCAGCTCATCCAAATGAACAGCGCCTTACCCACTATGTGGTCTTCAGGTACAAAGCCCCAATAGCGCGAATCTTCTGAATCATGGCGGTTATCGCCCATCATCCAGTAATAGTTCATTTTAAATGTATAGGTATCGGTTTTTACCCCATTAATAAAAATATCATTGCCCGATATCTTTATTTTATTGTGTTCATATATTTCAATAGCGCGCCCGTAAATAGGCAGGGTAAGGCTATCTAATTTAACGGTCCACCCTTTTTTAGGTATGATGATAGGGCCGTAATTATCCACGTTCCAGTTAAACACCGGGAATTTATTATTCAGGCAATATACCGGGTACTTTCTTGGATATACGGGGTTAAAAGGATCTATAACTCCTTTTTGCTCAACCCTCGGTGCCAGGTTTTTAACATTCGAATATCCTTTTAAAACACTTGCCGATGCAGCTGTCATGGTTGGTATACCCGGGCTGTTCGGGTCATAATAGGAGATGTTCAGATCACTGGCAACTTGTGGATTAACGTCCTCGCCTACTGTGCTGTAGCTATAGTCAATTTGCTCACCGGGAGGGTTTGGCATAGCTTTGCCGTTAACGTACACCTGTGCATTTACTACGCTCAATGTATCGCCGGGGCCACCCTGGCATCGTTTAATGTAGTTTTCGCGCTTATCAACCGGGCGGTAATATGGCGAATCGGCATCCATAGGGTAATTGAATACCACTACATCGCCTTTTTTTACGTCGCTTAATCCGGGCAAACGATAATAAGGTAATTCAAGGCCATCCCAATAAGCTTTGGTGCCCAAAAGTGGCATAGTATGGTGTGCAAACGGAAATGCAATAGGGGTCATTGGTACACGTGGGCCGTAGTTTATTTTGCTTACAAACAAGAAATCGCCAACCAGTAATGATCTTTCCATTGATGGGGTTGGGATAGTATAGGCTTCAACAAAAAAACTTCTGATGATAGTAGCCGCTATTACCGCAAACAATATAGCATCAAACCATTCGCGGGATTTGGTTTTTTTCTTTTTTACTACTTTCTTACTATTTTTTTTGTTCCAGAATTTCCAGTTCATATTCTCAATATTGGGGAGGCAAATTAGTTATTAAATACTAAAGTTAAACATGTCCTGTATGGAATGGAATCCTTTTTTATCCTTTATCCATTCGGCAGCTAATACGGCACCTAATGCAAAGCCATTACGGTTATGTGCTGTATGTTTAAATTCAAGGGTATCCACTTCCGAATCATAGATCACGGTATGGGTACCGGGTACGCTATCTATCCGGTGAGATTCTATCAATAACTGGTCGTTTTTAATATTATCATTATCAACGCTGTTATCATCGGTTATTAAAATATTCGCCCAGTCGTTTTTCGAATCCAGGTTCTCAATAATACCTTCGGCTATGGTTATTGCAGTGCCACTTGGCGAATCCAATTTTTGGGTATGATGTATCTCTTCAACCTGTACCTCATAATAAGGGTAGTTGTTCATCATTTTTGCAAGCATGCGGTTGATGTGAAAAAAGATGTTTACACCAACGCTAAAGTTTGAAGCATAAATGAGCGAATTGTTGTCCTGCTCGCATTGTTCTTTTAATTGCGGCAGATGGTCATACCAGCCTGTTGTACCTACTACAACCGGAACACCGGCATCAAAACAATGCTTAATATTAGTTAAAACTGATGAAGGGGTGGTAAACTCTATTGCCACATCAGCCTTTTGCAGGTTTTCAGTGGTGAGTTCATGCAGGTTATCATACTCTATTTTTAATACAATTTCGTGCTTACGGTCGGTGGCGATCTTTTCAATTATCTTACCCATTTTTCCGTAGCCTATAAGTGCAATCTTCATTAGTTAAACTGGTTTTTAAAGGTGATGAAGAATATTATTTTCATCAATGATTATTTTATGTTGATGCGGTAAATTTACCTGATTTATAATCAAAACTTACCTCAATGTAAAAGTAAGTTTTAAGCCGGGTATAAGCGGGCTGCTTGTACTTGAGGCAGTATATGTTGATTGGTTAATTATTGTGGGGGCAACTTTAAAGGAAAAGTCAGTATCCATAGTATATGAATGCTTGAACTTTGCATCAATATAAGCATCAACTGCTTGTATTCCCCAGGCTCCTAAAAAGCCTAGTATGCCCAGGTCGCGGTCGCGTATATAGCTGTTTACATCATCGTAAACTGTTTGGGATGGTACCCCAGCGGCCTGGTATTGCGACCATAAGAGGTATTGTGGATCTTTAGCTGTTGGCGTTTGGCCGCGTTCATAGTACCGGGCTACAATTAAAAGTGGCCCGTATTGCCTTTGGTTATAAATAATAACATCGGCCAAAAGCCCTAACCCGGCATAAATGATAGGCACTTTCCACCATTGGTGGTTATAGACCTGGCCCCATCCGGGTATCATTAATGAACGGACAACGGCTTTGTGCGGATCATGAAGACTATCTGGGTGATATATTTTTTCCTTCGTAACTTTTGGAACAAAGCGTTTTGACGTAACAGAGTCGTGCTTTAAGTTTAAACTGTCTTTTTTATTTCTAATGGTATCCAGCTGTGGTTTTTGGGCCAATGCCGTAAAAACACAGCCGGTTAGCAAGAAAATTATGAGCAGGAATTTATGCATTTTTACCAATCCAACATTTCAAGAATCCGCCCTAGGTCGTCTTCAGATAAAAAAGGGATCTCGATCATGCCTTTTCCCTGCCTGTCAACCTTAAGTTTCACTCTTGTACTAAATTTTGAAGCCAGGTCATCCTCTATCTTTTGCAAGGAATATGAAATTGGCTCGGGTTGTTTGCCTTCCTTTTTTACAGATGCTTTTTGCATATCCCTTACCAATTCTTCAACCTTACGAACGGATAAACCGTCTCTTATAATATGCTGATGTATAAATAATTGTTTGGCGGGGTCTTCAACAGTTATTAAAGCACGCGCATGGCCCATGCTGATGGCACCATCGCGAATGGATGCTTGTATAGCGGGCGGCAGTTTAAGCAAACGCAGATAATTGGTAACTGTCGACCGGTTTTTGCTTACACGCTCGCCTAATTCTTCCTGTTTCAGGCTGCACTCATCTATCATTCGCTGAAAGCTTAACGCTACTTCAATGGCATTTAGATTTTCGCGTTGTATATTTTCTATCAGTGCCATTTCCAGCATTTGCTGGTCATTAGCGGTGCGAACGTAAGCTTGTATATGTGTTAACCCGGCAAGTTTTGATGCGCGCAGACGTCGCTCGCCTGATATTAGCTGATAGCTATGTGCATTAACACGCCTAACTGTTATGGGCTGTATGAGGCCCTGTAGTTTTATGGAGTCGGCCAGATCATTTAGTGCCTGCTCATCAAAATCGGTACGTGGCTGAAAAGGGTTTACCTCAATTTCGGCTATCTTTATTCCATTTATAGAACCCAGGTTATTGTTGGCTTCTGGTGCAGAAACAGCGCTGTTTTTATCGGGCATCACATTCACAGAGTCATTCAGCAGTGCGCTTAACCCTTTTCCCAGGGCGTTTCGTTTTTCTGTACTCATTACTCTGCCGTTTCTATTGTTGCCGTTGGCTCGTTCACAATTAAACCGTTTTTACGTAAAATTTCGCGGGCCAAATTTAAATAATTGATAGCACCCTTGCAGGTAGCATCATGCATAATTACCGATACGCCAAAGCTTGGCGCTTCACTTAAGCGTGTATTACGCTGGATGATGGTATCAAATACCATATCCTCAAAATGGGTCTTTACTTCGTCAACCACCTGGTTTGACAGGCGCAGGCGCACATCATACATGGTTAATAAAATGCCTTCTATTTTAAGCTCAGTATTTAAACGCGACTGAACAATTTTAATGGTATTTAAAAGCTTGCCCAAACCCTCTAACGCAAAATACTCGCATTGTACCGGGATGATCACTGAATCGGCAGCGGTAAGGGCGTTAATAGTAATAAGGCCCAATGATGGCGAACAGTCGATAATAATAAAGTCATACTCATCGCGCAGGCTGTTAAGTACGTGCTTCATTTTAAACTCACGGTTCTCCAGGTTTATCATCTCGATCTCGGCACCTACCAGATCGATATGTGCAGGCAGCAGATCAAGATTAGGGGTATCTGTTGACTGTATGGCATCATGCGGATCAATGTCATTGATGATGCACTCATAAATACTGTTTTTTATTGTGCGGGGATCAAATCCAATGCCTGATGTTGAGTTGGCTTGCGGATCGGCATCAACAAGCAAGGTGCGGTATTCCAATACGGCTAAACTTGCAGCCAGGTTAATGGATGATGTAGTTTTTCCTACGCCACCTTTTTGGTTGGCCAAAGCAATTATTTTACTCATTGTGTTTATTCAAAAATTTATAATCAGGAATTATTACCAACGAAAACAGAAACATAAATTTCTAACTTCGTAAAAGTTTTTTAGCCCGTGCTAAGATACAAAATTAATAATTGGTTGCTATTTGACGATGCTGGTTATTGGTGAATGCTGAACTATTTACTCACATTTCAACCCTTACTTACACACAATCTGCAACATACGGCCAGCAATGCTTAATAAAAAAATGATCACTATAATTTCATCAACCAACAGGCCCGCAAGTTCAACGTTTAAAGTGGCACAATATTACCAAAAACGGTTACATGAAAAAGGTACCGAAGCTGGTTTGCTCTCGCTAATGCAATTGCCCCCCACTTTAATTGCCACTGACCTGTTCGGTAAAAGAAGCCCCGAATTTGAACCAATACAGGATTTAATTACACGAACTGATAAATTTTTATTTGTCATACCTGAATATAATGGCAGCTTCCCGGGTGTTTTAAAAACCTTTATTGATGCCTGTGATTTTCCTGACAGCTTTTACGAAAAGAAGGCTGCATTAGTTGGCATATCATCAGGCAAATACGGAAATATTCGGGGCATTGACCATTTTACGGGTGTTTGCCATTACATAAATCTGCATGTAATGCCGCTAAAACTGCATATTGCCAATATTAAAAATGAGTTGGATACCAGCGGCAACTTGTTTAAGGAAGATACCGTTAAGTTTACCGACGAGCAGATAGATAAATTTATTGCGTTTTGATTTCGCTGATTTTAGACAATTCAACTAATCTCTAACCTCCAGCCTCTAATCTCTACCGCCCATTGATCAGCTTTGCCATTACAAATGCTGCTGTTGCTGCCAGTGCGCCTATTATCAATACTTTTACAGCGCCGATAAATGCTGGTTGGCCGGTAACTTTGCTTTTAAAGTAACCAAAAACAAAAAGGCATACCATAGTAATGGCACAAGAGTAGTATAGCGCTATGTGTGAATCATCAATAAAAACGTATGGCGAAAGCGGGATAATACCTCCAACAACATAGGATAAGCCGATAGTTATAGCGCTTTGTGTGGCGCGGTTGGCCTGCGGTTTCTCGAGCCCGAGTTCATAACGCATCATAAAATCAACCCATTTATGTTTGTCCTTAGCCATTTCATCGGCAACCTGCAGTTGTAGTTTTTCAGACAGGCCAAAGTCGGCAAAAACCTCCATCACCTCTTTTTTCTCCTGTTCGGGCACACGCTCAACCTCATCATACTCGCGTTTTAATTCAGATGCATAATGATCGGCCTCGGTGCGGCCAGCTAAAAAGCCGCCAAGCCCCATAGCTATTGAACCCGCTACAATTTCGGCAATGCCTGCCGTTACTACAATGCCCGATGAATTTATTGCCCCGCTCAGCCCTGCCGCCAAAGCAAATGGTACTGTTAATCCGTCAGACATGCCTATAACAATATCGCGTATAGTATCTGAGCTTTTTAAATGTTGTTCATGATGCATAAGCTAAAATTACGTTGCCATATTGGGTTATCAGCATTAAATAAACAATTTATCATTAGTCTGAATAATTTATTTATTTTCACCGTCACTTAAACCATTTTTAATTACAATGAAATTTTTCTATTCACTATTAATCCTAACCCTATTATCTCCACTTTTTTTAAAAGCACAAAGTAACGGCCCGGCACCCGAACGGCCCGGAATGTATTTTTTTGTTGGGGCAGGCATCAATAGTTCAACGATAGATTATTCCGGCAGCGATCATTTACAAAACGCAAAGGCATATACATCAGTTTCTCCTCAAATAAACCTTGGAACGGATATATACTTTGATAAGTATTCACAAGCCCTTGTATTCCGAATGGAATTAGGATTTGATCCGGGCAATAAAGCACTACTGCAAACTGCTTATAACGATGGTGTTACCTATTCGCTTAATCCGACAAGCTATACTGAAGAATTTAAATTCACACAAAATATCGCATCATTTAGTCCGCAATTAATATGGAATATATACAATGCCGATATGCTGAAAATTTATGTTGATGCCGGGCTTTCGATTAATTATGCAATGTATAGTAACAAGCAATTTAGCCAAACCACAATATATCAATCTGGCGATCAGTATACAGTGCAGCAAGCATTTCCGCAGATGCATAGCATAATATTTAATGTTCCAATTAAAGCGGGAGTAACTGTAGCGCACACCATTAGCGTTTTTGCAGCTTATATTCCTAAAACAGCATTGAACCAGGATGCCGGCGAGGCCTATAATCAATCACTATACCAGGCAGGTGTCGATTACTTTTTCGGGAAGAAATAAGCGTTAATAATATTATCGCGCTATAAACACCCAGCCTGATATTTTGGGCGTATTGTTCTTCAGGTCTAACACATAGTAATAAGTGCCTGCGGGCAGTGGCTGGCCATTATATTTTCCGTTCCAGGGTTTACTGTAGCCTACACTCTTGAATACCGGCTGGCCATAGCGGTCAAATACTAGTAGCAGGCAATTGGGGTAAGTGATCAGGGCATCAATATCCCAATTGTCATTTATGCCATCGTTATTTGGCGAAAATGTGTTTGGTATGGTTATCTTTTTATAAACTTTTACAAATACGCTACTGCTATCAATACCGCAGCTATTGGTTGAATTTACATGCAGTGTGTAGGTAATGTCGTTAATCGGGCTGGCAACAGGCTGGAGTATATTGGGGTCTGACAATCCGGTTGTAGGTGTCCAGTAAAATATGTTGCCGTATTTTTGGGTTGCTGTTAATTTTACCGATTGCCCTTCAAAAATGACTTTATTGCTTCCGGCATTAGCAATGGCCTTTCTTAATATGTTTATAGTAACCGTATCTGTGGCGAAACACCCATATTGATTAGTCACCTTAACAGTATAAGTGGTAGTATCAATGGGGGTTGCTAATGGGCTTTGTGCAGTTGAATCAGACAATGTTTTACCCGGTGACCATACATAAGATACCCCCCCTGTTGCTGTAATTTGAGTACTTGTGCCTGCACAAAGTGTTGTGCCGCCGCTCGCTACGGCAGTTACTTTAGGGTTCACAGTAACCACCGTTGAGGCGGTGTCCGAGCAATCATATTGATTATAAGCAACAACGGTGTATTTCCCCGCATCGGCCAAGCTGATATTATTAATAGTTACCGGGTTTTGATTGGTTGCCGGAAGGTTTGGCCCCGACCATTGATAGGATGTCCCGCCACTTGCATAAAGCGTGACGGTATCACCTTCGCATTCATCCATCGCAGGATTTACCCCTTGTATAACCGGGGTTGCAGATACATTGATAGTCAGTGGATCTGAAAATACCCGGCAGCTTGCCATTGTGCTGGTGCCATTGGTAACGCCGAGCCGGTATTGGTATGACCCCGGCACCGCATTTACAAAATTAACAATAAGCGAATCGGTATTTTGCCCTACTGTATCAACCCAGCCACTGGTATGATAGCTTTGCCATTGATAGGCAGGATTAGTGTTGTTCTCAACCGATGCTTTTAAAGTGTAAGTAGCATTTTGCCCCTGGCATAAGGGTTGGCTTGATGAGCCAGAGGTTGAACCAAAACCGGATAATATTACCGGGCCGCAAGCACGGAAGGTTATATCATCCAAAATCAGATCATTGCCATTACCGCCGGGGGCATTATTGGTCATTTTAACTACTACTGAGGTAACTGTATCAGGCGTAGTAAAATATAAGCTTTTTTGCACCCAGGTAGGGCCGCTTGTGGGCGGTATAGTGCCGGTGTCATAGGTAGCCAGAACCAGGCCGTTTGATGTTTCAACCGAGAAGGTAATATCAGGTTCACTTACACCCGACCCGCTGGCGGCAAGCGTGATCAAATTAAGTATATATGCCGAAAACTGATAGGTAGTACCCGGGCATAATGTAGGGGCGGTTTGAGTGAAAAAAACACTCGGCGCAACAGAAGCATTTATAACCATCATATAGCCGTTGGGGTTGCCGCTATGGTCCGATGTTACACTTTGCCAGGTAGTATGACAATTTTCATTAATGTTAATGCTATTCATAATGGTATATTCCCCATCATTAGGGCAATTGCTGGAGGTGTAGGTCATATTGGTGATGCCAGCAGCCAAGGGTGCCCCGGGATTTGATCCTGAACCAAAATCCTGGTCAATAACCGGGTCGCCCAAACTGCCATCGCATGTTTGAGATGATGTTTGTCCGCTGGCTCTTAAGACAGTAGCCATCACAATAACCGGTAAAAGAATAGTTAAAATTATTAGCCGCATTAATCCGGGTTTCACACTTAATTGGTTTTCAAAAATAAAGCTTTAATTGCTGCATTTGCCTTTAGCCATAACTATTGTTACAAAGCCCATATAAATGCAGAAACAAAATAATGCGCAGCAGGTTAACTAGTTATGAAGGCAGGCAACAGTATAAGCAAACGCAATTTAATACTTTTAATTATAACAAGTGTATTGGCTACACAATGTGCCCAAAATAAGGTTAATTATAATGATGCCGATAAGGTGACCGATTTTGCCAAACAGGTAGTTGATCTGCCGCCCCCCTACTTAACAAAGTCGGTACGCAACTATTGTAAAGTTATCGGCTGGCCCAAAGGCAAAATGCCGACAGCACCACAAGGCTTTAGCGTGAGTTTATATGCCGATAGTTTAGATAACCCGCGTAATATTTATGTAGCCAGCAATGGCGATGTTTTTGTTTCGGAGGCAAATACCGAGATCAAAGGCCTGGAGAAAATAGGCGCAGCTATTATTGGCGCTACCAAATCAGAGGATCTGAATAAAAGTGCCAATAAGATAATTCTGTTTCGTGATACCAACGGCGATGGCATACCCGATTCGAGAACTGTTTTTTTGAGCGGGCTGAATAAACCGTTTGGTATACTGATTTTGGGTAACTCATTTTATATAGCTAATACTGATGGTGTTTGGCGCTATCCTTATAAACCAGGCGAAGCGCACATGAGCGGCACCGGTAAAAGGATTTTAATATTACCAGCCGGTGGCTACAATAATCACTGGACCCGCAACCTGCGAACCAATGCCGATAGCAGTAAAATATATGTTTCGGTAGGTTCAGGCACTAATGATGGAGAGCATGGTTTAGTTAATGAAATTCGCCGGGCCGATATATTAGAAATTAATCCCGATGGCAGCGGCGAGCGCATTTATGCCAGCGGGTTACGTAATCCGGCGGGGATCGATTTTCAGCCGCAAACACATGTATTGTACGCTGCTGTAAATGAACGGGATACTTTTGGCGATGATTTGGTGCCTGATTACTTTACAAGTGTAAAAGAGGGAGGATTTTATGGTTGGCCCTATGCTTATTTCGGGCAGCATCCCGACCCTAAGCATGCGGGAGAAAGGCCTGATATGGTTAAAAGATCTATTATGCCCGATTTTGCTTTAGGCTCGCATACGGCTTCATTGGGGTTGGCTTTTTATACGGGTAAAGCCTTTCCGCAGAAATATTGGGGCGGTGCATTTATTGGTCAGCATGGCTCATGGAACAGTTCAAAATTGGTGGGTTATAAAGTAACGTTCATTCCATTTGTAAACGGCAAGCCACAAGGAACAATGGAAGATTTTTTAACCGGATTTATTGCCAACCCTGTAAAACAAGAAGTTTATGGCAGGCCCGTTGGGATAGCGGTGTTAAAGGATGGATCAATATTGGTTGCCGATGATTCAGGGAATAAAATATGGCGTGTGAAAGCACAGTAAGCATTATAATTCCTCTCTTGGGAGGGTAGTGGCCTATCATTTGACATATTAAGTATTGGCCCCGTGCGATTCCCTCCATTGGGAGGGGCAGGGAGGGGTTTAGCGAACATACATAACAGACTAAACCCCTCCCTGCCTTTGCGCGGAGTCAAACCGCACCCCTCCCAAGGGAGGGAATTTGATTTGCAAAATTGCTTGCTGTCTTTTCATAGGTTATTACACTCTCAATAGGGGAATCGCACAAGCATCCAAAAATAAGCATCACATCAAATAACAAATCGTATTTTTACTTCATTAATCTGCGCCTGTGATAAAAATTTACGCTACCCTGCTTTTTACTTTTATTTTCAATGTAGCAT
>Ga0302301_1000380_pt1 | contig 22740 bp, 31 predicted proteins | sample III_Palsa_E1_2_FD_194544 | JGI IMG/M metagenome (GOLD analysis project Ga0302301, IMG submission 194544) | Peat permafrost microbial communities from Stordalen Mire near Abisko, Sweden - III_Palsa_E1_2 | ecosystem: Environmental > Terrestrial > Soil > Palsa > Peat permafrost | place: Sweden... | reverse complement strand
GCCCTTACATAGCTGGCGGATCAGAGATGTCACCTCGCAGTCGAAAGATGATTCGAAGCCGAAAGGAATCACCTGACGAGTTGTTCGTCCATAAGTTCATTGTCGAAGTGATGGTTGATAAGCTGGGAGACTTTGCAGTATTCTTTCTCGCCAATCCAATGACCCAACGATCATTGATCTTCCGTAAGCTGCATTGGTCTGGTCCTGACATCGAGGATATTCCCGATGAAGTCTTGAAAGAGATGGAAGAACATGGTGCGGACCCAGAAGAATATCTCATGGAAGAACAGGAGTTGACGCATATCTATGAGTTCACTTCAGGCGCTGCATTGATGCTTCACGACTCAGATGATCTTGATGACTACTCTGGCGATCCGGATGATGAAGATGGTGGATCAGGTCCTGTCAAGGTTGCAAGAAATAGAAATGTGGATATAGTAGAGTCCGATGAGAACAAAGAAGAGGACGAAGACGATGCATTCGTAGTCCCTACAAACAAAACGGTTCATTAAGTACTATAGGGTACGACATAGTAAATAATGTCGTACCCTTTTCTTTCTTCGGAGACGTGATGCGAACCTGGTGTGCAATCGATTTAGAAACTCTAAGCCTTAAGCAATCTACATGTCCGATTCTTAGCCTTGGCGCTGTTTCCTATAGTTTTGAGGAAGGGATAACTGCAGAGTTCCATGAATTCTTTAATGTAGACGAGCAGTTCAAGTTAGGTCGTCTACCTCAGTGGAAGACCATCCAATGGTGGCTAAAGCAATCGGATGATGCACGCACGCCCATGTCTGGGGAACGGAAAGATACGCTTACTGTGGATGAGATGACGGATGAATTCTATGAGTGGTGGGATGAGGAGGTAGGAACTCCAGCCCAACATTGGGCGGAAGATTTCGATTACAAGCTAGGAGCCCGAGCCATATCGAATGGCTCAAACTTCGACATCGCTATACTCGAATCCCTGTTCGATGAAGTGCCTTGGCATTTCAGGAATACACGTTGCTATCGTTCAATGATTGATTGGTTCCCCGCACCAGTTCAACCACGTCAGACAATCAAACACGATGCCTTGCAAGATGCAATATACCAGGCGAAGGTCCATTTGAATTTAATGGTTTCGAATGAAAATCTGAGGTGATATTATGGAAGAGCTTGCTGTATCGGTCTTGGTTCTTATTCTCCTTCTTGTTCTAGGTCGTTACGTACACTATAGACATGAGAAGTGGAAGATAGATGTCTATACCGAAGGTTGGAAGTACGCCAGCTCTTCCCTCAAGAATCACACAGAGACCTATGACTCTCTTGAAACCAATGTTAAGCTTGCCAAGGGCATTGGAATTTTCGGAGAGTATCATAGAGGGATAGAGAATTACCTGTCCATCACCCCACCATTCAAGAGGCTTCAAGACTTCGATGAACAACACAATGAGTAAGATCCTATTCATGGATATCGATGGAGTACTTAACTCCAGACGATCCGAGATCGCGCACGCGGCTGGCTTCCTACCCAGCCCAAACTCTCCTTGGCAGGAACAACTTCCTCGCGCATTCCAGGATATCGATTGGATTGCCGTTGGGATGATTCATGTTCTCTGCACCAGGCTAGACGCAAAGATTGTCATAAGCTCAAGCTGGCGCGCAAACTACAAGCCGGAACAGTTGGCTAAGTACTTCAACTTACCAATGATTATCGATGCCACGGATCAGTTGGAAAGTAATCGTGGTGGCCAGATTCAGCGATGGCTGAATGCCCATCCTGAAGTCACCCAGTATGCAATCGTGGATGACAACTCAGGGATGCTTGAATCACAGGCAGATCATTTTGTGCAGGTGGATTGGGACGAGGGTTTGACATATAAAGACTGTTCTCGTCTGCGTGATATCCTTCAGGGCATCTTTGCACCTCAACCTCGTAATCCTGCACGGTTCATTCTCTTTGACGAGATCTAATAATGAATATGAATAAAGGTTCTTGGATAGGCGTAGATTTTGACGGGACGCTTGCCTATTACGACCATTGGCGTGGTAAAGATCATCTAGGAAAACCAATCCCTTTGATGGTCGCCAGAGTAAAACGACTATTAGAAAAAGGTCTAACCGTAAAGATTTTCACTGCTCGTGCCTACATGGCAACACAAGAAGAGATTGATGCAATCAAGGCGTGGTGTCTAGAGCATATTGGCCAGGAACTTGAAGTAACGTGCATCAAAGATATGGGCATGGTTCAACTTTACGATGACCGTGCAACTCAGGTTGTTCTCAACACCGGAAAGATTGTCTACCTAAAGAAGGACAAAGTAAAATGAATGACTTACATCGATCCCTGAATACCGAAGTGGAGTTCCTGCCTGACGAAGAATTCCGACCTTCAGTTGAAGCACTCAATATTTTGCTTGAGACTTTTGGTGACACCACCAGAACGGTGCTTAGACTTGCATCGTCGGGTTTCCATCGCCTTAACCCTTACCACAATATTAAACATGAGTTGCAGCATGTGTACTGGTCTCATGCATGTTTGATGAATGAACCGTACATATCTGCGGATGGTCTTACCCAGGCAGATCAATATCATCTTGCTATAGCATCTATTTTCCACGACCACAATCATTCTGGTGGTAAGAAATCGGATGCTGAGAATATTCAAATAGCACTTCAGATCCTTCCGGTGGTGGCTAATGAACTAGCCTTTCTCGATGGCAGCATCCTCCTAAATCAGGATGTGGTAACGCGATTGATCCAGGTCACTCAATATAACAAGCGTGATGGGTTTGAAAAGGAACCCACGACGTGCCTTGAGCAATGTATGCGCGACGCCGATCTCATGTCAATCTACACAGAGGAAGGACGGGATCTTCTCATAGGTCTTTACTCAGAGCTGGGTATGGATCTTCAAGAAATGAAGACGAGCGAACTCAATGCAGCTCTTGACGCGAATGCGGAGTTCCTTCGTAATGCCAAAATGTATACTTTCTATGGCATCAAGATGAAGGAGTACTACCTAGATGATTGCCTGAAATTCTTCGCAGATCAGGTTCGCGCTTCATTGTAAATAAGGGTATGTAGTTCATAGAAGGATAAGCAATGCTCGAGAGTCAGTTTTCCTTTAATCCTTCCTACATTTCAGATGATAAGAATCCCTATAATCTGAAGCTCAAGAGGGACGTCAATTGGTCAACATCTAATCGGCGTCTTCTTGTCATCTTCCAAACCATTGATGGACGAGACCTAAAGTCAGGGGAATTACTGACGGGCGATGTAGGAAAAACATTCCAACGCGTCTATAAGTATGCAAGAAAGATAGCCAACAACTACCTAGACAATCAGACGCCTTTGTATTCTGTAGCTGTAGCGAATTTCGGCGCGTATCGTCATCTACACCTTAAGGGTAGCAGGCGTTCGGACGCAGAAGCGCAATTCGCCGAGCGTGTCCATGATCTCATAAAGAAGATCAAGCCAACGCACATCCTGGTCGCTGGCGACAACGCAATGATCGCACTATACCCTAAGATAAAGGATCCTCAATATAAGAAGGGTTGGGTCCACAAGATCAAGGTAGATGATGAAGTAGTGAAAGTAGTCTCTACCGTAGACTACTCCCGTCTTCTCGAGAAGCATGGAGTTTATGCAAATCTTCTTGGACTGTTTAGCCGCCATCTAGCGTTCTTGATGATGGGCCGCAATCCACATAATCTTTCGCAGATCAAGTTGGATGCGAGGTACATCAAAACGATTGCAGAGTTCGATCAGTTGATGCACAAGTTCGATACGGCGACTGAGGTTGCAATCGATACGGAGACTCGCAATCTCTCTGTGCTACACAACAAGATCTATACGATTCAGTTTGCAACAAATCACAACAAGGAAGTCGGATATGTCCTTGTTCTCGATCACCCTCAGGCGCATTGGGATTCGAAAGAACGAAAGTATATCAAGTCGGAGTTGAGGAAACGATTCGGAGCGAAGACGGGACCAACTCTAATCACCTTCAATGGTTTCATGTTTGACCTGCACGTTATCCGGGTGGCTTTGAAGCTTCCCATCATCTGGCTAAAGGTGTGGGAGATCATGTTCGCAGAGCATTTGTTGGATGAGAACGTATCCTTGCAGAACGATATCTCATCTACTGTGGATCAACGTTCAGGTAAGATGTCAAAGTATGGGGGCTTGAACCCCATCTTCTGCTCATATGGCAACTCGCATTATCTTGATGCAGTCTTTGGTAAGGAAGAGCGGGGATCTATCGGCGCTATCGATCCCTCGCGCAAGGATGCAGTAGAGTATATGGCAATGGATACGGTGTCTATCCTTAACATGCGGGATCAGGAAATTGCCAGAGCAGAGCATATGGATATCGAAGGGAAGAACTACAAGCCTTTCTTTATTCGACATATGAAGCATCAGATGTCAGATGCAGCGCATGCGATGTCACAAATGCGTCAGGATGGATCCTTCATAGATATCAAATATCTGAGCTATCTGTTGTCGAAGCAATCTCCATTGCGTCAGGAACTAAAACGCGTTGAGAAGCAGATGTTTGAGTGGAAAGAAGTGCAGCAAGCCAATAAAGAACTTCTAGGAACAACGGGGTTCAAGGCAGGGTCACTATTCTCCAGAGCTATTGGGACGGCAACGAATTGGATCTTCAAGCTGAGTAAGCCAGACCATAAGAAGAAGTTGTTTATAGATATCATGGAACTTGAACCCGTCAACAAGACGGCGACAGGTGAAGACGCAATTGACAAAGACTTCATCGCCCACTACAAGGACACGAACAAAATTGTCGCCCTGTACGGGGATCACCAGGGTTTATCAAAACTTATCTCGACCTATGTTAAGGGATGGCGTAGGATACTAACAAACAATGTCGATGCTATCACTGATCTCTGTTTACGTGCAGCGTATTTCATAGTTGATACAGGTCGACTGGGATCCAATAAGCCGAACCTTCAACAGATTCCATCGCGTGGAAAGTCAGCCAAGTCTATAAAACGTTCATTCGTAGCTGAGCCCGGTCGCATTCCAATCCAGTTCGACTATTCAGCACACGAAGTGCGAATGTGGTCTGTTGCATCAAACGATTTGAATCTTGCAGCGGTGTTCAAGATAGGCCAGAAGCTAAGGAAGATGTATGTTAAAAATCCTACAGACGAACTCAAGGCGCGTATCAAAACGGAAGGAGACGTACACATTCTTAACGTTAAACGAATCTTCGGTAAGATCGTTGACAAGGCGCACCCGCTCCGATACGCGATCAAGGCGGTTATCTTTGGCCTTATCTACGGAAAAAGTGCGAAGTCGCTAGGTGAAGATACAAAGCAGGCAGAGATCGAAGAAGTTAGAGAGAAGCTCTCGGAACTATACAACGAGAAGCTAGATCTTCAGGCAGCTCTAAAGAAGGCAGCATGATATGGCTGAAGTAAAAGAACGCGAATTACCGAAAACGAGAATAGACATAAAGAAGAGGATCGCACATATCGATGCAGAGATGCATAAACTGGACTCAAGGCTGAACGTATTGTATGGAGAGAACAGATCTGACTATGCTCAAGGCATAATGGACAAAATCTTCAAAGAGTTTGGCAAGGGAAAAAGTTGGCTGGATAGGATGCGTTCGAATGTAGCTGAGCATCTTCATTCCTACTCACCGAATGGTCGCGTTCGACATCTCTATGGTTATCTCTATACAGACAGAGAGTGTCAAGGTACGCAGGAACGTCGAGGCATCAATGCACCTATTCAGGGTTTTGCATCTGAGGTAGGCGTTAAGGCTGACAGGTTGATTGTCGAGTCTTACTATCGTGAGCTTCCAAAGTTGAAGAAGATGTTGGGTATCGTAGAATCTACGTGGGCCAAGTTTCGATTGAAATGTAGTCGCGCAGTTCACGATGCACTGTACAAACAAATCCCGTATGAATTTGTTATCCCATTCATCCACATTCTTCAGTATCAGGCAACGTACGGTGTCGCTCGAGCGTACGAGAAAGCGTTTGGAATTAGATTTACAGTGGAACCTGAAATAGAAATAGGTATTGGTGCATCTTCTGACAATGAATCAGATTGGGATTGGTCGATGTCAGATCTTGTTCGCATCATTGTCAAGACAGTAGAGGATATCGACAAGGTTGGTCAGTTGGTAGGTACTAAGAAGGAAGTGTTGGATAAGATCTTCGAGCCTTGGAGGAACAAGGAAGTACGGGACTACCTTCAAGCAAAATACCCAATTCTGGGAGTCAAGGATCTGGACGATCAGATTGAGATTGCGCTCAAGGTTCTGAAAAAGATGCAAATTGAAATGAAGAAGAAAGATGCAACCGATTCCAATTGATCTGGTTATCGACCCAGACGAAGATGAGGACGATGAGTACGAGGAACCTCAGCAGATAGAAAGTGGAGAAAATGTTGTCTCCAAGAGGTTCGACATAAATAAAATCGGTCCACTTGATTACCTGCTATTAGACTTGCAGGCCGAAGGTGGTCCACTGGTGCATTGGCTATACCTGGTTGCTATCGAGAACAAATGGTGCAATTGGCAAGTCATTTTGTCTGCATTTGATCCTTCATTGCAGACAGGTAGCATACCGATGCTTGGTCGAGAGATATGGAGTACATTCCTCTACTCCGACATGAAAGGGTTGGTTCGTCTTTGTCCACGTATAATTTCATTGCTCGAATCACTCGACGTGAATTATCCGGTCGAGTTGACATATACGTTCGGCGGACAAGCCAACCCTCCACCTTTTCAGGCAAGCAAAAAGAAACAGGTGGAGGCTACAAACCCCTAGAGGTTACAGTGTCTCACATCTACGGCTCCTTGTGCATCTCAGCAACAACGCCTCAGCAACAATTCCCACAGTTCAATGATATTGGTACGCGCTATAACGGTTCCCATACGCCTCATCGCTTTAGAGGTCAGTATCATATAGCTCGAGAAGGTGAGGATCATGTGGTCAGCACAACACATATCCCTCAGCGCTCAAAGTCTTTTCTTATCACTACATCGTCTGTTACCGACTTTGCTGAAAAGGCAAACCAGAAAATGATCGAATGGCTACCAGTCATGGAATCTGAGTACGAAGATGCACGTCAGCTGTACAAGTTTAACGAGATACAGAAGCGCCTGAAGGATTTGCCCGGCGCTCAACCCTTTACAGCCACAATCGTAAATACAGGTGAGCACGGACACTTTGGAATTCTCTCACAGTGGAAGGACGTCTATACGTACGGAGTTTACGACACACAAAACTTCGGCGTTCGATTTGTCTGGACCACGGATGAATGGTTCATGAATGATGTCAAGGCTGTTGACTTTACGCGGTATGTGTTTTATCGGTTCCCTACATTGCAGGATCGTCCCTTGTTTATCTATAGTCAAGCCGTGTGTTCTAAATGGTTTGGCTGGATGAAGATCTTCAAGGGGCAGCCCGATTGCATTCTTCGGGCATTTTGTAGTCTGGAGAATTATCTTTTCAAAGAAGCTGAGTTGAGGAATCTTCAGGTTAGCCATGCCAATCGACCCGCTTACTAACGCATCGAATTTGGATTTTGTACTTGGTCAGTTATCGCAGTACGCAGGTAAGAAGATAGAGAGCAACGGTCGGGTCATGGTGATCTGCCCATTCCATTCAGAAAACACACCGTCGGGTGCGATCAACACCGGACCACAATATGCACCGGGGTACTTTACATGCTTTGCATGTGGACACAAAGCATCTTGGAATGAAGTAGCACCAAAGCTTAGCCTTTTACCTTATGGTAAAATCAAACCTTCCGAACAGAGCTCCATGGATTTGTTGATGGAGAGAATGGAAGATGACATGATGGCAGAGCAGCGTTATAAACCTTTCCAAGGTAAACGCTGGGCAGTACCCAAGAATAAGAAGTGGCGTCAAATACCGACCAACCTTATGATCGAACTCGACGCCCAAATGTGTCGGAGGAAATTCGATAATGGTTGGGATACTGAGAAGATGTTGTACCTACCTGTCATGGTCAACGGTGAGCAGGAAGGATATTTCCTCGCGCGGTTGAGGAAGAGTGATGATCCCAATGTACCATCATACCTTTTGGCAAAGAAGACGACAAGTCGTGGATGGTCGAGGACGCACGGGCTATGGCCTTTCGATCATAGTATTAAGATGATGCGGGAACTAGAGGTGTCATCGATCGTCCTTGTGGAAGGTCAGAGAGATGCCCTTCGATTGATAATGAATGGAATCCCTGCAATGTGTATCTTCGGAACACAAAGCTGGTCAGACTCCAAAGCGCAATTGTTAGAGACTGCTGGGGTCGAACAAATCATTCTATTCTTCGATGGTGATGGTGCGGGCATAGGAGCTACAAAGAAGATAAGACCACAGCTGACAAAGTGGTTTGACACACGGGTTTATAAATTGTGGAAGGCTAAAGGCTCGCCTTACCTCAAGTTTGCGCATCTACCAGAACCCACCAAGGCTGCCAAGAAAGCTGGCGTGCAATTGTGGGACCCTTTCAACTGTCCTCTGCACATTATTGATGGAATTCAACAAGAGTATTTCCTCTAGGAGTTTAGAATGCCCACTGCCTTACTAGGTATAATCTTAAAGTACGTCGTTCCTGTACTTGGAGTCGTAGCGATTCTTTTTGGTGCGTATGAGTATGGACGCACTGCAGGGTATAATGCAGGCCATCTTGCTGCATGGAATACTCAGCAAGAGACGATCAACAAGATGGTCACTGCAGAGAATGCACAGGCCGATGCGAACAACAAACAGATAGCCTCGATTGAGCAAGATTCATTTAACGACGCTTTCGCTGCAAAGGCCGCCCAAGCTAAACTTGATGCCACGCGCACCGATATTGTTCAATCTTATACGAAAGCCAATCCGCAGACATCACAAACCTGTGGCTTCGATATCCCGATGGTTCAGGCAATCAATGCAATCATTCAAGCCGACCCGTCGAATGCTCAACCTTCAGGAGACACAAAATGAAGATGAGACCTATAAATGTTCTTTGCATTCTTGTTGTTGCATTTGCAATATGCGCTTGTGCGACTAAGCCTGTTGTACCAGTCGCACCGCTGCCGACGGTCGAGACGAAACAAACGGTAGACATTGATCCATCCCTGATTCAAGATTGTCCAAGTCTTAATTCCCTAGACGTACGTAATTACTCTAAGGCGGAGACCCTGCAGGTTATGAATGAGTGGGCTAATCAGTACTCTGTATGTAAGCGTAACCATCATAGCCTTTCGGGAATAGTAATTAAAGCCTTTAACATAGATCCTGCGTCAGCTCCTGTGGCTGCCTCAACACCGACAACGAATAGTAAATAATACGCACGGTTGCGCAAACCTGTTAATAAAACACTTCCTAGGAAATGAAGATGAACAACGAAGCTTTTGAACTCTTGACCCCGGCTTCTGTGTGGATCAAGGAGGATGGCAAGCAGGCTAAAGTCCTGTTTGTAACCAACACGACACTGCCGGAACGTCACCAACAAAAACATCCGGTGCAAGTGGTGTATCTGAATGAAGAAGCGAATATCTATAGCCGCACTTTGGATTCGTTCTTCAAGATTTATCAGTTCTTTAACATCGATCCTGAACTCGAAGAGCGGCTCGTTAATCTAGTCACCTTCTCGGAAGATGATTACGATAATGAAGACGAAGATCAAGAGAACTTGCAGAAGGAAGAAAGTACTGAAGATGATGAGAGTGATGGTCCGCTGCTTCTGCCTCTAGGTTCTGTAGAAGAAACTGCGGCACAGATTACCGCCGCGGCTCTTAAGATCACGGAAGAAGATACTACCAAGCTGACCAAGCCGTTGGCGGATTACCTGGCTGAAGAGATTAGCGATGAAACACAATATCCGTATGAAGATGAAGTAGATGATCCGGACGAGGATGTACCAGCGGTTACCTTCATCATGTCGCAAGGTTCAGAAGCTGCCGTACCTCTGAAAACTCTTCAGGACAATCTGGTATCGTATGTTCAAGAGCCTAACAAACAGTTAAACCTCACGCACCATAAGCTGACGTTCCTGTTGGGTGGAGGTCTGAATATTCCTGCATTGAAGGACTCGTTTATCCCCGACGACATTAGGTCAATTGTTGACGCGTTCCTCATCAAGAATGATTACCACGAAGAGCTCGTAGCTTGGACGGATTACATCGGTACGTTCCCTGAGATCGTCTATGGTCGAGCATTTGCATCGGTGATCGTTGCTACGGAAAATTCCCCGTTGATTAGCGAGGAAGAAGCTCAGGCTCACATCCACGGAACCGCGGTAGAAGCTGTGGAAGATACTGAATTCGAAGAAGTTGACTCTGCATCCTTGGTAGAGACTATGGAACAGGCTCAGGAAGGATTCTCTGATTTGCCGGATATGCCCGCTGAGTTGTTCATCCCGCAATTGAGTACCCAGGAAGTTGTTGCCCAACAGATAGAAGAGTTGAATCGACAACAGGCTGGTCCGTTGAACCTCATTGGGAATGAACTTAATTCTGGATTTAGCGTTGTTATGGTCGACGGCGTTCCTCATGTAATCCAGAACGAAACTTCACAAGCACAGTAAGGATCATAACAAATAAAAGGAGCCTACAGGAGCTAATCCCGTGGGCTCTATCCATATTGGTGGTAGAAGGAGTCTGGTAATGCAGAGTGTATCTCGTGGTGATTACGTCGTAGCACACGACGGATCCGGAAACAAAAAGAAGTCATTTCTTTTCAAGGTAGAGTCGATTAGCAAAGGTATAGCGGAGGGGACGATAGAGAAGGATTCACATATCAAGTCGCGGAGATTCACAATAGAGGCACCAGTCAAGAATGTGATAGTCAACCTGGGTGCGGATCCTTATCCGGGAAAAGCATATGGACATGACCTATCCACAATCTATCGTGGACGGAAGACTCATGATTTCTTTGGCCCAACCTATTGGATGTACTCTCCTAGCAACGAGATTAAAACCGAGTTGTTCAAAGCGATGGATAGGGCGGCGAAGGTATTGAAGACCCATCAGCTAGAGTTCGTCGTGAATCCCAATACATGCATCTGGGAAATCCAACCGAACAACGGTGAGCTTTATGCGGGAATGTATAAGCGCATGAAGAACCCGGAGAAGAGCCCGCATCGTTTGCAGATTCGCCCGGAGGTCCTTCCCTCAACCGAGTTCCCCTATGTTATCTACCATGAGCTTGGGCATCATCTTCACTATGAACATGTCACTGGTAAGAAATTGAATGCGCAATGGATTGAATTGTTCAACACTACCATTGCAGTCACTTCGATAAAGAAAGAGAAAAGTCAGGAACTTCTTGATGCCCTTCTAGCGCAGCAGGACGATCTACCGTCTACCTTCAAGTCCAATTTGAGCGAAGAGGATACGTTGGTCTATAAGACTATCCTGAAGACTATAACAACGCAACACTCAGTGACCGTCAAGGAATTGGATATCCTGTTCGAAGCAGACTACAAGGATGAGATCAAAGGCGTGTGGCCAGTTCGTGGATTCTCTAAGAAGGATCTTGCACCTGTTGTTTCGGACTACGCCTGCAAGAACTATAGAGAGTTATTCGCTGAATCCTTCGCGTTCCGTATGTCAGGAAAGAAGCTGCCAAAGGCAGTAGATGCTCTTCTAGATAAATCCATTAGCTATGCCAAAGCAAATAGGGAGAGGAATTGATGACTAAACAAGGTGCACCCAATATCTTTACCGCTGAAGATCTACGCGAATGGAATACTTCTCGGAAGAATGCAAATAACAGGTGGGTCCAAGCACGTCCACTAGGGTGGCAGGGTTGGAAACTTTGGTATCGCCTGAAGTTAGCGTGGGGTGTATTCACTGCTAAATACGATGTAGTCAAATGGGATGAATCATGAGAGCCAATGTCAAAGTATCAAGCAATAAAGATAACGTTATCAAAGAATTAGATTTCGATGCAATCATCGAGAATTTCAGGAAGGCTCACATTCCAATCCCACTAAAGCTGTATATGGCAGCCGGTGGCATAGATTTTCAATACCTTGAACATTCTCTTCTGCAGGAAAAGAATATTAAGGACGTAGCAACGAAAGAAGACCTTTCCTTCTTCGCAACACAGTACAACGGATAAACCATGCGCCCCACAGTTAGAGTAACAAGTCACGGTCACCCAAAGAATCAGATTGCTACTACCTCCTTTGTCCACACTGCACTTCGAGGTGAAACAAGGTATTTTGCACATATAGATGAGCTAGCATTCTTCCCTACAGCGGAGTCGAAAAGTTTTTGGAAAATGGCTGATCTAGATCTCACAGCACGGAAACTTAGATTGCTCGGGATAAGTCCTTGTTTTCTTTCCAATGAACCCGAAACCGAAGCACCGCATTACTGGTGAAAAATGAGTAAAGAGATTCGACGCGCATTGAAAGTTAAGTTGGTTGGTACGTCGACCACCCTAGAGCTGACCAAGTTTGCCACACCCGCGGTTGAAAAGCAGTTCATTCACTTTGACGAATTGCCAGATGGAACGTGGAGACTACTCTTCAATCTGGAGGGTCATGACGTCCAGGACATTGAATCTTTTGAGTTCCTTAGAGATGACGATTGATCTTAATATCGAAGCAGTTCCTCGCATCGTTGAAGATTCATTCCTGAATGCTTTAATGATAATGGCTGATACCAAGGACGTAGTGTCGATAGACATGTTCGATACCTTGGTGACTCGCCGGGTGACTAGTCCGGTAGATGTATTCGCTGAGGTGGAGAAGCGCCTAGGTCTAAAGTATGGTTCCAAGGTAGAAGGGTTTGCCAAAGAGCGTGAGGCTGTTGAACGCCAACTCTACTCTGAACGTGGGGATACTGGCCATGAAGACGTCACGCTTGATATGATCTATTCAAGGCTTACCTCTTATCCTTCAGAGGCTAAGCAGACTGAGATGGATGCCGAGTTGGATGTCCTTGTTGCCTCGAAAGATCTTCTTAAGTTCACTCGACAACTCAACGTCCTCGGTAAGCCATGGATAGTCGTGTCAGACATGTATCTGCCTGGCGAATTCCTAGCCAAGGCGCTGACCAAGTGTGGGTTCTCTGGATGGAAAAAGATTTACGTATCTGGAGACCTAGGAGCTACCAAGAATTCAGGATCAATTTGGAAGTTGCATATCGGATGGACTTATCCGTTAGATACTATTCTTCATGTCGGAGACAACGCACACTCTGATCTGAATATCCCATTGAGCTTAGGTATAACAGTTCTTCCGTATAACCGGTTGAGGACAGTTACCAGAACTGGAGCACAGTTAGATCCCCATCTTCTTCCTTACTCTTATCTCAACCGTGATCTAGAGTTGAACATGATAGAGGACGCGACTGAGGATGACCAATGGCAACACCTCGGGCGTACGATGGGCGCGATCTTCATCAGTGCATTTATCAAGTGGATCGTCGAGAGGGCTAAGGCTACTGGGATAAAGCGTCTATACTTTTGCGCACGAGACGGTCACCTGTTGCACCGGGTGTGGAATTTACCTGGATCGGCTATAAGGTTCCCAGGTATAGAAGCCCGTTACCTAGATATCTCCCGGGCTCCACTGCAAATAGCGCGCGGGTACCTTGAATCGAATCCGAATTGGTTGTGTCCGCAGTTGATTGACTTTCTCATCATGGTGGATGAGAAAACTACGGTGGAGACTATCCAACGAAGAATTTCATCGGAGACGAATTCGTATCTCGATCAGGATCTTCGAAAGGAATTCCCGACCATTATAATGGATAGACCTTGGGGTGAGGCAATGGCAGCCTTGAGGGTGATCCTAAGTCGTTACTCTGAATGGATTTACGAGGCGATAAGACCTATAGCGGAAAGAACTAAAGCCTATCTCCTTCAGGAAGGACTAGGAGAAGATATCAAGAGTGCTGTCGTTGATACCGGATGGCATGCCAACCAACAACGCTGCATAAGTACGATTGTTGATCGCCAGGTTTCCGGCCTGTACCTTGGACTGTGGCGTAAAGCTTTGGGTGCAATTCCTAAAGCAGGATTCGCAGAGGGTGCGTACTCATCTCCTTTTGCGCACCAAGGAAAGGAAGAAGTGTCAGAGCTAATGATGTCAGTCAACATTATCGAATCATTGTTCACCTCATGTGAAGGTTCGACATTTGACTACAAGCTTGACACCCGTTCCCGATGGATAGCAGTAACGAGAACGAACGATCTTGAGTATCAACAATACTGTACGAAGGTAAAGTGGTTCCAGCAGGGTGTGATGGATGTCGTTAGTGAGATTTTCAATGGGAGGAAGTATGCTACACTCTCACTTGAAGACTGCACCCTTGAGGCAGGACGATCGGCATTGAGTTATGTTTGCATGGGACCAACCTGGGATCAGCTACAGTTGATAGGAGGTCTGAATCATGCGTTCCTCTCAGATCACGATAACACTCAGACTCTAATAGATCAACAGTGGCCAGTAACAGACGATCAAGCAAACGCAGTATTGGCAACAAAGGGATGGGTGTTTGGAGTTCTCCTTAACTGGTATGCGATGGCTCCGATTCCGCAGAAGGGATGGATTCGTCGCATGGTCAATGAGAGGCTTGGCAACCTTAACGAAAGACGACTACGACCATTTTGGAAATGACAATGGAACTTTATCCGACCTCAATGAGGAAGGTCTCGCCAGATGGCATGGATGGTGGAAAGGTTGGCATCATAATGCGAACGCAGAATCGCCCTATCCTGTTATCTCGCGCACTGGCTTCAGTGTTGCATCAGAAGTACACCAACTGGAATCTCTTCCTCATCAACGATGGTGGCTCTATAGGTGATCTGGAAGCCGTAGTCGATCCCGTACGTTCTTCCTTGACCAATCGTTTGACGGTGATTCATCACGGAACGGCTAAGGGAATGGAAGCGGCAAGCAACGCAGGGCTGCAGAAAGCTTTTGATAGTCAGTGTCAATACATTTGCGTACATGATGACGACGATGCCTGGGACCCTGACTTCCTTTTCGAGACGGTGAAGTTCCTCGAAGATGATCCGACGATGGCTGCTGTGGTGACAGAGAAGGTAATCATTAGGGAACGTATAGAAGGCGAATACGTTATCGAAGAAGGACAGGAACCAGGATTCGTCCCACCTCGTATCACATTCGCAAATCTGTGTGAGGCTAATCAGTTCCCACCTATCTGTTTGCTATTTCGTTCTTCCGTTGCCAAAAAGATAGGGATGTTCAATGCATCCCTGCCTGTACTTGGAGACTGGGACTATCACCTGAGAATTTTATTGGAAGGCGATATCGGAGTTATCCCGAAGAAGTTAGCTTACTATCATCACCGTCGTGCATCAACTGATGCATACGGCAACACAGTAACTGCAGGTGCTGAAAGGCATGAGACGTATGGTGGATTGTTCATCAACTCTATGGTGCGACAACTAGCTCAGGAAAATCCTGGCTACATTGGGATACTCCATATCGTCCTGAAACGTCAGGCAGATTTGCATGTCAAGATGCGCGAACGGATCGATTACTATGAGAAGGCGCTACTTGATCTGCGTCCTATCATCCAGGATCAGAACAAGAAGGTGACGGATCTCACACAGAAGATTGACGCTCTACTGGGTTCACAACCTTGGTGGAAATTTTGGGACAAGAACAAAGGGAATTGAAATGCGAGCTAAAGTTAAGGTAACAAGTAGTATCAAAACAAATCCAATGGACATTCTTGGGATGTATCCCGGTGCAACAGAAAAGTTCACCATCACGTTCCCCGCATCCCTGTGGCCTAACGTTACCGTACTGAAAGTCTACATGCCAGACGGAACTATCCTATCTCTTGATAATGCACAAGTCTCAATGCAGTAAATAAGAGTTACATAAAGGAGGATTTATGCCTTGGCAATCAACAAAAACTTTCGGGCATGAGCTTGGCATCTCATGTGCCTTCCGACAATGGAGAGCCACTCATTCTCATTGTCGCTTCCTCCATGGGTACGCACTAAGCTTCAAGTTTACATTCGAAGCTGATACACTGGACGATAAGAATTGGGTCCAGGATTTTGGTTCCATGAAGCGCATCAAGGAAGAACTGCAGTATGACTTTGACCACAAGACAGTAGTGGCTCACGACGATCCGGAGTTTCATTGGTTCGAAGAAGCGGCTGCTGCAGGGATTCTTGAGCTTACGGTTCTTCCTGCAGTAGGATGTGAGAAGTTTGCAGAGCACGCATATAATCTGGCCTATAAACACCTGATCCAGGAAAAGCTAGATCACCGCATCCGAATTATTTCATGTGAAGTAGCGGAGCATGGTGCTAATTCTGCAATCTATACTCCTCGGCGTGAGTATAAAGACGCAATGACACAACCATAACAAGGATAGTACATGCCCGCTTACATCTGGGTTCCTGCCGGGTTTGATACCATGGGGCAGTTGAAGAAAGTAGGCATCAAGAAAGTCCCAAGGAAAAATGGTCGGTTCCAGATGAGTAAGAATGGGCTGACCGTTCAGGTAGAGGACAGAATCATAACGACGGACAAGGCGCAATTAAAGAAGTGCGACAAGGTTCTGAAGTATGGTCTATGGACTCCAGAGTTGATCGAGGAACATAACCTGAAGTTGGTCATGTTCAATTCAGCAACCGCAAGTCCAAGGATGCGTCCTCAAGATTTCGGAGTGGATGTCCTGACGGACTCCGGTGGGTATCAGCTAAAGACCGGGGTGAAGAAGTTCCTCGATCCAGCTGAAGTTGCACAGAAGCATAACAAGATGGGTTCTATAGGAATTTCATTGGACCTACCGGTGACACCCGGTGAGCAGACGATTCTTCTTGATCGTCTGGCTCAGATGCAGCGCCGTAATAATGAGGTCTTCAAGAAAGAGTTGACGATCTCAGGGATGAATGTCAGTCACGGGTTCGACCTTATCAATCGTCAAAGATACATCGAGCAAGTGTTTGACCCACACTTTGAGCGCATGGCCGTTGCTGGTTTGATTGGTCACCCACCAATTGACATCGTAGCACACCTTATCTGGATGCACGACAAATATGGTAAAGGCGGTAAGATCAAGCACTACCATTTCCTTGGTATCTCCGGGTACGGAATCTTCTTCACCTTGTCGTACCTGGCTAAGCTATTGGGTCCTGAAGTAACGATTAGCTCAGATTCAACAACGTATCTGATGCATTCGAAGAATGTTCTTTTCTTCGACCCATTACGTTATTCAGGTTCACTGGATGTGTCGTCACGCAAGGTCATTCTGACACCCTCGACCCGTCTCCCCTGTACCTGCAGGCATTGTCGAGATCTCGAATATCTTAAGCCTATTGTTGATGGTCCAAAGGGGTTGACTATTTGCGTAGCTCACCACAACATGCTTGAGGCGACACGTCGAGTTCGTTCAGTAAATGATATGGTAGATGCTAATGATGCAGCAGGTCTGGCAAACATTATCAAGTTCATTAACCCCGTTAAAGCAGACGAGATAAATCGCGCACTACGTTTCGCAGACTCATTGATGCAGGCAGGACCTAAAGAGCGGCAGAGGATGTTGAGGCCTTGGGTTAAGACTAAATCGCTGTTCCAGATAAAGGCACATACGAAGAAAGATGTCGTACCCAAGACGAAGAGTGGGCAGCGATTCGTAAATATACTGGACGCATACGATGCCTACCATAACGAACATGGAATAAAGTGAGAACACAATGACTATCAATGTAGAGCAAGAGTATCTGAAGGTCGAAGGGCGTTATGAAGACCAGTATGGCCACTACTTGAAGTTCTTCCAACGGTTGGCTGAAGCTAATTTCAAAGAGCATCTGGCGTTCTGTCCTGCTTCATGGAAGCCGTTCGCAGAGTACATGGGTCACATGGTTACATCGGTCATTCATCACTTTGATTCCTGCAAAGTAATCGAAGCAATGTATCCGCACTATCATGAGTTCCCTGACCAACGTCATTTCATCGAAGTAGTATCTACGTTCCGGCCAGAGCTAGTTGATGCTCTGTGGAAATTTGACATGCAATGGGAAGTTCCCGATCACATTCTTCTGGAACAACCGAGAGTACCGGCAGGTGAGGAAATCATTATCTCGAACAATGGTTCGTATCACCGCCGAGAGATTCTTGAGTACTTCCCCAAGCTTGATGACTACGTCCCACAGAAGGATAAGGTAGTACTGGTACCGTGCGCCGCAGATAAGCCTTATCCGGCTCCGCTGCACAAGGCAGTTCTCGAACGCATGCCTTCGGATTTTTATCTAGCCAATATTACCGGAGTGATCGGTGTAGTTCCACAAGATCTGTGGTCAGAGATGCCCATGTATGATTCGGGCATCCCGAATGAATGGCGTCTGGTGAATGTAGCTACAGAGTATTTCAAGAAGCACCGTCATACGAAGATCATTGTGTACCTTGACTTCTATTCGATTCCACTTAAGACAGCGTTCGAAAAGGCGGGTGTCGATCTTGATATGGTGACTTGGGTTAACCCTGTAGAATTTTATGCAGACTACCTGGACCTCCTCGATCCGTATCGTCTTCATCAACTAGAACAGGCATTCAAGAGCTAACCATGTACGTTCAATACAAGCGAACCCATGAATTCCAAGCCGCGCACTTCAACGAAGGAAATTACCTAAGGTTTGAAGGGATAACTGGGATAGACAAGGTAAACGTTGAGAAACGACATGAGTGGATATATTACCCTGATCCTATTGAGTGTCAAATCCTTGATCTTATCAGTTTGGTGCAAGATAGTCACGGTCACAACTTTAAGGCTGAAGTTGAGTTGATGGGCGAAGTGGACGATAGTTACTCATCCTACATCCTAGCAGACGAAGTAATCATAAGTGTTATAAATGAGTGGGCTGGTATCAATCTAAGTGTTCACCCAGATTTTCTGGTTACAGGAGTCCGGGCAACCACCGAGAACATGGCACAGAAGCTTTGCAAGAAGATTTTCGACAAAGTAGAAGGTCGTAAGTCTGTCACCAACATTGTAGTAAATGTAACCATACACGAGTCGGACGACATTTCATCAACCGCAGTACGTACCTCAAATGATTAATCAACTCATCAACACTCAAGGAGAGTAAACATGAGTAAAGCACTGGTAATTTTGTCAGGTGGTCAGGATTCGACGACATGTCTTTTCTGGGCCAAGAAGAACTTCGATGAAGTACATGCAGTGACTTTCGACTATGGACAACGTCACCGTCTAGAGATCGAAGCCGCAAAGATAGTGGCGAACATGGCTGGATGCCCGACACATGAGATTGTGGAAGTTCCCGGCATCCTGCGTTCTACATCCCCGTTGACTTCATCTGCAGAGTTGGAGAAATATGACAACTACGAACAGATGGATTCGATCATTCAGGATCGGGTAGAGCTCACGTTCGTACCGATGCGTAACACACTGTTCTTCACGTTGGCAATGAACCGCGCAGTTGATCTTGGATGTGACAACCTGGTCACTGGAATTTGCCAGGAAGACAATGCAAACTATCCGGATTGCACAGAGTACTATCGTCAAGCATTTGAGATGATGGCTAACCTGTCGCTTGGTACCTGGAGCAATAGTCATGGTGCACGATTCAAGATCCTCGCACCGCTTATGAACCTCAGCAAGGCAGAGACAGTTAAGCTCAGCCATGACCTGCCGGGCTGCTGGGACGCCCTAGCGTATTCGCATACAAGCTATGATGGCAAGTACCCTCCGACGGATAATAACCATTCGAATGTCCTACGTGCTCATGGCTTCGAAGTAGCTGGTCTTCCTGATCCTCTGGTTGTTCGTGCATGGCGTGAAGGGTTGATGGATCTCCCGACAACTCCTAACTATGAAGGCGTAAAGAACCCTCTGGTTACAGAGTAAGAGATTGGGTCGGCTAAACCCGACCCCTTTTCCATCTAGTTGAGTCAGGAGATTTAAATGAAAACAATTCCAATCGTAGTTCAAAACGTAGATAGAAATGTTCGTCGTCACGACTACGACCAGTTCGAAGATAAATTGCTAGTCACTTCGTACTTTAGGACACTACAAGGCGAAGGAATGTATAGCGGACAGCCTGCAGTGTTCCTCCGTCTAGCGGGATGTAACCTGGGTTCCAAACAGGATCTTTGTTCCTGGTGTGATACTTCCTTCCAGTTCGATAAAGGTCGTGCATTCGAATTCACCGAACTTCTTTTTGAACTTATGTCCCTACCTGGGTACAGCGAGAGTGATATCCTGGTGATCACTGGGGGTGAGCCAACGCTTCAGGATAACCTTTTGGGGTTCATCCAGTGTATAGATGATGAATCATTCCGTCGAGTGCAGATTGAAACTAATGGAACACAAGCCGCATTCTTTAAACAGCTAGAGGACCATGAGGATAATCTCCTAGAGGAAGGGATGGAAGAAATAGCTGCTAGTTGGGTTCGTCCTTCGATTGTTGTTAGCCCAAAAGGGTCAACAGTTGCTGGACGTATCCCAGAACCCTCGCCTTTAGTTCTTCGGTATGCGTCGTGTCTGAAGTTTGTAGTTACCGCAGATGAGAGTGACCCACACCACACTGTACCAGAGTGGGCACAAGCCTATCGCGAAAACGGAGGAAGAGTCTATGTTTCCCCTATGGCAGTTTACTCGCGCCCTTACCAAGGAGAAGTATCCAGTATCTGGGAAGATGGTTTGATTAATAGAGAAGCGACGGCGGCGAATTATTCATACGCAGCGAAGTACGCGATGGATAACAACTTCTATCTTAGTTTGCAAACTCACCTCTTTTGCGCACTGCCATGAACCTTTCTCTACTCAACCACGCGAGGCAACTCATAAGGGAAGCACGTGACTATAGCTATGATGATCTCACACCTGAGGATCATAAATATCTAGATGTCCACGCAGCTGATGGAAGGATGAGTTTTGCTCGAGATCTGATAGAGAAAAGGCGAACACAACTTCTTGACGATGCCTTGCAGATGTTATCCTACATAGATGTGGAGGACTAATGTACAACTCGTTTTGGAAAACTACAGAGGCAGTAGCGGTGTCAAAGGACTTCGATTACTCTGAGTACGTTAAGATGTGCCATGAGGAACGTGTCCCTGTTCTGTGTAGCGAATCATACAGCTTCATTCGTATGGCCTTCAACGCACAAATGGCTCAGGACTTCAGAAAAGGTAACGATGGCTTCGATAAACAAGAGGCTTAACAGACAGAAGTCTAGGTTAGCGCACAGACCAAAGGACGATAGAAATTGTGTAATCTATCTAGGATTATGCGTCCAGGACATCGAGAGACACATAGAAAGGTGTAAAGAGAAGGAGAGGATGAATGATCCAATGCGCGAGCTGCAGTACAACGATGAAGCTCAGGACTGGAAAGTTCGGGATGTTCTACTATTGTCCGAAGTCCAGTCAGAGAGTACCTCACGGGACGATCAGCAAGGACTTGGTTGATAGATACCTCGCTGCAAACCTTAAGAATATTGCCAAGGTGTCTCAGAAAGATGATCGCACCCTCCTAAAGTACCTAGAAGATTTGGATAACAATTTTGAAGCTACTCCAAAGACGATCCTCGATTTCTTTAATGACTATTCCATGAAAGAAGACATGGAAGAAGATTTATTTTGGGCTGACGTAATTCCAAGAGGATAATATGAGTTCAATTCCAGGCTACACCTTGGAAGATTGGCTTGAGAAAGAGTACTGGCTTACGGTTCTAGACGACGAGTGTGCCATAGGCATCTGGCCCGGTCAGTGGCTGCGCCACGCCAAGCCCGTACAGTTCCAAGAACTAGTCAACCTGTTCGAACCCCATAGAGAATATGTTGAGGATATGCTTCTTGACTTTGACGAAGAGAATCAATCCTGGCGTGCATACAACCGTGCGGTATTTGAAGATTACTTTCCACAAGAGTTAGAAATAAAAGCCAAAGATTTAGTTCGTTTGTGGTGTACTAAATAACGAGGAATAAGCATATGTCGTATAGCAAAGATATCAGTGAAGGCAATAACATTAGGCAATACCTGGTTGACAAGGGTGTGGAGACCCCCTACAAATTCAAGGCAGCTAGTCATGCCAGAATCGAAGAGTTGACGAAAGAGTTTATGCAGGAATTCGGACTTAATCTTGAGGACGACTCTCTCATGGAGACACCGCGTCGGATTGCGAAACTCTATGTCGATGAATACTTCTATGGGCTTAACTACGCCAACTGGCCAAAGGCCACGGTAGTTGAGAACAAGATGAATGTTGATGAGATGGTTGTCGAACGCAATATCATTGTCAATTCTCTTTGTGAACACCACCTACTTCCGATAGTAGGCAAGGCATATGTTGCCTACATCCCTTCCCGCAAGGTACTCGGGTTGTCGAAGCTTAACCGTATAGTGGATTTCTTCTCTCGCCGCCCTCAAATCCAAGAACGTTTGACCTTGCAAATCTACTATGCACTGTCAAAACTTCTTGAGACGGATAACGTTGCCGTCATGATCGAAGCGGAGCATCTCTGTGTAAAAACTAGAGGTGTTATGGATGCATGCTCAGATACCATTACCAGTAAGCTTGGTGGAAGCTTCAAGGATGGTACAGTACGGGCGGAGTTTATAGATCTATCGAAGGGGCTCGCGTCGAAGTAATTTCATTCTTTGACCACACGGGGTCGCTCCTATGGCTTCTGATTCTGATAGCAAAGAAATCTCTCTACGAGATCGTGGTATCTATTTCATGTCGAAAGACTTTGATGAGGATTCCGCGAAAGATGTAGTCACCTGGATTTTGGAATCCA
>Ga0302301_1000361_pt1 | contig 24175 bp, 22 predicted proteins | sample III_Palsa_E1_2_FD_194544 | JGI IMG/M metagenome (GOLD analysis project Ga0302301, IMG submission 194544) | Peat permafrost microbial communities from Stordalen Mire near Abisko, Sweden - III_Palsa_E1_2 | ecosystem: Environmental > Terrestrial > Soil > Palsa > Peat permafrost | place: Sweden... | reverse complement strand
CAGAAGCTGTAAAACGTATTAAAGCAGCTTTAGGAAAATTAAAATAATATAAAAACATGTCATTGCGACGAGATTGCTTCATCGTACCTCATCTCAATGACATTATATTAAAATTACAAAATAGAAAGCCTCTGTCAAAAATTGACAGAGGCTTTCTATTTTGTTGTGAGTAATTATTACTCGTTATATTCCAAAACCGTAAGCTAAACGTAAAGCTACTAAGCCGTAGTTATTATCCTGGCCTGAATAGTTTTCGTAACGTACGCCAACGTCCCAATGTTTGTTAGCATAACCTACTCCTGGCGATAATATCAATTTGGTTTCTTTACCAACATAATCCTCATCTATACCTTGACGAGCAAATGCTTTGGTTTCAATACCAGCACCTGCTTCTGCACTAAAATAAAGGTTAGGTGTAAAGAATGCTTTAATACCGGCTTTAATTGGCACCATACCCAATGATTGATATTTTTGACCTGTTACCGGATCATTTTTACCAAAAAAATTGTAATAACCTGAGGTTAATGTAATAGCTAAATTGTTTGATACGCCATATTGTAACCTGGCAGTACCGCCTAATTCAGCGTCAGAATAATTGTGAGCCCAGCCTGTAGCTATGCCGCCTTCAACGCCAACCCCAAAACGGAATTTATCTGGTGTAATTGTTTGTGCCTTTGCATTAGTTCCGAAAAATATAGCTGCCGCTACTGCTGCTCCTGCTATTAAATTTGATACCTTTTTCATTGTTGTGTTTTTGTTAGATGTGTAAATAAATTGTTGTTTATTTAACATCGTCTTTACAAATACTTTGCCAACGTGCCAAACTTTCTCTGGTTGCATTGCGCTCATGACAGTTCTATTACACAGTAAAAATCAATTCTCAGTAAGAGTGCGGTACCTTATCAATTGATAATCATAGACTTTAAAACCATCATTCCGGCATTTATTATATGACCAAAAAAATCAAAAAGTCAGGAAATAAATTTAACTTTTACGAATGTAATTGTCCTTTTGCCTGTTCTTTTTGTCTTTTATTTGGGATGATAAACTGGAGTAAAAAATGATGTACAATGATAATTTCATCGTTTTTTCATGCCAAAAGGGGATTTTTATAATTAATATCCTACTCGACCCTCATCAGGCTCAGTTTCTATTAATTTACGCGAAGGCAAAAAGTAAAGTACCGGCAATAATATAAAAACAACTGTTGACAAGTAGATACTGATCAGGCTTAAAGGAATACTCAGCCCATATAAAATTGTTGCCAGCCAGTTTTTCTTATTCAAATAGCTTAATTCAGACTTGGATAAATGGGATATATAAGGATTGGCAGCATATTGCATCAAAGTGTAAGCAAATGCTACTGCAGTTAATATAGCACCATAAAACATATGGCTCTGTTTAACAAAAAAGTTGTTACCCAACGCTTCTGTAGGCAATGGAACAAGTGACAGAAAAAACAGGAAAAGTAAATTCAGCCAGATTGTTTTTGTAGTTATATGCTCGATGTATTTAAAGAAAGTATTGTAATTAAGCCATGTAATAGCTATTACAACAAAGCTAAGTGCGTAAATACCGATGTGGCGCAATACATCTAATAAATTATCGGCGGTAATTTGTGGCAGTTTAATATCAAGTACCATTAAAGTAATAATGATAGCAACTACTGCATCTGTAAAAGTATCAAGTTTCTCCCTTTTCATATAGACTAATGCCTGATGGGTTACCATTCTATCATTTGGGGGTGCAAAACAATCTCTAACCTTTACAAATCAGATTTGCATAGTTAAGGATTGCTTTGTACCTCGCTATGACGCGTGGAGAATTAAAAACTATAACTCGTCCGGATCAGGTTTATAATTCTTCACTAATTCGTCCAATTTCTCTTTGCCATAGGCGAACTTGGTAATGGTATAAAATAATACCGGAACAATAAATATAGCCAGCGAAGTGGCTGCAAGCATACCTCCAAATACGGTAACACCAATTGTCTTACGAGCTTGTGCGCCTGCACCCGATGCAAATACTAATGGTAATACACCCAGTATAAATGCCATTGAGGTCATGATGATCGGCCTTAAGCGTAGCCTTACAGCTTCGAGGGTAGCTTTCTCAAGCTCTATACCCCTATCCACACGCTCTTTGGCAAACTCTACTATCAGGATTGCATTTTTGGCCGCCAAGCCTATCAACGTTATCAAACCTATTTGTGCGTAAACGTTATTATCCAGTTTAGGCTCTAATGTCAGAAACAATATCGCCCCGAACGCACCCAAAGGCACGGCCAGCAATACAGAGAATGGCACCGACCAGCTTTCATACAAAGCAGCCAAAAACAAGAATACAAATCCTATCGACAGCATAAATATGTATACAGTTTTTGAACCCGACAATAATTCCTCCCGACTTAAACCCGAAAACTCATAGCCATACCCTTGTGGCAGGGTTTGATCGGCAGTTTCTTTTAGCGCTGTTAGTGCATCACCGCTACTATAACCCGGCGCAGGGCCACCATCAATCTCCGCAGAACGAAATAGGTTATAGTGCGATATCAATGGTGCATTCTCGATCATTTTATAGGATGTAAGCGTACTCAATGGTACCATTGTACCTGCCTGGTTCCTCACAAAATATTGCCCTATGTTCTGAATATTTGTGCGATAATTGGTATCAGCCTGCGCCACTACGTGAAAATCGCGCCCATAAATGGTAAAGTCATTCACAAATTCACTACCCATATAAGTTTCAAGCGCTGCGTTTATATCGCTTATTGATACGCCTAATTTTTTGGCTTTTTCACGGTCAATCGTTAGTTGGTAAGCGGGTGTGCTTGCAGTAAAGAAAGAGAAGGCCTTACCAATTTCAGGTCGTTTTCTAATAGCAGCCGTAAAATTCTGAAGGGTTTGCTCAAACAGTTTAATATCGCCACCGGATTCCTTTTGTTCCAATATAAATGAGAACCCGCCTGTACTACCCAAACCAGGTATGGCAGGGGGCTGAATTACTACCACGCTTGCCTCTTTAAACTTCGACAATCTTTTTTGCAGATTGGCGCTTATAGCCCCTATTTGTAAACTATCGGCAGTACGCTCGTCCCACGGCTTAAGCTGCACAAATATGGTAGCACTGTTTGATTTACTTGCAAAACTCACCACGTTTAACCCTCCTAATGCCGCATAGTGCAAAATTCCTGGTACACTATCCAGTACCTTCATCATTTTATTCAGATCACTAACAGTTCTTTGGGTTGATGCGGCTTCAGGTATATCGTACGTAATGTATAAACGGCCATCGTCTTCCAGGGGAATAAACCCTGAAGGCTTGTTTCTGAATAAGAGGACGGTACCTATTATAACACAAACCAATATAATTACCACAAACCTGGTGTGCTTTATACTCTTGTCAACCCCATTACGGTATTTGTTGGCAATACGTTCAAACCAGGTATTAAACTTATAAAAGAGCTTATCCAGCCAGTTAGTTGAGTGCTCATCAATTTTATGCGGGCGTAGTATCAATGTACAAAGTGCCGGTGTTAATGAAAGCGCCACAAAAGCAGATATCAATACCGATATAGCAATGGTGATAGCAAATTGCTGGTAAAGCCGGCCAACAATACCCGGTATAAACCCAACAGGCACAAACACCGCGGCTAATATCAGCGCTATAGCTATTACCGGAGCTGATATATCCGCCATGGCATGTGAGGTAGCCTCTTTAGGCGACATTCCCTTTTCATCCATATAATGCTGTACTGCTTCAACTACCACAATGGCATCATCAACCACAATACCTATCGCAAGTACAAAGCCGAAAAGTGTAAGTGTATTAATTGTAAAGCCCAGCGGTATAAAAAATATGAATGTACCTATAATAGATACAGGTATGGCCAGTACAGGTATAAGCGTTGTGCGCCAACTTTGTAAAAACAAAAATACCACTGCAATAACCAGTGCCAGTGCTATCAGCAAGGTTTCCACCACCTCGTGTACTGATACTTTTACCACTGTTATTGACTCAAACGGAACCACGTAATCAATATCCGCAGGGAATGATTTTTTAAGCTGATCCATTGTTTCGTAAACTGCATCAGCGGTTGCAAGCGCATTACTGCCTGGTGCCTGGTATATCAATAAATATGATGCACGCTTATTATCAACATAAGAATTGTTAGCATAATTAAATTTACCCAGTTCAACACGCGCAACATCCTTTAAATGTACTATTGCACCGTTATTGGGTTGTGTTTTTACAATTATGTTTCCAAACTCTTCAGGCTCCGACAAGCGCCCTTTTACCAGTACCGTGTACTCATAAGGTTGCAAACTTTTTTGTGGTGTACCGCCAACGGTTCCCGCAGCTACCTGGGCGTTCTGTTCGTTTATGGCATTAATAATATCGGTAGCAGTTAACCCCAGTGCAGCAAGTTTATCAGGTTTAAGCCAAATACGCATACTAAAGTCATCTGCCCGGGTAATTACATCACCTACACCTTTGCTGCGCGCTAAGGCATCCTTTATAAAAACGTTGGTGTAGTTATCCATAAAGGTAACATCATGCGTTCCCTTAGGCGAAAACAAGGCTACCAGCATCAATATGCTTGGGTTTTTCTTACGTATCGTTAAGCCCAGGCGTTGCACTTCCTCTGGCAAAAGCGGCGTAGCAATACTCACGCGGTTTTGAACATCCACCGCGGCATTATTAATATCCGTACCTACTTCAAAATTTGCCGTCATGCTAAACTGGCCATTGCTGGTACTGTTACTTTGCAGGTAGGTCATACCTGGTGTACCATTCACCTGTATTTCGATAGGGGTTGCAACGGTTTGTTCAACAGTTAATGCATCGGCGCCATTATAAGTGGCGGAAAGCGTTACAGTTGGTGGCGTTATTTCGGGATATTGCCCTATTGACAGGCTGCTGATTGCCAAAATACCCACTACAACAATTACAATTGAAATTACAATTGCCGTAACCGGCCTTTTTATAAAAGTATCTGCGATCATTCGTTTGCTTTTAGGAGAATTTTATTTCGTAATATTTATATGTCTTTTTACTGGCAACCGGCCTGCTATTTACCTGCAGGCGCACCCGCGGCGGCCGGTGGGCCTAAAGTTATTTTACCTTTATCACGTAAGCGTTGGAAACCATCTGTTATCACTTTATCACCCGCACTAATTCCCGACATAATAACAACATTTGCTCCTATACGCGGGCCGAGTTTTACTTTATGCTGACGAGCAATGGTATCTTGCGATACAAATACAAAGAACTCGCCCATCTGCTCTGTTATCGCTTTATACGGAATTATTAAACGATTACCCGATTCGCTATTTAGCACTTGTAAAACACAGCTCATACCATCCTTCAGCACATCTTTTTTGTTTGGGAACTGGATCCTTACGGTAACCGTACCGGTTTGATTATTTACTCCTCTGTCAATCGCTAAAACTTTTCCCGGTTCGTTATAAACACTATCATTTGATAGCTTCAGTTTGAAGGTAGAATCTGTAGCATGTTCTTTAAATTTGTAGAAACGGTCGATATCCTGCTCATTAATTACAACGTCAACACCTATCGGGTGCTCGCTTGAGATGGTATTTAATAAAGTTGTACCCGGAGAAACCTGTGAGCCAAGCCTAACCTGCGAGATCCCTATCCTACCCGTAAATGGTGCAGTTATAGTAGCGTATGAAAGGTCTGTTTTTGCTGATAATACTCCTGCTTTGGCAACCTCTACATCGCCTTTGCTTGATTGGTAAGCGGCTTGGGCCTGATCAACCGTTTGGCGAGCCACAGCATCATTTTTTAGTAGCATATTATAACGGTCAATATCCTTTTGTGCTTTTACCAGGTTAGCATTCGCGCTTGCAAGGTTGGCGATTGCCTGGTTATAGGCAGCAACATATTTCCGGCGATCAATCTCATATAATTGTTTGCCTTGCGGTACAACATCACCTTCCTTAAAAAATATGCCTGTTATAAAGCCTGCAACTTCGCTCCTGAGTTCTACATTATTTATTGCTGTAACAGTTGCCTGGTACTCATCATAATAAACAGCATCAGCAGTTTTAGCTTCAGCCACATTTACAGGGGTTGGTGGCAGTTCTGTATTTTTTTTAGGGTGGCTGCACGATGCTAAAAACAATATTGCAACGGGAGTTAATAAAAGTATATATCGGTTCTTCATATGCTGATGGTTCATATTTTATTGTACGGTTAGTATTCCTAATGCTTTTTCAAGATCAATTTTGCTGGATAGTAGCTGGAACAGCGAATTATAATAATTCAGCTCCGCAGTGCGCAGGTCTGATTGCGCTTCAATTACATCCAGATAAGTTTTAATACCCTCGCGGTATTGCAGGCTCACCACTTTATATACATCTTTTGCCAGCCCAACATTTTGTTTCAGCAATTCCCAGTTGGTATAATTACTCTTATAACTGGCAAGCGACTCCACATATTCGGTATTAATGGTATTCTGTGAATTTTCAATATCCAGGTCTGCACGGTCGGCCTGTAACCTGGCTTTACTTAAATTTTGCAAGCGTTTTGTTCCCTGGAAAATAGGCATGGTTACCGTAAGCCCGTAATATCCGCTTGGGTAATTATTGTTATATAAAGTTGAGAACCTACTGCTCAGGTAATAAAAATCATAAGCACCCACTGCTGATACCGAAGGTAAAAAGTTCCATTTATAATAGCTTACATTTATGTTTTGTAAAGATTTTTGAGTTTGCAGCAATTGATATTCAATACGTTTATTATAATCAAGCTGCTGATTGGTGTCAATATAAGCTTCGCTCTCATACCGGGTTGAATCATATGACAGCGTTAATGTTGTACCAGCGTTTATGCCCATTATTTGCTTAAGATAAGCCAGTTTACTTTTTATCGATTCTGCCGTTTGCTTACGGCTGGCTATCGAATTATTTAATGATATGGTAGCCTGTTTATAATCTGTTTTATCAACAGTACCGGCCTGGTATTTATTGTAGGCATCTTTCAGGTTTCGTTGCAGCCTTACAATATCTTCATTTAATATGTCCAGTTGTTTTTCTGATAACAGCACATCAAAAAATGCCTTGCTAACATCCGACACTACATTTATTTGGCTGCTAACCGTGTTTTGCTTGTAATACAGGCGCGAGTAATTTGCGGTTTTAGCGGCAAGCAGCACATCGCTGTTATATATAACCTGGCTTGCCTGTAACCCCAAACTTGAATATTCATTAAGAACCGCCGGCGTGGCAACTGTAGTGGTTCCGGTGCTGAAAGTTACAGGTACGGCACCTTTAAAATAATGTTCATACTCGCCGGCTGAAGTAAGTTGAGGAAGCCAGGCAGATAACCCGATACGAATATCTTTTTCGTTAATTTGCTCGTCAATTGCGGCTTGTCTTACCACTGGTTGATTGCGTAAGGCGTAGTCGACACACTGTTTTAGAGTAACTACAGTGTCAGTGCTATTTTGTGCAAAAACAACTTTTTGTAAACATAATGTTAAACTAATAATCAGTAGTAGAGATATTTTTTTCATATATTAGATGTGTCGAACTACTTATTTTGTCGATATTTAAAAGAATTATGTTCTGCAATATTAACATTTGTGGGGTAAAGATTTGCTAATATGCTATATTTATAACCAAGATAAGCTTTACAAGGCTAACTTTACATATCAATTATAAAAAACGCAGACGGCACTATCAAAAACGATGTTTTTACAACTAAATGAAAAATAGTGGTACCAAATTAATAAAAAAATTAATTAATTTGCCGATTGTGTTTAAGTGTTCTAAAAACCGGTGTTTAAAAAATTACACACTAAAATTTAGGTTATAAACTTATTCATGGTATTTTTACAAAAAATTTAAGCAGGGTTAATACATGGTTAAAAAACTACAGGAGAAAATTGCTCAGTTCCAGGATGCAAATATGATCAGGGAAAAGGGACTATATCCTTATTTCAGGCCTATTGAGTCGGGACAGGACACTGAAGTTATGATCGATCATAAAAGGGTGTTGATGTTTGGGTCTAATTCATATTTAGGCTTAACAAATCATCCTAAGATCAAAGAAGCTTCAAAAAAAGCAATTGACAAGTATGGTACAGGTTGTGCAGGTTCAAGATTTTTGAATGGTACGCTTGACATACATATTGAATTAGAGAACAGGTTAGCCGCATATGTAGGCAAACCGGCAGCTGTACTTTTCAGCACAGGTTTCCAGGTTAATCTGGGCGTATTATCATGTGTTACTGGTCGTAATGATTATTTGATATTGGATGAATATGACCACGCTTCTTTAATAGATGGCAGTCGTCTTTCATTCTCAAAGGTTATCAAATATGCACATAATGATATGCAGGATCTTGAGCGCAAGCTAAGCATCCTGCCTGAAGAAGCTGTTAAACTTATAGTGGTTGATGGTATATTTAGCATGGAAGGTGATATTGTTAAATTGCCTGAAATTGTTGAGCTATCAGAAAAATACGGTGCCAATATAATGGTTGATGATGCCCATAGCCTTGGTGTTATTGGCCATAAAGGAGCTGGAACAGCATCACATTTCGGCCTTACAGATAGTGTAGATCTTATTATGGGTACCTTTAGTAAATCATTAGCCTCATTGGGCGGGTTTATTGCGAGTGATGCTGAAACAATAGATTATTTAAAACACCGCGCACGTTCATTAATGTTTAGCGCAAGTATGACACCAGGCTCAGTAGCCAGTGTTATTGCTGCCCTTGATATAATTGAGTCGGAACCAGAACGTATCCAAAAACTTTGGGACAACACAAATTATGCAATGAAACTTTTATTGGATGAAGGTTTTGACCTTGGCCCTACTGAAAGCCCTATATTGCCTATCTACGTTCGTGATAATGACAAAACTTTCCTGGTTACCAAATACCTGCAGGAAGCAGGCATATTTGTAAATCCGGTTGTTTCACCTGCTGTGCCTTCAGATTCGTCTTTACTGCGCTTTTCATTAATGGCAACTCATACATTTGACCAAATTGATGAAGCAATTGATAAGATAGCAAAGGCATTTAAAGAAGTAGGCGTAACTACGGTTAAAGAAAAAATATGATTGAAGTAATTCCTGTCAGCCCCAAAAAGGGGCTGACTGATTTTATCGATTTCCCTCACGATTTATATCAAGCCGATCCAAATTACGTACCTGAGTTATTTATAGCACAAAGAGACCTGCTTACCAAGCATCCCTTTCATAAACATAATTCGCTACAGCCGTTCCTGGCTTATAAAGATGGCAAAATAGTTGGCCGCATCGCCGCTATAAAAAATAACACCCATAACGAATTCAATCACCGCAACGACGGATTCTTTGGTTTCTTCGATTCAATAAATGATCAGGAAGTAGCTGATGCATTGCTCAATACAGCAACCAATTGGCTGAAGAAAAATGGCATCACCCAAAAAATCATCGGCCCGGTTAACTTTTCAACCAATGAACCATGCGGTTTACTGGTTGAAGGTTTTGACAGCTCCCCTGTTTTAATGAATACCTATAATTTTCCTTATTACATACAGTTAATAGAAAATTATGGATTTACCAAACAGGTTGACCTGATCTCCTGGAACTGGGAAGGGCAAAATTATGATGATAAATCAGTAAGATTACTCAATACTTTACAGGAGCGTTTAAAAAGAAGCAACATTGTTATTCGCAAAGTAAATCTTAAGGACTTCAAAAACGAAACCGTTAAGCTGCGCGAAGTATATAACAAAGCCTGGGATAAAAATACCGGTTTTGTGCCCATGAACGATGAGGAATTCGATTACCTTGCTAAAGATCTTAAACTAATATTAGATGCCGATTTTTGCCTTATTGCCGAACAGGAAGGTAAAATAGTTGGGTTTGGATTGGCATTGCCAGATTATAACGAAATATTTAAAACCATTAAAAAAGGCCGTTTATTGCCTACGGGTATTTTTAAATTGTTATTCAACAGAAAAAAGATATCAAGAATACGTATTTATGCGTTAGGTGTAATTGATGGTTATCGCAAAATGGGTATTGAAGCCTGCTTATACGGTACCATTATTAAGGAATACAAAAGAAAAGGTTTTAAATGTGCCGAAGCAGGCTGGACACTTGAAAACAACGTGCTCATAAATAATGCTATTGCTGCCATAAAAGGTGATCCGTACAAAAAGTACAGGTTATACGAAAAAGATATATGAGAAAACGGGTTTTAATAACCGGTGCAAGTGGGTTTGTTGGTTATCATTTAATTGAAGAAGCCCTGCATAATAACCTTGACGTTTACGCCGCTGTCCGAAAAAGCAGCGATATCAGCCATCTTAAAGAGTTCAATATCCAGTATACCTACCTTGATTTTGGCGACATCATCTCCTTAAAAAAAGACCTGAAGGAAAAACAATACGATTATATTATACATGCAGCAGCAGCCACCCGCGCCAGATCACAAAGTGAATATAATCTTATAAACGCCGAATACACTTTCAACTTAGCTGCTGCCGCACAAGCTGCCGACATAAATTTAAAGGGATTTGTGTTTATAAGCAGCCTGGCAGCTGTTGGCCCGCTAGATAATTTAAACGGTACCATAACAGAAGATACCCTCCCCCAGCCAATTACAGGCTACGGAAAAAGCAAAATATTAGCCGAAGAGCAATTAAAAAGCATAGGCACACTCAACTATACGATACTAAGGCCAACAGCAGTATACGGGCCGCGTGATACCGGCATATACTTGTTTTTCAAACAATTAAAAAACGGCATTGAACCTTATATTGGCCACGCTGAGCAAAAGCTAAGTTTTATATACGTGAAAGACCTTGCTAAAGCAACCATAAAGGCTCTTTACAGCTGTAATCAGCAAACTTATAATTTGTCTGACGGGAATTTTTACAGCAAATATGAATTGGGAACAATCGCAAAAAATGTACTAAATTTGAAAACCGTAAAGTTTCATCTTCCTGTAAATTTTGTAAAAATAATCGCCTCATTAGCAGAAAAAGTCAGTTATTTGAACAATAAAGCAGCCATATTAAACAATGACAAGCTGAAGGAACTGACTGCCGTAAATTGGACATGCAGTATTGAGAAAGCAAAATATGACCTAGGTTATTACCCCCTTTTTAACCTCGACAATGGCTTGGCAGAAACTCTTAATTGGTACAAAAAGAACAAATGGCTGTAGCCAACAATAATAAATTAAAGTAAATGAAAAGTAACATTCAACCTGCCGAAGGAAAACTTGGGATTCTGATTCCGGGATTAGGCGCCGTAGCTACAACACTTATTGCAGGTGTTGAAGCTGTTAAAAAAGGGATTTCACAACCTATTGGTTCCCTTACTCAAATGGGAAACATACGTTTAGGTAAAAGAACCGAGAATCGCAATCCAAAAGTTAAGGATTTTGTTCCTTTGGCTAATTTAAATGATATTGTGTTTGGTGGATGGGATGTATATTCAGATAACGTATATGAAGCGGCAATGCACGCTAAAGTACTTGAAGAAAGCCTGCTGAACAAAGTAAAAGACGGATTGGAAGCTATCGTTCCGATGAAAGCAGCTTTTGACCAAAACTATGCTAAAAACCTTACTGCTACTCACGTAAAAGAAGGTACAAGATATGAGCTGGCTCAAGCAGTAATGAAAGATATCCAGAATTTTAAGGATAAAAATGATTGCAGCCGTATAGTATTAATATGGTGCGGTTCAACCGAGATCTATTATGAGGCATCAGAAATACATGAAACCCTTGCTAATTTTGAGCAAGCTTTATTAGACGACAATAAGCTTATATCACCAAGTATGATCTATGCTTATGCCGCTTTAAAAATGGGCATTCCTTATGTTAATGGCGCGCCTAACTTAACCGTTGATACCCCGGCATTAATTGAACTTGCTAAATTAACCAACACTCCTATTGCGGGTAAAGATTTTAAAACCGGCCAAACTTTAATGAAAACCATTTTGGCACCTGGTTTAGCAGCACGTTCATTAGGTGTTTCAGGCTGGTTCTCAACAAACATATTAGGCAATCGCGATGGTTTAGTATTGGATGATCCGGATAACTTTAAAACTAAAGAAGTTTCAAAACTGGGCGTTCTGGAAGATATTTTACAACCAGAAAAAAACCCTGAGTTATACGGCGACCTGTACCACAAGATCAGGATCAACTACTACCCGCCACATGGCGATAACAAAGAAAGCTGGGATAACATCGACATTTTTGGCTGGCTAGGCTATAAAATGCAGATCAAGATCAACTTCCTTTGCCGCGACTCAATTTTAGCAGCACCTATTGCACTGGATCTGGCCTTGTTTGTTGATTTGGCAAAAAGAGCAGACATGAGTGGTATACAGGAATGGTTATCATTCTACCTAAAATCACCACAAACAGCTCCGGGCTTACCTGCAGAAAATGATATTTTCAAACAATTAATGAAATTACAGAATACCTTACGCCACATGATGGGCGAAGATTTGATCACTCACCTTGGTTTAGATTATTACCAGGAATTGGTTGACACGCTGTAGTAATGTTATTTCATAAACTGGTTTCCACCAGCCTTGGCATTGGCTACATTGGTAAAGGAGCCGGAACAGTTGCTGCTGTTGCGTGCTGTATTTGCTGGTACTTTGCCTGGCACGGTGCTTATCAAAATATACCTGCGGTAATAATTACCGCAGGTATATTATTTATTGGCATATGGTCATCAAACAAAGTGGTGCCACTTTGGGGCGAAGACCCTGCCAGGGTAGTAATTGATGAGGTTGCCGGTATGTGCATAAGCTTGCTCTTTATACCGGTGAATGTAAAATATGTGTTATGTGCACTTTTACTGTTTCGTTTTTTTGATATTGTAAAGCCCCTGTACATCAAAAAAATGGAACTTTTACCCGGCGGCTGGGGAATAATGATGGATGATGTTCTCGCCGGTATTTATACTAACATCCTGCTTCAACTCGTTGTAGCACTTAATCTATTTTAATGTCAACTTTTTTAAAGGCTCAAGCTTCTTCAATCATAGCAACTTTTTTTGACCTTTTGACCACAATAGTCTGTAAGGAATTCTTCTACCTTTGGTACGTAATTGCAAGTTTACTTGGTACAATAGTTGGAGGTACAACAAATTTTGCTCTGGGCAGAAACTGGGTTTTTAACCGCAGAGAAAAAAAAATACCCCTGCAAGTAGTAAAATACTTTATTATTTGGAATGGTAATTTATTACTATCAACTTTAGGCGTATTTATTGTTACTCATTATCTGGGGTTTAGTTATATCATCTCAAAAGTAATAGTATCTGTTACAGTTGGAGTGAGCTATAACTATCTGCTACAAAAGAAATTTGTATTTGCATAATTGCATAATGTACATGAATTGTAAAAACTTACATAAGAGATTATTTTCTTTAACCTTCTTCTTATTCCTCACATCATTTTTGTTCGCGCAAAATACTGTGGTTAGCGGTACAGTTACCGACGCAGGTAAGAAACAAACCGTACCACTGCCCTATGTAACTGTTTCATTTGCAGGCACTACAATAGGTGCCGCTACTGATAACAACGGCAAGTACTCAATATCAACCAACAAACCTTATGATCATATAAAAATATCATTTGTTGGGTATAAAGATGCCATACTCCCTGTTGTAGTAGGTAAAACGCAGGTTATTAATGTAAAACTGTTTCCCGAAGCAAAAGAACTTAATGAGGTTGATATAAAATCGGGCAAAAAACCAAAATACCGTAACAAGGATAACCCGGCTGTTGAACTTATTCGCCAGGTTATTGCACATAAAAAACAGAATCGTCCTGAAAGCTACCCATACGTAGAGTATAAAGAGTACGAAAAAATGATGTTTTCAATAGTGAATGTTTCGGCTCAATTTTCAGACAGAAAGTTTTTCCGAAAATATAAATTTGTAATTGATAACCGCGACAGCACAACTGTTCCCGGCAAATCATTACTTCCTATTTACCTTGACGAAAAATTATCCCAGGTATATTATCGTAAAGATCCGGAGAAAACAAAAACTACAGTATTAGGTGAGAAAAGAGTAGACTTTGGCGGCTCTGTAGATAGCCAGGGTATTGGCCAATATTTCAAGCATATGTATGCTGATATTGATATTTACTCAAACAGCATCTTCCTGATGACCAATAATTTTTTGAGCCCGATAGCTGAGAGTGGGCCAACCTATTATAAATATTTTATTACCGATACAGTGGTTATAAATAATACCAAGGTTGTTGAACTTAGCTTTACCCCGCGTAATACTACCGACATGCTTTTTGAAGGTAAAATATACGTTACGCTTGACGGGCATTACGCCGTACAACATGCCAAGCTTTACATTGACAAACACATCAACCTTAACTTTGTAAAATCAATGCATGTTAACCTGGATTTTGAACAAAATCCGGATGAGCGTTATCACCTGAGCAACACCACAATATTGGCTGATTTTGGTGTTAACAAAAATAAAAGTGGCGGCTTATTTGGTATCCGGACTGTCACTTACGGTAATTATGTTGTAAATAAACCCCACCCTGATACTACCTATATAGCCGATGCTTCATCTTACTCTGATGCAGTAAAACACAGGAGCGATCAATTTTGGGCACAAAACAGGCTTGATACGCTTACTACTGCCGAATCAAAGGTTTATCACAACATTGATAGCTTAAAAACGATGCCTTCATACAGGCGTACAATGGATATTGCAACGCTATTGCTTGCCGGCTATAAATCATTCGGATGGTTTGAAGTTGGCCCGGCAAATACATTCTATAGCTTTGACCCTGTTGAAGGTTTTAGACTAAGGGTTGGCGGCAGAACTACGCCTGAGCTTAGCAAACGCTATTACTTTGAAACGTATGCAGCTTATGGTTTTAAGGATCAAAAATGGAAATATTTTTTCAGTTCTACCTATTCATTTAATGATCAGTCTATCTACAAATTCCCTCAAAATTATTTAAGGGCCAGCGTACAGAAAGATGTGACCATACCAGGTGAAGACTTGCAATTTGTGGAGGAAGATAACTTCCTACTATCGTTTAAACGTGGAAATAACGATAAGTATTTATACAACGCATTTTATCGGTTGGATTACAAACATGAGTATGAAAGTCACTTCTCTTATGATGTTACTTTCACTAACCGCACACAATCGCCGGCAGGTTCATTGTATTTTGAAAATACGGTAGATGGCAAGCCTAATTATATTGACGATCTTACCACATCTGATGTTACAGCAACACTCAGATATGCCCCTAATGAGCAGTATTACCAGGGTAAACTTTACAGAACCCCTATCCCTAATAAATATCCGGTATTTCAATTAAGCTACACCCAGGACTTTAACAATGTATTTAACAGCAGCTACAGCTATGAAAAAATACATGCTCAGATAGATAAGCGTTTCTATCTGTCGCAATTTGGTTTTGCCGATGTAAGGGTTGAAGCAATGAAGCTATTTGGGCAGGTACCTTATCCATTGTTAAATATATTCCGCGCGAATCAAACTTATGCGTACGATCTGTACTCTTATAACTTAATGAACTTTTTAGAGTTTGTGGGTGATCATAATGAAAGCATAAACATTGACCAGCATTTCCAGGGATATTTTTTCAATAAGATCCCATTGCTCAAGAAATTAAAATGGCGGGAAGTCATGTCATTTAAAGGCATATACGGTGGTTTATCTAATGAGAACAATCCAGCTTTCCATAATAATTTATATCAGTTCCCGGTTTACTCAGATGGCAGGCCTATTACTTACGCACTAAATAATACGCCTTATATTGAAGGCAGTGTTGGTATTGAAAATATATTTAAATTCGTGAGGGTTGACTTGGTCAGGAGATTTACCTATCTGGATAATCCTTACGTACCAAAATACGGTGTGCGTGTATTAGTTCAGTTTGATTTTTAACTATATTTGAATAACCTGTATAAACCAAAAATGGACCAGCAAACATCTATGCGAAAAAATCTGCAGCTAGGTATCTACAAAGTTATAGATCCTGTAGTTAAAGTATTAATAAAATTGGGGCTTACACCTAATGCTGTCACGTCAATAGGCTTTGTGCTTAATGTGGGCGTAGCTGTTATTTTTATTATAGGGGCTGAAGAGGGTAACCGCGGCGATCTTACTTATATAGGCTGGGCAGGCGGTTTAATATTATTTGCAGGTTTATTCGATATGCTCGATGGGCAGGTGGCCAGGCTTGGCAACATGAAATCAACTTTTGGCGCCCTGTATGATTCAGTGCTTGATCGTTATAGCGAACTCATCATGTTTTTCGGTATTTGCTATTATTTGGTGGCGCATCATTACTTTCTAAGCTCCATATTCGCGTTTGTTGCACTTATAGGCTCAATGATGGTGAGCTACGTACGTGCCCGAGCCGAAGGCCTGGGTGTTGAGTGTAAGGGCGGTTTAATGCAGCGCCCCGAGCGTGTGGTAACAATAGGTGTATGTGCTATATTATGCGGCGTATCGTCATTATATATTGGTGGAAACTACAAACTGTACATACCCGGCATAAAGTTCCATGTGTTTGAAACCATGTCGATATTTACTATTCCCATTACTGTAATGGCAGTTTTAACCAATATTACCGCCTTTAAAAGATTGATGGATGCTAAAAAGACTCTTACAGAGGAAGAAAACAAATAAGTAGTCCTTTTTAATTAATTGAAGCCGGAGTATTATCTGTTGTGCAAAAATTCATCGATACTGATGAATACAAGCCGTATAAAATATCATATCTTCGCAATAATTGTATAAATTCATTTATACTTTACAATATCTTTATTAAAATTGTCCCGTTCCATTTATAGTTTCTTAAATTAAATGGATTTACTCCATTAACAGGCAAAGAAATTGTGAACGTTTTAAGCCCTGAGGCATTATGAAAAAAAAATATATATCCAATTCACAAGAATCAGTAAGGATGTTTAAGAACGACTTTTTCGAAAGTTTGTCTAAAGTACATTTTACTGTGCCCTTATTTATTTTTGTTCCGGTTATTGCTTTTTGCATTTATAAATCTTTTCAACTATCATTAGGTATAGTTACGTTTCTTGAATTTTTTATCCTCGGCCTTTTTATCTGGACATTGGTAGAATACATAATGCACCGTTTTGTATTTCATTATGTGCCCGAAGGCAAGCCCTGGGCAATGCGCCTGCACTTTATATTTCATGGTGTGCATCACGACTACCCCAGCGATGCTAAAAGACTTGTACTTCCGCCGTCAGTAAGTATCCCACTGGCAACAGGCTTTTATTTTTTATTTAATGCCATATTACCCACTCATTATATTTTCGGCTTTTTCCCCGGCTTTATATTAGGCTATTTGTTTTATGATATATCGCACTATGCTATTCATCATTTTAACTTTAAAGGAAATATATGGAAAAAAATAAAACAACATCATATGCTGCACCATTACCAGGACCCCGACAAAGGTTATGGTGTAAGTTCACCCCTATGGGATAAGATTTTCCGTTCAGATTTTATTAAAAAGTAGCATGAAAGATGCTATTAACAATAGCATAACAATAAATGCCAGATCGGTAATTATTGTTACGCTTATATCGGCGGCATATATGCTGCTTTCTAATTTTTTGGTTGGATATAAACCAGATCAGTTAGTGCTGCTGGGCATATTTAATGTCATGTTTTATGCTTCTGTAGCTACACGTAAGTTCATATTAGGCTTTTCCATATTCATTTTTTACTGGGTGATCTTTGATTATATGAAGGCCTTCCCTAACTATAATTACAACACCGTTCACATTGCCGATCTGTATAACTTTGAGAAGCATCTGTTCGGCATCCATTTAAATGGCAAACTGCTAACCCCTAATGAGTATTTAACTTTAAAGGCAACAACATTTTTAAATATAGTTACCGGCCTGTTCTATTTATGCTGGATACCTGTGCCCCTATCATTTGCTGCCTACCTTTTTTTTACTAATAAAAAGCAGTTCCTATACTTTGCTTTAACTTTTTTATTGGTCAACCTGCTTGGCTTTGTGATCTATTACATTTATCCGGCAGCACCACCCTGGTATATACAGGAGCATGGATTTGCTTTTCAACCTTTAAAATTGGGCAGTACCGGTGGCCTCTCACGATTCGACGCATATTTTCATATTAATCTTTTCCACTCCATATATGCCAAGGGTTCCAACGTTTTCGCGGCTATGCCATCGTTACACTCGGCCTATCCGGTTATAGTTTTATATTATGGCATAAAAAACCGTTTGGGGCTAATTAATGTGTTGTTTTTTATAGTGGTTATTGGTATATGGTTTACGGCAGTTTATGCAAGTCACCATTATATTTTAGATGTACTGGCAGGCATAACCTGTGCCACAATAGGAATATGTATTTTCAACCTGTTAGTAACGCGGGTAGAGTTTATGAAAACATTCATTAACAGATACGAGGCTATTATTAAATAATATTAGCCATACGCAAACAACCTGTACTAATTAATGTACCTTTTTATACCCGACGGATATTACAGGTAATAAAAAATCTGTAGTTTATAAATAAAAAATATCCTTCCCATTAATTTTATTGGCTATAATTTTCACAAAAATTATATTATTTAATTCAATAAAGAATAGTACAACCTACCTGGTTAATAAATTATAAATAGGCATGTTTTTTGAATATAGTAAGTATCTTAATGTCCCGTTTATGAAGATACTTGCTACAATTACTACTATTCTCCTAATTGGCACATCCAGATTATTGGCTGCGGATATAGATACGCTTGCCATTAAAACTGATTTATTAAAGGCACCTATCTATGCTCAAATGGCTAATGGCTATTTAAAGTATGATACGATATCTGACGAAGCAAAAAGAGCAACCTATCAGGATAAAGCTCTAAAGTATACTTATTTGGCTTTACATTATTACTCAAGAAATAACGATACCCTGGGCTTACGTAATTGTTTCGATAATTTAGCTACGGTTTACACCGCCCAAAAAAAATATAGCCAGGCAAAATGGTTCATACTGCAATCCAATGAACTTTCACGTGCTAAAAAGGATGTTCCTAATATTATATCTTCATTAATAGCATTGGCATATATCAAAACAGATATAAAAGATTACAGCCTTGCTATGCGCGATCTTAATGAGGCTTTGCAACTATCTGTTGCTAATCACATGCCTGTAAAAGAATCGGCGGTTCAGCAAGGTTATTTTATAGTTTATAACAATATACAAAATTACCCTAAAGCTGCGATAGCACTTAAAAGGCATAATGATATTGAAGACAGCATCCGCCGCAGCGATGAAGCAAAATTGCTAGCACAGATTAGAGCCGCAAACGCACTTGAGCGTAAAAAAAAATTCTATACGGAAAACAACAACAGAGTTTACAACAATCTATATTTCAAAAGAATAGTATCATTATAGTGCTCATTGCAGTAATTATACTCATCACCATCGTTGTCATGATGCTATTTAGCAGAAAAAGGCGCAATAAATGGCGTGTAAAGATCAGGCGGCCAAAATAAATCTACATTCTCATCTATTTTACGCTATTAAACTTCCGGGCATATTTATTGTCAAAGTATTACTATGAAAAGATTGATGTTAGGCTGTTTATTTATAGCCATTACCTTTTTTGGGATAAAGGGACATACCCAACAAACCGCTGGCTATACCGACTTTAAACGCGATTTTTTAAACAGAATAAACACTGTACGAGAAAAAGGATGCAACTGCGGCACAACTTATATGCCTCCGGCACCGCCATTGATATGGAATGATGATCTACAGAAATCTGCCGAGGGCCATGCCTGGGATATGTCCAACAATAAATATTTTAGCCATACCAGTAAAGATGGCCGCAGCATGGAAGACCGGATAGTTTTTGCTGGCTATAAATTTAATGGCTACAAAAGCTTTATGATAGGCGAAAACATTGCCATGGGGCAGGAAAGTATTGCCGAAGTTATGGATGGCTGGTTTAAAAGCGAAGGCCATTGCAAAAACCTGATGAACCCGGGTTTTAAAGAAGTAGGCGTTGCCGAAAATCATCAATACTGGGTGCAGGATTTTGGTGGGCGTGAACCATTTTCGGCCCAGGAACAAGTTATGATTAAACGGGGCGCGCACATTATCACCAAGCCCATACAATAGTTCTAAACTTTAGCTTCGTTATTCTGATCTTTAGGGCCGCGTTTATAAATAATGAGCCCGTTTAAAAAATTACGTAATATCTGATCGCCGCAAGGTTTAAAATTCGGATGATCTTCCTTTCGGAATATAGCACCCAGTTCTGTCTTAGTTATTCTGAAATTAGCCAGATTTAAAACCTCTATAATATCGTCATCAGTAAACTTAAGCGCTACCCGAAGCTTTTTCATTATATCATTATTGCTCATGCCTGTTTTGTTTTATTTATCTGCTATATTGATATTTCAATTTTAACCTTTTTGTTCTTTATTTTTTCTGATTTAACCAGTTTTACCACCTGCTCAATCTTCGAACGTTTTACCCCCGCGTATGATGAATGATCCAGCACTTCAATTAAGCCCAGGTCATCTTTTTCCAATTTCCCTTTTTGTAGTAGCAAACCTACAATATCTACTTTATTAATTTTATCCTTTTTGCCTGCGGCGATGTATAAAGTAGCCCAGGGACTTGGTTTCGGGATAACATTTTTCTCAGGCAATTCTTCAACTTCGGGGCGTTGCTTTAAATAAGGAAGATTTTCATCTTCGGCTAATATTAAATAGGCGGTGCCTTTGGCATGCATGCGTGCTGTACGGCCGTTGCGGTGCAAGAATGCCTCCTCATTATGTGGTAACTGGTAATGTATCACATACTCGATCTCAGGTATATCCAATCCGCGCGAGGCAAGATCTGTAGTAACCAATATTCGGTGGCTCCCATTCCTGAATTTCAATAATGCTCGCTCGCGATCTTCCTGCTCCATACCACCATGAAAAACATCATGCGGCAGGCCCATTTCCCATAACAAATCGCTTATGCGGTCAACGGCATCCCTATGATTGCAGAATACCAGCATAGCTTTATCACCAATCTTGCAGATCAGTGCAAACAACGCCTCCAGTTTATCAGCAGGGTCAGCAATAACTGCTTTTAATTTAAGATCGGGCGCATTGGTTTTATTATGGAGAAAATCCAATGTAAGCGGGTTGGTAACCCCTGTAAATCGTGGAATCTCGTCCATTTTTGTGGCCGAGGTAAGTATCCGTTTTTTTAAGGCCGGCAATTGTTTAATGATATAAGCCATATCATCCTGAAAACCGAATTCTAATGCTTTATCAAACTCATCAAGTATCAGCGTTTGTACTTTGTTGGTCTCGAAATTTTCCTGGCGTAAATGATGCGCGAGCCTGCCAGGGGTACCTATCAATACCGCAGGAGGCTGAATAAAATTATTCTTTTCAATTTTGGTTGAGTGCCCGCCGTAACAGCAATTAACTTTAAAACCTGTACCCATACCTTTAAACACTTGTTCTATTTGCAAAGCCAGCTCACGCGATGGAACCAGTATGAGTGCCTGTACAAAAGGGACATCGGGATCAAGCAATGCCAGCAAAGGCAATAAAAACCCAAGCGTTTTACCCGAACCTGTTGGGGCAAGCAATATTACATCGCTTTTTTTGGCTGCGTTTATAGCAGCATTTTGCATTTCATTCAGTTCGGCTATAGCCAGTTTTTCCAGTGCTTCTTTTATCATTACCCGGCAAAGATAAGGAATAGAATTGCCCTATCTTTTAAATCGCACATATAAGCAGTAAAAGATCAGAATATTACACCCTGTAAAAGAAAAATAATACCAACAGCCGCAAAGCCCAAACTTACAAACCATAAAAGTTTCCGTTTGGTTATAATGGATATAGCGCCAATAGCAATAGCTATCTGAAAAAGTGTTACACAGCGGGCAAGTACCTCGTGCTTGGCAACGTGTACATCAGATTCATGCTGATATTCTTTAGCTTTCGCCATAATTTCCTGCTGCTCCTGTTTATCGCGTTTAACTTTATTAACAGCGGCGGTATCAGGTGTTTTACCAAAAGCAAGCAACATGGTGTTTGATGAGTTGAGCATATCAGCTTTAATACCCTTTGCCTGGTAAAACGCCCACTGATCTGATGAGTGCATTTGTGCCAGCATTGATTCATCGGCATGATTACCTGCCAGTAAACCACTTATGGCTGCAAGTACAGCTACCACAGCAGTTGAAAGCGCTACAAACATTACCCAACGCTCTTTACCCTCACTTTCGTGAAGTATGTGATGCGCATGTTCGTTGCTTTGTTCGTGAATCGATTCTGAGTAATCTTCTATCTCATCCATATTATGATATTGCCAATTATAAAATTCCGGGATAAAGATAATATTGTAATGAATATTTGCAAAAAGAAGGTAATCAAATGAAACCTTCCTCATCGTTAATATCCTTAAAACTGCGTATAAACCCAGCTATCTGTGCAGCTTCCGGATGAGTGATATGCCCCAAGCCTGTATATTCCCATTGATCCATGTTATCATCAAAAACAATATCGCCCATGTCTACGGCTCCTTCACTCAAATTAAATACACCCTTAATATTTTCATTGGTACCGGGTATTGGGTGAGTAACCGGAGTTATAGTGATAACGTGTTTCTCACCATCTAAATCAATACTATAATGTGTCGGGTTTATCATGTTTTAATTACAATATAATACCCTTTTTGTTTATTAATTCTTACCAGTTCATTAAAGCCATTACTCGCTTAAATTCATCCTGTAAGGGCGCTTCAATCAGTATTTCATCGCCGGTAACAGGGTGGTTAAACGTTAACGTTGATGCATGCAATAACATGGTGGTCATTTCCCATTTTTCTTTGAACATTCTGTTTTGTTTATTACAGCCGTGTGTGCGGTCGCCAATAATGGGATGAAATATATGGCTCATGTGCTTCCTTATCTGGTGCATGCGCCCCGTTGTTGGTGCGGCTTCAATAAATGAGTAACGTGATGTAGGATGCGCACCCAAGGGCACATCAATTTCGGCACGTTGCAGTGTGGTGTAATGAGTAAAAGCTTCCTGCATGGCTCCGTTCTCTTTTCTGAGCGGATAATCAATATCTTCAACATCAGGCGTATGGCCACGCACAATCGCCAGGTATCTTTTTTTGATCAGATTAGCCGCGAATTGCTGATGCATGGCAATCTCAACGTCCTTATTAAACGCAAATAACAGTACACCTCCTGTTTTGCGATCGAGCCGATGCACGGGAGTTACTCTGATGCCTATCTGATCGCGTAAAATCTGTATGGCAAATTCTTCCACATCTGCAGCAATAGGCGAACGATGCACCAGCAGCCCATGCGGTTTATTAATAGCGATCAGATGATCATCCCTGAATAAAATATCTAGCATTAAGCGTTTTCCCTTTAATCCAACAGGCAAAATTAAGATTATTAGTTTTGGAAAGTGACGTTATTTACATTTCTCTAAATTAAAAAAAACACCTACCGCTTAACTTTAAGTTAATTGAAGATCAAAAAATAAGTTCAGATTTTAACAATCATAAGTGGCAGATTGGATATTTTTTTCTAATTTTAAAAAGATAAACCAATTGCCTATTTAAAGGCTAAGCTATTGACCAATTTTACCAATCAGCGTTAAAATTATTTAACTATTGCGCCATACATGAAACGAGTATTACTTATTATACCCTTTTTATTATTCTTTCATTCAGCGTTTGCCTACAAAAACTACGATACACTGCTATACAAGCTCAACGATATTTTAGATAAAAAGAAAGACTTCGACGAGGAAAAAACCATCAGGATAAACAAGCTTGAGAATTATTTGAACCATACTGGCAGTAACCTAAATACCAGGTATGATATATATTTAAAGCTTTATGATGAGTATAAATCCTTTAACTATAATAAAGCTTTTAGCTATGCTCAAAAACTGCAACAGACCGGGCATTTATTAAATGACCCGGTAAAGATCGCTTACAGTAAAATCAAGCTTGGCTTTATCCTGCTTTCATCGGGTATGTTTAAAGAAACGTTTGACTCGCTGAAAACAGTTAACGTTAAGCTGCTTGGTAACGAAGCACGAAAGGAATATTACTTTCTGAATGCCCGTACTTATTATGAT
>Ga0302301_1000354_pt1 | contig 24705 bp, 15 predicted proteins | sample III_Palsa_E1_2_FD_194544 | JGI IMG/M metagenome (GOLD analysis project Ga0302301, IMG submission 194544) | Peat permafrost microbial communities from Stordalen Mire near Abisko, Sweden - III_Palsa_E1_2 | ecosystem: Environmental > Terrestrial > Soil > Palsa > Peat permafrost | place: Sweden... | reverse complement strand
AACATCGATAAAAAAACAAAAAAAAGAAAGAAAGAAAATATACCAACTATAATGTCTTTTGATGTTTTTTTTTCTCCCAACAAAAAAAATAAAAAAGAAAAAAAAGAAAAACATCTGTACATTTTTTCACCCTTCTGTTTCTTCCTTCTTTTTTTATACAACATCGCACAACACTGTTCTTTTTTGTTTATTTCAGAAGTTCAAATAATGGCACCAGGACAAAACAGCATTGTTAGTGGAAGTGCACTGATTGCAAATTTTTTGAATTCATCTGGAATTGAATTTAATGACAAAGACATCAAATACGATGCTTTGGATGACGTGTGGAAGACAGAGTGTTCTTCTAACAAAACATCTGCTAGATTTGTCTCCAAGCAAATAGACAGGGTGTTTGGCGATGGTTCAACTGTAGATGTGCATTTTATACAAAGCACAGCCATGTCTCTGATACCACACAGTGAAGTCAAGAAAATTCTCGACAGAGACAACAAGCATTCGTCAAACGAAAATAGTGGAGGAGATGGTTCAGAAAGGTTAAACACTTCCAAGTTTGCGGCTGCCTATGAGATGCAGCGTTCATCATCATCGTCTTATTATTCATTTGCCTTCAAATTATTTTTGATGTTTGTTTTTTTGATGGTTGCTTTTTCGGCACTTGCACTGTATTCAATCCGTGCTGAATTCCTGGACAAGCACTCTTCAACACAACAATGAAAGAAAGAAAGAAAGAAAAGATTATAAATGCACGTGCATCCCAAAATTGATCTTCTCTGCTTTCTACCTTCCTTCGTAGTTTTTTAAAAAAAAAATTGAAAATCTCTTTTTTCTCCCCTTTTTGAAAAAAACCAAAGGGAGATGGATTCATCAAATGATTTTGAATCTTATGGTGATCTTGACACTGCATTTGTTGATCACAGAGGAATCAAGAGAAAGATCGAGTTTGATCCAAATCAGAGAATAAAACACTTTACTCCCTTCGAGTTCATTGTTTTTAAAAGGATAGCGAGTCACGCGGCGTGTATTTCAAATATGCAATCTCAATCGCAAGTCCAAAATGGTGCAAGATTCAGATACGATGAGGAGTATCAGTATAACATAGACAGAAGCAAGGTCAAAATTTACTTTGTTGATTGTCAAGATGTGAACAACAAGGTGTTTGAAGAAATGGAGGTGGAAAACAAGCAACTCATGCAGTCCGGAGACAGTACTTTCAATTATCCTGCTGTCACCTCTGTCAATTTTCTCATGTCTGTCAACAACAACGGCAAAACCCTAAAGAATGTGCTTGTTGTTGAGTTCGAGCGCCCTTGTATGATTCAGAGTGTTTCTCATCACAACTTGATTGATCAAGCTTTCGTGACTGACATGTGTGCCAGGTATCATAATCGCAGCGAGATGACAGACCCAGACATCATCTCAAACACAGGGACTGATTCTCACACAAAGGAGGTGGTGGCAAGACTCGTGGAAACATTCACAACCCTCCCGAGCTCTGTAGTCAACAAGAATAGAGCCATATACGAGAAGATTTTTTGTGTCTGCTGCAAGTTCTTCAAGTCTCCGAAAATATCACCTTCTTCATCAGGGGACAGGGTAATTTCTATCATTGTCAGCTCTGTCTCTATGTTCAATGTATCTTGGGACTTCATGCTGGCCATAAAGAGGATAGAAGATCATTACAAGAGAGACATTTCGATCGAGGTGATCATCAAAACCAAGCAAACAAAGGGAATCTGTGTTATAGGTGGAAGCCCACAGGAAACAACCATTGATTCACTTTATCTTCTCATAAACATAACAAAGGTGTCTGACATCAGTGGAGATAACATGAGACCAACTCTTCAGGGAGTCAGAAAAAGTGGAATGTCCAGTGCATCCAGCAAGGTATACCCTAAACCTCCACCAAAATCTACTGCATCTTCATCAACAATGACAAAGGGTGATCTATCTGAAACCATTTTTGAGAGTCCGTATTTTGAAGAAGAGCGAAGGACTGGGAATAACAACAACAACAACAAGAGGGGCAGAGAATCTGACATCAGATCATCATCATCATCGATGGTCAACTCCGAAGAGAGTGATGATGGCAGTGATGACGATGCAGAGCAAACTACCACCAATCCATTTCAGGCTGCAAGGAAGAAGAAGGCTAGGATTATAGATCCGAGAGAACTTTCAGGTGGAAAGAAATGAGATATCTTTTTTTATATTTTATGTGTGAACCGAAAGAAAAAAAAATACAACAGAAACAACAATAAATTAATTTATCCGACAAAACTTTGTCATCATCATCACCTTTCAATCTTTCGTTTCTTGACAGGATGTTTTTCATCCTGTTGTTGTTGATGAGTATAACTCTTTTTCTTTTTGGGTTTAATTTCTTCGGACACGGCCTGATTTGTATGATTGAGATCAACCCTTGTTCTGTGCCTTGCTCTTGAATCTCTTGAAATAGGACAGTCTGTCTGACATTCTCTTATTATGGGCAGTCTCTGCCACAGTGTAGAGTACAGATCACTAGGATTAATGCACCCAAGCAAGCTAAAATTGCAAGTTGTAAAGGCAATTAATATTCTACAATCCATAAACTTTGTAACAGTGAATGTGGCACCAGGAAATTTATTCGGATTGTATGTCTTGAGCTTGTCCATTTTCTTTGACACGAGTTTCTCCACATCAAGAGAATTGCCCCCGACATCTAAAATAATGACATTGTTGACAAGTTGATACCCAATCCTGTTCACTCTCATTTTATTAGATGAGCGATGAAATATTTTTGAAAGTTCCCACCCAAGAGAGATGACAGTTTCTATTGCACAACACCCAGCAAGATTTGCTCCAACTATTTGCAAGCTTCTCTTTTCTCCATCTACAAATACAGTGTACATGGTTTTCAAGCTGATGGACAAGGTAAAATTATCCACTTTGAAGAATATTTTGGATGCCATTTTGGGTGAAATGCATGCAACTTTGAGATACATGGCAAGCTCTCTGATACAGTTGATACCATACTCACAGTCTATGGATAATGTCAAGATGTGTGTAGAATTAACCAATCTTATACTCTGAATATCAAAATTGACAGCCAATGCACTTCTTGGAACTTGAGAGCTAGAATTATGATACACAGCGACCTCTTTGCACTTTCTCTCGAATTTCAAGCTTTCATTTTTCAGTGCTCGTATGAGATTATCATCATCCATGATTCTTTTTTTTTGTTTTTATTTTTATTTTTTTTTGAAAAGAAGAAAGGAAGAAAAAAAGGGGGATGGTATTATTAAAGGCATCGCTGTTTTTTTTCTTTATATATCGAAAGAATAAAATAAAATAAAAAAATAAGCAAGTTCGAGATGTTTTTTTTTTGAATGAGAAGAAGAAAAAAAAACATTATTCCACATCATCTTCGTCATCATCATCATCTTCCTCTCTCTTTACTTGGATGATTTCGTCGTCTGACTGGGTGATAACATGAACCTTTCCATCCTTGACAGCATTAGTGATGTTTTTGAAAATGACATTCAGGTGAGGGATATCCTTTTCGTTGTGACCAAACTTGTCCATGGTTCGTTTTGCGAGATGTGTGAGGTAAGACTTGCAGACGTTTGTGTACAGTGGTGGGATAGACAGCAAGGTTATAGCCTCCAATAAATACAGTGAAAAATGAACCCTCTCTTGTCCGTGAACACCATTAGACAATGCAGCCCCTTGTCCGAAAGATGTGATCACGTGAATGGTGTCATCTTCATCAAAATGATCCTTGTACTTTGAGACTAGATAGTCAACAGTGGAACGCTTGAACCAGTCTTCTATTTTAGAGTTGCATTCTGTCAGGGCTCTGTTAACGATGTTTGGATAGACAGTCATGTGATGATACTCGTGTTCAGAAGAAGAAATGATCGAAGATGCTGGCACTTGGATGATACTCTTTATCTCACTGTCTTCCCTTTTCAAAAGTGAATTGACAATCTCTCTGATTACGGGATCGTCATCGTCGTTGGACTCATCGCCATAGAAATCATCCATATATCTGTCCAGTGAAGCATTGGATTGTCTCATCTCTGAGAGCTTTTCATCAGAAATGACCAGGAATCCGACGTCTTGACTGGTGGTCACAGTATTCACTGAGCTTGGATTGTATGTAAAAATAGGAATCCTCTTTAGTTTTTTGAGCATGTGATCAAAGCACAAACCCCTGATCTGTCTTGCCTCATGAGCGTGCTTAGAATCCCCATCATGTTTTATAAAGTCATACTCACATGATTCTGTTGCAGCAAGCATAACAGCCGTGTAAAGAGATTCGTCTCCTTTGACTTCTATGCATCCCAAAATCTCGCCATCTTTTCCAGTGACCCTGCCCTTGAAATACATCTTGCTCGTAAGGCATCTGGCACTTATGGTGTTGTCAGGCACACACTTACACAGAAAATTTGTGTCTTCTGGGCTTTGAAAGTTCACGAAATCACTCTCATACTCAATGCGCAATCCGTCACACCCCTTCTCCTTGATGTAGCGGTCAAGAGTATGATTCATATCTATTTTTTCTGGTGTGTATGTGCTTGTTGTTGTTGTTGTTGTAAATGAAAGGAGTCAGAAGCTTAAACAAAACTTGTATTGTCCTTTTCAAAACAAAGATTAGTCATTTTCACATCTTTTTGTTTTTGTTTTTGTTTTTTTATTTTATGTGTATGTTTTTTTCTCAACCTTTGATGCAACGACGCTGTTCCTTCTAGAAACAACAAAGAAAGAAAAAAAAGACAAGATAGAGAAAGGCGGAGGAAAAAAAACATGGAAGAAGATACTGGCGGCGGTAGTGGTGGTGTTAAACATGTCAATATATCAGACTTTTTTCAAGAAAACCAAGAGATTATAATAACAAGAGCATTACAAGAAGTCAATTCGCTTTTTCCCTCAAAAAAAGAAACAAAGAAAGGTAGTGGTAGCACCATCAATGATCCTTCGCCACAAAAAGAAGTGCCCGATTTGAATTTGGGAAACGAAAAAGATGGCATGGGATATCTTAATCAACAAATCCTTGATATGATGACATTATGGCAAACATTGAGAGCGCTGGCATCAAACGAGCAAAACACAGGATATCAATCACTTGTAAATGATCCAGATACGGTGAAATTTCATCATCATCAACAGCAAGGTGGTAGTTCTTCTCGTCAACCCAAGCCACACCAAACAGTCAGAATGAGCATGAATGACATTGAGATGATAGCAAGAGGTCACTGTGAAACGGATGTGTCTCTTGGAATACCAGCCTGTTCGAAGCCTCACGAAGATTGTGCATACTCCAAAATGTGCAGAGACTTGAGAAACCCAGGTGATCCTGAAGGCAGACGCAAAGGTGTTGCGATGATTTACAGAGATGAGTGGAATGATCTTTCAAAAATTAAAAATAGAGTGTGCTTTTTTTGTCACTGGGTCATGGTAAACTTCTCGGCTGTTTCCATGAGACCCATGCAAAGGAACGCTAAAATTGAAAGTGATGGGAGCATCAACAGCAATATCACGCCTACCATCATTGCTCTCAACTCTATTCATGTCAGCGTGGAAGAAAGGGGCGAATTCTTGGATACAGATGTTATAACCGGTCCTCTCATTTCTTTGGCATTTCCAAGGTATGACAGTTATATCTTTCAGCCCTGTGTGTGCATCATAGGAGTGAACGATGGACGTGTTATCAAGAAGGTGACCATAAAAAGAAATCACAATGAGAACGAGACTGCTGAACAAGCCTTTAAGAGAACTTCGAATGAGACCATCTTCGAACTGGTTGGAGGAGATGACTACGGAGCTGACTTGAACTCAGTGAGGGGGGTGCCAGGATTCAAATCTACCTGGCAGTCTTTTCACAGCAGGAGTAGACTTTCCATCACCCAACTCATAAGACCGCGGCGTTGGGTGCTAGAGTCATGTGCAGGCCCAGAGTGGCACCCAGCACATTTCTTTAGAAGTAGTCTACTCCTTATTCGCGGCACCTCGAACAGAATTTGGTCAAAGACAGACAACGATGCAGAAAATCAGATCCTCGAACTCCTCGGTGTACCCTTTTCAGATAGGCTGGCTGCTGTGAGATCCATGGGGTTTCCTTGGTCTCATTACGAGAAATCATTCATTGTCCAGAACTGTGTGATTCTCTGTCCGTGGGTTACAGTGAGAAAGTTTACACCCCCGGATCCCCAGATTTATGAAAATGTTTTCAAGTTTTCTTCAAATCAGAGCATGGGCATAATCAGTGGAATTTCCAATCAGTATCCGTACCACTCTCTAGGAAATACTGAAGAAAGTAGGAAATTTTCATGGTATTGGACTATGATGATGTCTGCCAATGTACTGTCTCACATTCTCATCAGATTTGCAAAGCATGGGTCTTCTCAGTATGATCTTATGCTAAAGAGTTTGGGTCAGCTGGCACCCATGTATGATTTGATGAGAAGGGTTTACTCTGAAATTGGCCACATCCCTAATGATCAAGAATTCGAGAATCATCCAGAATTCCACGCCAGAAAATGGCACCCCGACCTGCAATACGCTCCAGAGATGCTAGAACCCTCAGACGATATCATGTGTATGAGAACAGAGGAAAAGCATTACTATGTCATTGAGAGAGACAAGCCACTATCATTTAAAGATCACTGTGCTTCATTCAAATCCTGTGCGCTAACGTGTCTGTCATCTTCTGAATATTTTCACAAGTATTCCGAATACAGCGATGATCATACAAATGAATACGACAAAGACGAAAATGTTTCGTGTTCTTGTGGCAATGACCACTGCTACCACAACAATGATGTCAGGCTGATAAACAGAGCGGTTTCTTATTATCTTTCCGCTTTAGAATCAGAACCAGAGACGGGTCAGGTGTTAACAAGGAGGTTCGGTGTGATACCCTTGCTTTCTCATGTAATAACACGCGAAAAAGAAAGCAACAATAACAACAACATTCCGCTTTTGCATAGAAAGTTTAAAATAAAAAACCAAGCCGGAGAAACAAGCGAATTACCTTTCACTGATGTTCTCTCGATAACATTTTCCGATGAGTGTTGGATAGAAGACAATCTCCCACAGTATGGTTCAGCCGTCCTCAAAATGTTATCAGAAAGCTACACCGGCACTGGATTTTCTCTAAGCGAAGTCTCTTCTGGACCAAACGAGGAAGTCATCGCAAAGATTTTTAGCGTCATTTTTTCTTATGCAGAAAATGGGTGTGTTGTTGACATTTGCGGTGAAGTACCTGAGGCACGTCATCTGGAGCTTACAAGATCAGTGATTGGGTGCTTGTTTTGTGGCGGTTTTGAGTGTCTTGTCAACCTGCCAGTGTTTTCCAGGTCACCAGACCACTCTGTCAAGAATTACATTTTCATGACTTCTGAACAAGGGTGGGAATTCATGAATACTGTTTACAAGTTTAACTCCATCATGGTGGTGTCATATCTTCTTTATTTTGTGGCCATGACAAGAGGGAGGCCCCAACTTATGATTGTTATGAGAGAAAGATATCATGCTATCCACAAATTCTTCGCTGGTGTTGTTAAACTCGCACAATTGATGTCGCAGTTGATATCGCTATCAGAGAAAGAAAGACTGGCGTCGTCCTTTCTTCCGACACTGTGCAGGATATTCATGGCACACAAACCAACACTGAGAGGGTTCCTTTCGCTACTTTCATCAGAGCTATCAGACAAAATGGTGCAAGAAAGACACAAGACATTCAGGGAACTCTCTACATTTTCTAATGCTGCACACACTTTCAGAAAAATCACAGAGATGGTGATGTTTGATGGAACACTCCACAACACTTCATATGATCTCTTTTTGTTTGGCGGCCTGTTAGATAAATCCTTTGGGTCAAACAAGAATGTTAGAATAAGTGTACTCCGACCACTTTTTAATATTATGGGAGAGTACTTGTCAGAGACATGCATCACAAAACAGAATTTCGAGTTACTGTGCCAAGGGATCAAAGAATGCGGAATATCTCTCTTCATGCGCCTTGTGGCAGAGGAGTTGGTGATCATGACAGAACACGAAACACTCCAAGTCAGTCATTTTGACGCCAACAATCACCAGGTGTCACTTTCACAAAGGGGTGATTATTCTCACAGAGGTTTCATGGGGTACATCAAACAATCTCTCGCTGGAAAAGAACAAGAGTGCAGGCCCTTGATAATCGTCTCCACTGATCAAAACAACGAGGTTCACAATGCAAGAAGGCACATGAGGGGGGCAAAGTTGGCTGATCTTTCCACTATCACAGGAAAGATAACTGCTACTAATCTCAGACTTCAAGGGAAACCAAGTAAAAAGAAGCTGCTCAGAAGCATCAAGGACCTACAACCTAGTTTCTTCCACACTCCTGGAAATGTCACAGTGTTCAGATACAAAATGTTTGCCTTCAGAAAGAGTACCAATTCAAGAAAGCAAGCTCTAAAAATAAACAACATGCTTTTGAAGAAATACACAGACGCGGCATCTTTCTTTTCGAAAAATACAAAAGGGGTCGGGCCATTTGTTGGTGGAATGACAGAAGAGCTTGCACCCACTATCTCCATGTCTGATCCAGATCATCCTTCAACAAAGCTGTCAGTGAAAACTCTTGTGACATGCACTGAATGTGGACAGAACACAGAATATGGACTTCATTTGTTTGGTCCGTGGGGGTCTACTAATCATTGGTGTGGATTGTGCCCAGAGCCTACAGGTTCAAGACATTTAGCAAGATACTGTGCTATTTGTTCTTGCCAGATCATGACAGAGGCTGACAAGCAAAATGCCACGAAAAAGGGGGCAAAAACAGACAAGGTGGATAATTATGGGGTAAAACGCAGACGTCTAGGAAATGTCACTGCCCCTTGTAAAATCTGGTGCAACACAAATGGAGAGACATTTTATGCACGAGATGATGTCAGTAATGCCATGTATTGTATTGAAATTTGTGATGCCTGTTGTGATTCTAATAAAATAGAACAATTAGAAGAATACTTGCCTGCGACACCTTTAAAACTCAGGGCATTGTTGGCAGCATTGAGAGATCCTAAATCTTTCATCAGAAAACAAGATGATGCACGACAACATAATCATCGGTGAAGAAATGGAAAGAAAGACAAATAAAAAACCCCAAACCACACACACATAAAAAATTTTACTTTTTTCTTTCTTTCTTTCTTTTTTATTTCCAATTCAAACAAAAAAATAGGGAAATGCAGTGTTGTTTTTTTTTGTTCATTCGCTGACAACTTGCTCTTTTTCGGCATCAGTGATGGTGGCATCATCCTTTTGATCGTTTTTGGCATCGTCAGTGGCGGCATTTTCTTCTTCTTCGAGAATCTTGGGGTAAAGGGATCCCTTGCTGTCAATGAAAGCTGGAACGTTTGCCCTCTGGATGTAAGTAACAATGTGATCGTCTCCAGATTCTTCGCTCTCTGGCATGCGGTAGACGAACAAGAGGAAAGATGGGATCGGTTCAGCTTCCTCCAGTTCCTTCTTGAGTCTCTGAGAGAACTTGTAGATGAAGTGCTTGATGCTCTTCTCGTCAAGTGTTTCGTTTTTGTTGCTTGCAGCTGCTGCGGTTGTATCTTTCTTTCCCTTGGTCTTGGTGGTGGTGGGAGCTGCCACTGGAGCTTGGTTCTCTTGTTTCGACTTCTCGTTGGCAAGCACTTCGATGTACTCATTCCACATCCCAACCACCATGATGGTAATCTCCAAGCTGGAGAGTTCGGGAAACTCAGACACGAGAGCGGCAAGTTCCCCTTTGCCGTACGAAGCGAGTGCTCTCTTGGCCAAGTAAACAGGGGGCAAGATTCCAAAGAGGAGACCTTCTCCATCAGAAAATGTCTTGGGGTTGGAGACATTGGCCGAAGTAAGCTCGTTGATGCAACAAACATTGTTGTACAGGAAAACAGGATCCACGTGCTTGGTCTTCATGATGTTCAAATCAGCGACACTCCTGTATCTTGTCTTCTTGGCTGGCTCCCATGTCTTCTTGTACAAATCTTCTTCCATGAAGTTGGCCAATTGACTCTTGGTGAGACGGAATGACCAGTCGTGCACCGAATCTTGATTGACAAAAATGTCATTGATCCTCATCTGACAAATATTGATGGGAGTGTGTCCATCCTCGTGAACTTCTATTCCAAGCTCATAAGAATTCTCAGGGGGTGAACATCTTGCCACACAATCAAGATCTCTCATATTCATCAGCCATGTTCTGACAAGGTTCTCATCCTCGTAAGGGATACCGAGACACCTGTGAAGCCAGTCAAACTCCCATGGACTGGGTGGCAAGAACACAATCCTGAAGATTGTCTTTGAAAACCCGACCCTTTTGCTTTCTGGGTCCTCTTGAGGAGACACGAATGTTGTTGCGAGCTGGTAAACGAACGAAGGGATCTTCTCCTTGTTGTCAGCATCCCCGACCTCAATCTCATCAGCAGCTTCTTTGACTTTAATGTGATCGACAAACTGTCCTGGATAAAAGACAACCTCAGACGAAGTCAAATCAACTGGCTGAGGAGGTGAGATTTGTTCTCCACCGATGCGAATGAGTGTGGATCCTTTCATCTCAACAAGATTTTGAAGGTAGTCGGTGTTGATCATGTTTCCAGTGACACAACTTTCCATGAGAGCCTTCTGGAGGAGATCATACACCTCAGCTGTTCTGCTGGCAGCATCAGCATACACAGCAGGGTACAGTTTCAAATTTTGCAAGTTGAAGTTGAGGTAAACCATTTCTTCTGCGACGTTGTCTGGGGAGGTAGTTTGCGCGTTGATAACAGGAGGCAAATTTCCGAGGTCCTTTTCCTTCGAGGAAGAAGGCTTGTTGTTGACAGGGGGTGCAGCTTTTTGATGTGCCTGCAAAGAAGGATCTGCCTCATTGTTCTCGTAAGTAGCGTCGTAAAGTGGGATGGCAGGACCCTTTTCTTTCTTTGCGGCCTTATCAGCAGCTTTCTCGGTTTTGTCTTTCTTTGCTGACTTGTCTGCCTTGGGCATGATGGTAGCATTGAAAATCATCACTGGCTCAGTATCTGTGAGCCCAAGCTTTTGGCCAGAGACTCTGTTTGGTCCAAGACCTGGCAAGAATTTGATGTTCTTCACGAGCATCTTTCCATCTTCTCCGTAAACAGCGAGGTATTCGTTTTTCTTGTTTCCTTTGGGAACAGCGAGCTTGACCTTTTTTGTCACAGTGATCTCACAATCAATAGCCGAACCAGTGTCTGACAAGGACATTTTGAAGTCCCCACCTTTCTTGTGGTTGTTGATTCCGGTGGGATCAGTACTACCGACGATGATAGCCGAACCAGTGTGCTTGGTAACAGGCCCGTAACCGTAATCATCGGTGTTCTCGTCGATGTTGAAGACGATGATCTGGACGCTGTATCCGAGGTTGGATCCCTGAACGACTGGCTGAGTTAACATCTCGTTGGAGGGAGTGAATGTACCAAGGTTTCTCCTCTTTGACGGACGAATGACATCCGGGCTGACAAAACGTTCTCGTGTGAGAGGAAACGCAGAAACAGAGGGGTTTGTCGGAGCAACAACCTTGCCAGAAGAGAGCATTCTTAGATCACGGATGTAAGAATGTGTAAAGGGTAAAAAACGGGAGTGGTGTAAAGAGTGAAAGATAGAATAAAAAATGCCCGTTGATTTTTTTTTCTTATTCTTTTTTTATAGACAAGTGAACACAAACAAAAAGACAAAAATAGAGAAGAAAGAAAGAAAGAAAGAAAAGTCACGATTTTTTAACCCGTGTCGCGATTCTATTTTTAAAAAAGGGACAACAACAAAAAATAACAACAATAAATTAACATGTGTATGTTTTGAGAATGAGATCCAATCAGGTGAGCATCTCTGGGGTAAGGATTTGTTTTGCAAAGTTATTTTTCATGCTTTCAACATCATTGTTCTTCATGGCACTCAGTTCGCCGCCAATGAAATCCTCGACTATATCAGAACACACATCCTGTTCTGAAAAGGTTTTTTCTGTCTGTTTTTCCACCTCCTCTGGAATCCAAGCAGGGAAAGATTCCCCATTTTCTTTCATGTCTTTCACTGAAGAAAAGAGAAATTTTGATAAAATCTCTGTCAGGTGAATTTTTTCATTTTCTGGAGTGTCACGGCTTTGAATCCTTTCCATCAGAGATCCTATTGTCACTTCTTTTGGTGCCTTCCCGTTGTTTGCAGCTGTCGCCTTTTTCATAGCCTCGCTTTTTGTGTTTCCGTGAAATGTCAAGACTTCCCCGGGAGAAGAAGATGAAGATGAAGATGAAGAATGGTTGCCAGTCGTTAGCTTATTCATTTTCTTTGTGCTGACAATCCTGTCATACAAAGGAAGGTACCCTCTTCTACCTTTTAGTTCAGAGAGAAGTAGATTTCCATCTGCTCCAACAATGGTGTAATCTTTGTAATGCTTGAAAGTGTGATGCTCGCCAATATCTTTGATCCACTTCACACAATCTCCAAAAGAATCTGTTCGTTCTTTGCCCCCAAAGTGAAGTATCTTTGCGTTTTCCATTTTTCTTTTTTTTTTCTGGGCTTTCTTCTCCAACAATTATTTTTTGGAAGTGATGTGCGTGTGGTACGAGAAGAATATAAAAAAAACCCTGATCGGAAGTGAATAACCTTCTTTTCAAACAGAGAATATTTATTTTTCTTTATTTATTTTTCTTCGGAAAAAAACAAGAAGACGAGTGAAAAAAAAAGAAATGATGTGCGATTAACTTTTAGCATTGATATCACGACATGTGTCAATTATCGACTTCTTGATTTCGCCCTTTTCGAATGGATAAGATTTGAAAAACATCTCGGCCTTATCTCTGATGTTATCAACATTTGTAGAGTACACATTGCCATAAATTTCTGTGAAGTTTTGCTTTGATATAGCTGACCATTGATAATCAGAAGGTTTACCCCCTCCGTCGTCTATTTTGTATTCTCTCAGTGGAAGTTTGGTGTCGTCGTTGAAATAGGCAGAAACTATCTTTGGGAGTACATAGAAATAATAAACCTGGCACAAGAAATTCATGCCGGTGGTAGTGGTTTTACTTTCTGATTCTTGTTTCTGGTGGTTTATGAAATTTTTGTATCCCGTGTTTAGTTTTAGCGAATTCACGATCACTGGGTCTGAACCCAGCGCAAGGGTGAATGCACCTATATTGCACACTACAAAGAGCACCTTTGAACTAGACTTGGATCCAACATATGTTAAATCTAAGTCATTAAGTCTTTCAAAGCACATGCTCAATAGTGTAGTGTATCGTTTTGATATCTTCCTTAACCTGTCGCGTGCCTCTTTTTTAAGTCTTTTGCGTTCTAAATCTTGATCAATATCCTTCATGATGACATCTTCGTAGAAAACAGGATCATCGAGAATCACAAATGCTTTGTTGGCTTCTGGTTCTATATTTCTGAACAAAGTTTTCATAAACAGGTACCAGCTGGTGATGTGAGTTGCACTCTTCCAAGTAGTGAATGTGTGCTTGTGAAAAGATCTTGTCGTATCCCTGAGAAAATAAAAGCTGAAGAGGCAAATCCACCACACCACACAACTCATTTGATTTTTTTCTTCCGTTTCATACTCTGGAAACTTCAAGTCCGTGAAGCACGCACTGGACATTCTCTGTCCTACTGGTATCATGAACATATCTTGGGTGACATTGCCTGATTGTATCTCTTTTGAGTGTGCATTGAGTTTCACAGCCATGGTTTTTATGACATTCTTCAAGTCAGCATCAGAATCGCTACTCACTCGTCCTATGATCTTTGCAGATGGAGAATCTTCCAGTCTTTGATAAAATGCACTCAGGGCATCCGATACACTCCTTGTTCTAATAACATAATCCGTCAGAACCTTAGTTTCTTTGGATATCAACCTTTCAGAGTTTCTTGCCATGAAAGATATGAGCATGTTGTGGTGACTTCTGAGTGTCAAGTCTGACCTGGTCATGGCTTCTTTAAAGGCGATCTTGTTTTGTTCGATGGCATGTCTAAATTTTTGACCGTCTTGTGCATGCGAAGCTTCCTCGAAGATTTTGTTCTGAATTATCACCTGATCAGAGATTATCTTTCTCACTTTAACAAACACCGCCATGTACACTGGCAGAATGTTATGTTTGAAAAGGAAGTTTATCATGAAATCCTTTTCTCCGATAGCCACCGGTTGCTGTGGTAAATTGAAATGATTGCCCACAATATCTACACCACCACCATTCAAGTCCAAGCCAGAAATTGCGGATATGTAATCTTCTGCAACATGATTGACAGCATCGTTCTGTGCTACCAAACCCCTGCTCCCCCTGTTTCTGAAAAGGCACTCCCTGCGAAGTTGTGCCATTTCTGCGCGCATCTCTTTCATGTGGATGTCTTTTATTCTAGCCTCTACGAGTTTTTCGTCCACGATTTCTTGTGGTGGTGGCGGTGGTTCTTCTACTACCACTGGTGGTTCTTCTACTACGATGCCTTGAGGTGGTACTGGAAGTTGTTGTTGAGGTTCCACTACTATTGGCTGTGCTTGTTGGAGAACAAGTTGAGCAATTTGTGCATCTAGTGCTTCTAGTGCTTGTTCGTGTGCTATCATCAAAAGTTGTCTAGCCCCGTTCTCTGTTTGAATGGTATTGTCGCGTTGTTGTAAATCCTGTTCGAGTTGTGCTATCCTTGCAATTTTTGGAGTCACATCTTCGTCTTTGAGTCTTTTTATTTCAACATTGGCAGCAGCAAGGTCCTGATTTAAAGTGACAATTTGATCGTCTCTAAGCTGAATGAGGGCTTCTTGAAGCTGAATGAGTTCAACTTGAATCTGTAGATGATTTGGTTGTGGCTGTTGAGGTTCGAGCACAACTTCATCTCCAGCCACTTGGTTATTATCAACGACCATGTCATTTCCTTGTTGAATTTGAATACCTTGATATTGAAGTGGAAGTGGAATAACATTTGCTACATCTTCTACGTTTGGTACTTGTTGCTGAGGTTCTTGTGCGTGTCCTTGATCACCATCTACTACATCTCCTTTGTCGACTTCCATGGGACCGGAACCACCATTGTCTTTTTGTATTTCTTGTGGTGCTTGTTGTATTTCTGGTTCTGGCAAAACAGGTGTGTCGTCTTTTTCATTTTCATTTTCATTTTCCTTTTCCTTTTCTTTTTCTTTATCGTTCCCATTTCCAGCTTCCTCGTCTGATGTGCTGTCATCACTGTCATCGTCCTTTTCAGATTCTTCGTCGTTGTGTGCATTGGCAGCCAACTCATTTAAAAATGCCTCTTGAGAATCATACGGCTGTTCTCCGTTTTCACTGTTTTGAGACATGATTTCTCGCCTTGTCTTTTTGATGTAGTTTTGACTTGAACGAACACACACTGATAACTTTGATTCTTTTATTTTATTTTTTTTTAAAAAAAAATCTTGTCTTTCTCCAAAAATAGGTTGAAAAAACTATCACTTCTCTTTTTTGTTTCGAGCACTGGTGTGGTCATTCCTTTCTTTTTTTTCTGTTTCTCCTTTTTCCAATCATCAAAAAAAGCGAGCGGTGTCTTTGCGTCAAACAAAAAAAAGAATGAAAAGAACAACCAGGGAAATGTCTCCAGATGCATCCTTTGATGATTTAGAGACATTACAAAAGAAACCAAGAGGGGTGTCAGACACTATCAAGGACAAACTTATTAGAAACGGCATTGATTGTGAAAGCATTGGATATGACTACCCAGCACAAAAACAACTCTTTGAAAGACTAGAGGATGGCGAAACAACATCCCCGACGATTGGTAAGTGGTCAACTGTAGCAGAGATTCCAGGAGTGTGTCTTTTTAAAGATAACATATTCATGACACCCATTTCACAAAACACCGTCGTGTGTGTGGGGTATGAAAAGAAAAGAGGCTCTCTCAGATATACTTACAAACAACCAGAAACGGTAGTTGTCATTGTCTTGAACCGTGACTCAGACGATGGATATTCTGTCAACCTCGAGAGAATAGAACCACCATTACCCTACAAGTTGTTTGAAGTGATTCATGTTACTGGGGGAAATCGATGCGTGTCTATACTCTACTTCAACAATGAAGTTATGAAGGTTGGCATAGTTAGATTTGATACTCAGACTATGAAGGAAATATCAAGAGAGTTTCTTGTATATGTACCCATAACACGCACCATCTTTTCAGATGCTTATGCTTTGGTTTACCAGATATCACCTACACAGATAAAACTTTTGGTGAATGGTCGCAACCCCACTACGATACAATTGAACAATGATGTTAACAGTTCGGACACGAGGGTGATATTTGAAGATTTCATAGAATCGTTTTCATTTCTCAACTTGAAGCGTAATAAATGCATCAGCTATGTACCGTATTCTGGAAATTTTGAACACAGCCAAGTACCAAAATCAGAAATGTGGAGTGCGTTTATTTACAGCAACAACAAAAAGAACAATGGGGATTTATACACTTACACAGAGTCTCTGCCCATGCAACTGACGTCTTATCGTCCAAGTTTATCAAGGAGGATGAAATCAACAACCACGCACCTTTGCTCTGATAATCGAGGTCTGTTCACGATAAACGGGCGAACAGAAGAAGATACTGCTTGTATAAGTATTTTGACTTCACCAAAAGAAAATACAGCATTGATTATGAACTGCGAAACATTTGAGATCACTTGCAATGGAGTCAGACCTTTTATTAAAAATGTGGTTGGTATGTGTTCGACAAACCCTCTCGCTTTAAAAAAGGAAAACGAAAACAATACACGAGGTTCATCACTTGTTGTTTTGACTGTATCTGGAACAAAAAACAGCAACGATTCTATCACTTCGTGTACTTATGAATATCATGCCAACAAAACCGAAGAAGACACTGAATGGCAAGAAGCAAAGACGGATGACACATTGACATTTTATTTGGTCTCTCTTCCAAAACAGATACAAGGATTGGTTTCAGAGAAAACATTTTCGAAAGCCGATGATGTGTTATTATCCAAGTCACTGTCATCACCGCCACATTCATCTTCTTCTTCGTCTTCGTGTGACATTCAAAACTTCATGAGAATGATGCTTGTCGATGTACAAAGCATGGACGCGAAGATTTCAAGCTCGACTGGGAAATCTATCCCCATTCACAAATGCGTATTGAAATTCAGATTTCCGAAAAGAAGTTTCGTTTATGAGAATGGACTTGATGCAGGGGTCGACGATGTCGCATTTGAATTCATAGATGACTGGACTTTGGCGATACTGCATTCGTTGTTATACTTAGTCGTTCCAAATCCCGACCCCAGGACTTCGTTTACTTGTGGACTTGTTCCTTTGATAGAACTGATCATGGCGGAAGATATCAATATATGCATGAACGATGTGCTTGATTTCGTATTGGCGCATGATTTGTCAGTTCGTCAATCGGTGCACTTGGTGTTCATGTTTTCGCTTTACAAAGACGGTGCTTTCATCAGCAAAATCACAAACAGATTAAAGTCTCCGCAATCAGCATGGGATTTGATCATCTCTTCTATGAAAACAGTGACATCTGAAAAAGAACGAATGGTTTTGATTTCACACTATCACAAATTTAAAATGGCTTGAAGAAAGAAAAAAAAATATAAATGTGTGCGAATATAAAATCATTTTTTTCTTTACTTTTCTTTTCTTTGTCTTTTGCCTTCTTTCCTCTTTTTTGTCGACAAATCACGATGGACGGCTACCAACACCACCACCACCACAACAACAACTACGATTCAGCTGCAACTTCATCTCAAAAGAGTGGTGCATGCGAAACTTCAAATGAGTGCAAAGTGTACGAAGAAGTCGGAAAGTTTTCTGCGATATCCAAGTTTTCAAAGGACGTCAAAGACAAAATCTTTGATGAAATGACTCGCCATCGTTCGATTTTCTCGGTTTTCACGATTGGAGATTATTCTTATTTGGTGCAATACAACAACAATGACTTGGACAAGGTTGGTCTTGTTTGCAAGCTCAAAAGAGTGGATGACAGGATCTTGGTTACTTTTGAATTCAAAGAGGCTATTAATCTTCTCGTGGAACAATCAAGAAAAAATTGAATGTCTTTAAATTTTTTTTTAAAAAATAAAGAAAGAGAAAAAAAACACACCCTTGTTTATCTTGCATCACAACAACAACAACAACAACAACAACAACATCTCCTTCTCGAACAAACATCAACAAAAAGAAGAGTAAAAAAATCATGTCTGATGAAGATTGGATCAATCCAAGCGGAGTGTATGTCTTGGGTCTAGAAAACGGGAAATATTACGTTGGATTTTCTGAAAACATGGACATGAGGATTGGCACCCACTTCAGTGGATTGGGATCACAATGGACAGTGTTGCATCCTCCTATCAGAACAGTGGAAACAATTCCAGGAGGTGATCAAATTGTCGAGCTCACAAAAACACTTGAGTACATGAAAATATATGGATGGGAAAATGTCAGAGGTGGAAGATACTCATCTATTGTAATCGAGAAGCCTCACGAACTTTATACAGGAAAGGGTGTGTGCTATTATTGTCGCGGCGAAGGACATTTTTCTAAAGAATGCCCGAGCAAGAAAATGAATGCCGCTTATCAAAAGCAAAAACAACACCAACAAAGGGAGGTCGCCAAATTTGGATATATAAAAATAACCGAGCCCAAACACGTGCAATGCACAAGATGCAAAAGAAACAACCATGAACTTTCATCTTGTGTGGCAAAGACCAATTGGGAAACTGGAGAAGTCCTTACTGACAAAGTGCACGAAAAGGAGAAAGCCGAAGAAGAAGAAGAAGAAGAACAGACCACAACAAGCTTGCAACCACAACAAGGAATGATGCTTGTTGAACACATCAGATTGGCGGCCCTTCCATTATACGGAAACATTGAGGGATATGACACGGGTGACGATGAAATAGATTTCACTCCTGTCGAACATCCAAGCCAAATCGGTGGCAATTCATCATCCTGGAAAATGAGCATTTCATCTGCATGGTCTTCTATTTTTTCAATTTTCAAATGAGAAATAAATGTTTTGTTGTCAATCTATTTTTTTGCCTTTTTATCAACATATTCACTGTGCCATTTTATCAGTTTGTGCAAAAATTTGTGCAAAAACATTCACCAACTGAATGACCCTGAGAGGATGCTTACAATGAGTATAATCATCTGTGCTGACCAGCTGACCTTTTACCATGACAGTATCATTGTTAACAATAGCAAACTTATCTTTGGTATAGTGTCTTGCCTCTGCAAATAGTTCATTCAGTTGTCTTGTGCGTTCAGAGGGAGTTGATTTTTCATCTGACACATCAAAGAACCTGCGTGGTTTTATTTCAGCTCTCAGCAAATCCCTTATCTGGGTTGTCTTCTGTTCTTTGTCGATGTGATAACATTTCAAAAGGTGAAATATCTCGGGGCATACTGTATTTTGTTCTGCCATTTCATAAGGAATTTTCCACAGGTCATCCACATCTTTCCCTTTGAGTGTGCTTGCCAATAATCTTCCGCTTGCAATCAACAATTTTACGTCCATAGAATCGGTGTGTTTACATGCATACCACAAAGCCGTTCTGCAATCATCATAGGTGAAATGGTCTGCATGGACATCAGGATGCTCAAGAAGAAGTTTGACGTGTTCTTGTTTGTCATGACTTTTACAGGCAAGCATCAAGGCAGTATTACCTTCAGGATCTCTTGAACTGTATCCTACTCTTTCATCTGGCTGCTTCAACAACATTGTCATCCAAGAAATTGGTTTGTATACTGTCATCATAAGAACAGTGAATTTGGTTTTCTTGTTTCTCTCTTTCAAATTTGTCTTTGAATTTTCAACAAGTCGAGTAAATGTTTTGAGGTCATTGTTGGTAATTGAATTACAGACACTCATTTCTTTCTTTCTCTTTCTATTTTCTTAGTGTGCCTTATTCTTTTTAAAAAGAGGAGAAATGATCATCAAACAACACAAGATAATAATTTCTTTCAAGTACAGTGTGGCCGAGTTGGTCGAAGGCGCCTTGTGTCAAATAGGGTCCCTATACGGGAACCCAGGTTCGAATCCTGGCACTGTTACATTTTCTTTTTTTTTCTTCTTCTTTGGGGAAAAGAAAAAGGGAGTTTTTGTTTAAATATCTTATGAACTAGCTAAATTAAATGACAGTGTGGCTGAGATGGTAAGGCACCTTATCTTTGTAAGGGTTTGCATTCGAGGTGTGACCCAGGTTCGAGTCCTGGCATTTGTCAATCTTTTTTTTATTTTTTTATTTTTATTTTTATTTTTTCTTTCTCAAAGATATTTTTATCGTCACATTTTTCTTTCATATATCTTTCTTTCTTTCCTTTCTTTATTTTTCTTTCATTACACTTCGACCTACACAAAGAGAGGAAAAGGACAGAGAGGGAGAAACATGAACACTGGTTACACTACCAAAACACCCCATGAGAAATGGATCATCTGTATGAGAAAGGCAGCATCTTCTTTGTCCGAGTTCAAACGCGCTGAATTAAATGCCGCTTTACCAAAAATAGTTCAACATTTTCCTGAGATGGATGAAGAGAGATGGATGATCATCTGTTTATTCGTTGGTGTGTTCTCGAGCAGGTGGAATTTTTTTGTGCTTAGGTTCATGATTAATTCACTTCCAGTCGGACGAGAATTCTTTGACAAGGTTCTTTTCCCTTTCCATTCGTGGATATTGTCTTCCAGAACAGAGAAAACTATCATACTTCGAGCAATTCCACTTGGCGTGATCCTGAAGTCGTCGTCTTTAGCACAAGAAGAATTTGCAGAAACGAGAATCCCAGTTTTTCCTTTAGAATCGTTTGTCGTTACACTTGAGAGGGAGGGTGACATGAAAAGGGTGTGCAGTCATGCCATGGAAAGTATAGTCGTGTTCATATCACGATATTTAACACTGACACCCATCACCCAGTGGAATTCTTCTGTCAGTAGTGCATCTATAAAACCACCCACACTTTTCAAGAGCTGTTCGTCTCTTCAGAGGAGAGAAGAGTTTTTCGGGGATAAGCTTTCGACTACCATGTTCCTCCAAAACAGTGAACTCGAAGACAAACTCTTGTCTGTGATTGCTACAAACAAAGAAGATAAAGAGAAACAAATCATGAATAGGCTTGGAAAATATTCTGCTGCATCTGGCAGTGGAAGATTAGGGACTGTTGCTGACAGATTGACAGATTACAAAAATCAAGAACTCCAACCACCGTGCATGAGAAGATTGTCAAGAGGGGAGTTTTTAAAGGGAAAGAGACATCCAAACTTCAATGAGAGAACTGCCATCTTGTTATTTTTTTCAAAATTCGAGGGAGATGATGAAGATATCATGCGCCTTGCACTCAAACCTTTTCATGGAGATGGAGGGGATGCTTTGTTTGATTCTCAGATACAGTCCTTCCTTGGAGATGGAACTAAAAACGGAGGGGCCTATTCTGGAGGATGTTCTTTCGTGAAAAGTTTGGGATGCTGCACATTCTACAATACTGATATCGAAGATTGTCAAAACATGTGTTTCAGTGGTAAGGATATGCAAGGATTGGAAGTGCGCACTCCAAACACATACTTTGTCAGAAAAAGAGAAAGCGTAGAAAAAAATGAATAAATACAAAGGAAGAAAGAAATTTTTTATTTTTATCTGACTCGAAAAGTTTACTCCATCTCCCCTTTTTCAAAAAATGAAGAAAATGCATGTGAGAGCACCCATAAAAATCGGACAAGGGGGATCTGCTCCATTGAATCCTTATGCTCCACAGACAGGATCAAATGTCGGACAGACTGCTACTTCAACTTCTCAGTCAAACAAATGAGAACACGAAAAAAGAAAGAAAAAAAATGTTCATTCGCACATGACACTATCTTTTGTGTGTTTCTCTCTCTCTCTCTTTTCTCTTTCTTTCAATAAAAAATGTAAAACATATACAATGTCTTTTTTTTCTTTCTTTCGTGGTAATGTGAGTGTATGTGATTCTCTCTTTTTTTCTTTTTTTTCTTTTTTTTCTTTGTTGTTGTTGGCATGATGCGGTCTACACAGAGATTGTTATTTTATGCTATCATCTATAGTTTGTGTTTTTATTGCAGTGTTGTTGTGTGTGCATGCAGCGGTGACAGTTTTGGTATAAGATGCGAATACCAAGGGACTATATCTCAAACTACTGGTGGGTGTGGATGGCAAACACCAGCTGGCGTGGATTGGTTAGGCGGGTGTAATGTAGATATAGGAAACAATCAAAATCATCTGGTCAACATTGCTGTCAACGAAGAATGCATCGAGTGTGACCACCTTTGCACGTTTTCTCAATTTGACACAAATAACATCATTTTTGATTGTTATGGAAGCGAGACAGCAAGTCAGGGATGTATAACCGCGATTTCTTCTTGTTTTGGATATTCTGTGAGCGATTTTTGTGTTGGCGACAACGAGTATTGCACAGAACATAGCATCCCGCTCAATCAATGCAGCGACGATTGTAGTCCCATTGGACCCATTGTCATAGGATATGCTGGCATGGACGGAAACACGTACTTCGCTGATGATCCTGTTTATCAAACATATGACAATTACTACGATTATTCATACTCTGTAGAGGCAGCTAGTTTCAAATCATCTGGGTTGACAGGAGATATAAGCAGAGTGTACAATATCTATCTTTCCTCTTCTATGTTGGCGCTTGATGTGTCTCAGAATCCTGATTTAACTGGAACCATTGGTGTGTTTTCGTCAGTCTTGAGCTATCTGGACATTTCTGGAACTGGGATGACTGTTCTCGGAATTGAGAGCGCGCTGAATGGAATGTCACTAGGAGCATATTATGCAAACTCTGGGAGTTGTACTTCAGCAACATCATGCACTTGCAACGGAGGATATAGAGGAAACTGGTGTTCTTATGTCGATTACTGTTATAGCAGCCCTTGTCAACACGGAGGAAGCTGTTTTAATTCAGGATCATCAGGATACACTTGCTCGTGTACTTCGAATTATCTCGGTACTTCGTGCCAGTATCTTAATTTGTGTACACTGGGCGTGTGTTTGCATGGCGGAACTTGCTCTAATCCAACCAATGCAACATATGCTTGTAATTGCAGCAACACTGGATACACAGGGACCAACTGTTCTGTCCCGGATTGTACTGGAAGTCCTTGTCAGAACGGAGGAGCGTGTCTGAATGCTACACTTGGATATACCTGTAATTGTACAGGAACCGGGTTTAATGGAACCAACTGCACTTCAATAATCAATAACTGTCCCGGGAATCAGTGTCAGAATGGAGGCACATGTGTGAATATAGTAAATGGTTACAATTGCACATGCCCCACCAATTTCAATGGAACACACTGTCAAAATAATTACAGTGGTTGTTCATTTATAACCTGTTTGAACGGAGGTGTGTGTAATGCATGGAACTACACGGCTAACTGTACGTGCCCAACCAATTTCAACGGGACCGTGTGTCAGAATAATTACAATGATTGCACTCCAAACCCGTGTATCAATGGAGGAATTTGCAATGCTGGAAATTACACTGAAAAATGCAATTGTCTGGCAAACTTTAATGGCACGACATGTCAGAATAATTACACTGGTTGTTCTCTCATCACTTGTTATAACGGAGGCACATGTCAAGCTGGAAACAATACAGCTCAATGTCTATGTGTCAATGGAACAAATGGAACTTACTGCGAAAATGACTTCCTTGGGTGTATTTCTGGCGCGTGTTCTAATGGAGGATTATGTTCTGTGGTGAATGGGGTAAATGTATGTAATTGCACAGGCACGGGATATCACGATGTTACTTGTGGTACACTAAATAATAACTGTGTAAATTCATCGTGTCAGAATAATTCTACCTGTGTCAATGCATTTGAATCTTACACTTGTAATTGTGCAGGAACAGGATTCTCTGGTAGTAATTGTAGCATCCCAATCATCGTTTCGACCACCACTGCCACCACGACGACACAAATTGCAACCACCACACCGCAAACATCTTCTTTTATTCAAACATTATCATCCTCATCTACAGCTTCGGCAACAACAACAACGGCAATATCAACATCTACATCAATAACAGTATCAACAGCAGCAGCATCGACGACCTTGACAGCATCATCAACATCGACATCGACATCGACATTCACAAGTGGAAGTCAAACTACAAATACTGTCACCACTTCTTATCCTTCTACTTCCACAAACATCGCAACAACGACAAGTGCTGCTGATACTACTACAACAACCACTACTACTACACCCACACATTCATCTTCTCCGATTTCCTCGCCAACTCCACCGATCAATTACATCCCTTTTCTAATTCATGGAGTGTTTCATATAAGTGGTCTTTCGTATAATTCTATCCTCGGTTCGAGCAACAACGAGGCTCTGTTTGTCAAAGGGTTCAGCATGAGCATCGCCCTGATATGCAAGGTCCAGTTCTCCAATGTTGCCGTTTCTAGCATACTCAGCGGGAGTGTCATTGTCACATTCGTGGTCATAGGAGATCAAGGTTTTACAATCACTGTTCTGGACGAAGCAATCACGACTGGATCAACAACTCAGACGATTTTCTTGAATAACCTCTCTAACTTGATTCCTTCGTACATGATCATAGAACCATTGAGCATCATAAACGAACTGAGTGGGTCTGGGTCAAATCCAGTTGTCATTACTACTCCTGCACCGACGCCTTATGACTTAGAAAATCCATGGGC
>Ga0302301_1000341_pt1 | contig 25851 bp, 23 predicted proteins | sample III_Palsa_E1_2_FD_194544 | JGI IMG/M metagenome (GOLD analysis project Ga0302301, IMG submission 194544) | Peat permafrost microbial communities from Stordalen Mire near Abisko, Sweden - III_Palsa_E1_2 | ecosystem: Environmental > Terrestrial > Soil > Palsa > Peat permafrost | place: Sweden... | reverse complement strand
CTAAACTCCGCTAAAGGCTCGGACTCAAAAGACGTTTTTTCACAATAGGGTTTCGTCCCCTATTAAACCAACGTAAAAACATTCAATAAAAAAACCGTCCCATAATTCCTTATGAGACGGCCTCTTTCTGTTTGATATGTTTTAGGTCTTATCCTAATAAGTTTCTCCAGCTCACCATATCGCCGATGATTTTTCTCAGGTCATCAGCAGCAACGCGCTCCTGGTCCATTTTATCACGGTAGCGGATGGTTACGGTATTATCTTCTAAAGTTTGATGATCTACCGTGATACAGAAAGGAGTACCAATCGCATCCTGGCGGCGGTAACGTTTACCGATAGCATCTTTCTCTTCGTATTGCAGGTTGAAATCTGTTTTAAGACTATTCATTACCTCGCGGGCCTTTTCAGGCAGGCCGTCTTTTTTAGTTAATGGGAATATAGCAGCCTTTACCGGTGCAAGGCAAGGGTGTAACCTTAATACAGTACGGCTATCCTGTCTTTCTTCGGTGCTCAGGTCTTCTTCCTCAAAAGCATTGATCATCGTAAGCAAAAACATACGATCTAAACCTATCGAAGTCTCAATAACATAAGGCACATAGTTGCCGTAAGGTTTGCCGTTCTCATCCAATTCAGGATCAAAATATTGCATTTTTTTGCCTGAGAATTTCTGGTGCTGACTCAAATCAAAGTCAGTACGGCTATGTATGCCTTCAACTTCTTTAAAGCCGAATGGGAACTCAAACTCAATATCAAAAGCAGCATCGGCATAATGCGCCAGTTTTACGTGCTCATGAAAACGATATTTATTTACATCGGTACCTAAAGCAAGGTGCCAGTCAAGGCGGGCTTGTTTCCATTTATCAAACCACATAGCTTGTGTGCCAGGGCGGACAAAGAATTGCATCTCCATCTGCTCAAACTCGCGCATACGGATGATGAATTGCCTTGCAATAACCTCGTTTCGGAAAGCTTTACCTATTTGCGCTATACCAAACGGAATTTTCATCCTGCCTGATTTTTGCACATTCAAATAATTCACAAATATACCCTGCGCTGTTTCCGGGCGAAGATAAACCACATCGGCATCATCAGCCACAGCACCCATTTGGGTACTAAACATCAGGTTAAACTGGCGCACATCGGTCCAGTTAACCGTACCGCTTATCGGGCAGGCAATTTTATGTTCGATGATTAGCTCTTTCAGGCGAGGCAGGTCCTCATTTTTAAGCGCCTCGTCCATGTCGTTCTGTAAAGTTTCAGCTTTATCAGTTTGGCCATCGGTATCATATTTAGCTATTTTGTCTTCCAGTAACTGGTCGGCACGGTAACGTTTGTTCGAGTCTTTGTTGTCGATCATCGGATCGCTGAAACCATCAACGTGGCCGCTTGCTTTCCAAATTTTCGGATGCATGAATATGGCACTGTCAATCCCGACAATGTTATCATTCATTTGCACCGTGGCTTTCCACCAATAGGTTTTTAGGTTGTTTTTCAACTCGGCGCCCATTTGCCCGTAGTCGTAAACCGCGCTTAAGCCATCATATATCTCGCTTGATGGGAAAACAAAACCATATTCCTTAGCGTGTGCTATTACATTTTTAAAAAGTTCGTCGGGTGCATTGCTCATAATAGGGGCAAATATAGTTTTTACTGTGGAAGTGAGAAAGTATCAATTAATAAACCTTTTACATCAGTTGACTCACCCCGAATGCGCTGCGCTATTCTTTCCCTCTCTTCGCCTTTGGCGGAAAGAGGGAAAGAAAAGTTTTTTTGCCCTCTATATCGCGCAGCGAAAGAGAGGGCAGGTTGAGCGGCTGAGCGAAAACCGGGTGAGTCCCCCGCCAATGCAAAACACACCAAGCGAAAACCATCAATCCCTCAAACAAATCACCATTAAATAAATTATCTATAAAAGCATTTCATCATGTCACACACCGTCAAAATTATCTCGATAGATCCTGTTACCCATAATGTTAACAGGTACAGAGTTGAAAAACCCAAAGGCTTCAGCTTTACACCAGGTCAGGCAACCGATCTATCCATAAACCAACCTAAGTGGAAAGACAAAAAGAACCCATTTACCTTCACCGGCCTTAATAGCGATCCTTATCTTGAATTTACCATAAAGAGTTATCGCGACAGTAAGGAAGGTGTTACCGAACATCTAAGCAAACTAAAGCCCGGTGATGAATTTATCATTAGCGATGCCTGGGGAGCGATAGCGTACAAAGGCCCAGGCTATTTTATTGCCGGTGGCGCAGGTATAACGCCTTTTATCGCCATACTAAGGCAGTTATATAAAGATGGCAAGATCGGCTATAACAAACTATTCTTCAGCAACAAAACTACCGCCGATATTATTTTGGCTGATGAACTTAAACAGATGCTGGGCGATAATGCCATTTTTATTACAACAGAAGACAAGAAAACTCCGGGCGACCACCGTCGCATTAATGCCGGATTTTTAAAAACCGAGGTTGACGATTTTAAAACGCACTTCTACGTTTGCGGCCCAGATCCTATGGTTGCGGAAATCTCAGAAATACTCGCAAAGCTAGGTGCAAAAGCAGAGTCGGTTGTTTTTGAGAAATAATCAAGGGTGCTGAGAAAGCAGCGTCGGCACTTATTTGATTTAAAATTTTGTACGTATATTTGAGATAAATAAACCTTACCCAATTCGTATGAAAAAGGCCTTCCTTTGTTTATTATTTATAAATTTCGCAGCCTTTACTTTGGTTAAAGCGCAATCTTCAAAACCGGCTTTTAGCTTAGGCACGGATGTGGGTTTTCCTTTTAAAAACTATAAGGCCAATATTGACTTTGGAGCGAAAGCCGAATTGCCGCTTTTGCCCAATTTAAAACTGGACTTTAGCGCAGGCTATTCATCATTAATACCCGACAATAGAGTGTACGCTACAGAACCCGCTATTTGCGAAGGTTGCGTTATTAATAACAGTACACATTCAGAACCATCATATCATTTTATTCCGGTAAAGGCAGGGCTGCGTTATTACTATGCAGGGCATTTTTATGTTGATGGCGATGCCGGTGCAGCATTTAAGGCTAATGATATAGCGAACACATCGTTTATTTATGGCTTCGGTTTAGGTACATTGATCCCCTTCAATGCGCATAATGGGCTCGATTTTGGTTTGAATTTCGAATCAGGCTATAAAACGATTGATTACAATAACCCCCAATCACAGCTAGGCTTTAATTTAGCTTACAGGTATCAATTTTAATCAATGCAGATCCGGTACTTACAAAACAGTGTCAGTACTTATATAAATACTTGTTCGTAAATTGGAGGTATCGATTTGATGAAATTAGGACACGATGATAAAATCTTCATTCTCCTGTCTCATATCTCAAATCTAAAATCTATTTTTACCCCATGAGTATCCGTGTTGAATCCCTAACCAAAATTTACGGTAAGCAAAAAGCTGTTGATGGCATTTCTTTTTCGGCGCAGCCGGGAGTGCTCGGTTTTTTGGGGCCGAATGGCGCGGGTAAATCAACCACCATGAAGATACTCACCTGCTTCATCCCGCAAACATCAGGTACAGCCTCCGTTTGTGGTTTTGATGTAGAAAAACAATCGCTTGATGTTCGCAAGCACATCGGTTACCTGCCCGAAAGCAATTCCCTTTACCTGGATATGTATGTAAAGGAATCATTAGGATTTATCGCGGACATCCACAAAATATCATCACCCGAAAAACGCATAGCGCAAGTTATTGAGCAAACCGGCCTGGGCCCCGAGCAGCATAAAAAGGTTGGTCAACTTTCAAAAGGTTACCGCCAAAGGGTGGGACTGGCGCAAGCCATTCTGCACGATCCGAAAGTGTTGATTCTGGATGAACCAACATCAGGACTTGATCCAAACCAATTAATCGGCATCCGCCAATTAATAACCGACTTGGGTAAAACCAAAACCATTGTACTAAGTACCCATATTATGCAGGAGGTTGAAGCTGTTTGTAATAATGTCATCATCATTAATAAAGGCAAAATAGTGGCTAACGATAGTCTGCAAGGTTTGCGTGACAAGAATGCGGGTAAATCCCTTGAAAATATTTTTATTGAACTAACGAATAAATAAGCAACGTGTACAGTATCCTAAAAAAAGAAATAACCTCATATCTCAGTTCGTTAGTGGCCTATGTAACCATTGGCGTATTTTTAATTGTGCTGGGGCTTTTTTTATGGGTTTTTCCTGATTCAAGTATATTGGATTACGGATACGCTGGTTTGGATAGTTTATTCAGCACGGCGCCATACTTATTCATGTTCCTGGTACCTGCCATCACCATGCGCTCGCTGGCCGAGGAGCGCAGAGAAGGTACATTTGAATTACTGCTCACGCGCCCATTAACCGACTGGCAAATCGTTATCGGTAAATACTTAGCATCGCTATTAATTATCTTATTCGCTTTAGTACCAACACTGGTGTACTACTATTCAGTTTATACCTTGGGTAATCCGGTTGGCAATATTGATACAGGCGCGGTTATCGGTTCCTATATCGGTTTGTTTTTGTTGGGTGCATCATTCGCGGCTATCGGCTTGTTTGCTTCATCTATCAGCAAAAATCAGATCATCGCCTTTACCATCGCGGTATTCCTTTGTTTCTTTTTTTATAGCGGATTTGATTCATTGAGTCAGATACTATCCCTGCAAAACCTTACGCTTGAAAATTTTGGTATTACTGAGCATTATCAGTCTGTAAGCCGTGGTGTATTAGATACCCGCGACCTGGTTTACTTCATTATCCTTGCGGGGATATTCCTTTGGTTAACCTTATTTGTACTGCTTAAACAACGCCAAAAAACGGTATTCAATAAATTTACTTTTGGTTGGATAGGGGTGCTGATTGTATTGGTAATCGTATCAGCAGCAACATTTACCCGTTTTGATTTTACCAAAGAGAAACGCTATACCATCTCCCCAATCAGCAGGCAAATTATGGGAGGCTTAACGCAGCCCATTAAAGTTACCGTTTATTTAAAAGGCGATAATTTCCCATCATGGGCCAAACGCCTGCAGCATTCAACCCGCGATATGTTGAGTGACTTGCAAGCTTACACTCATGGCAACCTAACTTATGATATTGTTGATCCGATAGCAGATATAAAAAGCTTGCCTGATACCGCGCAGAAAGCCGTCTACGACTCCTTAGAAGCTAAAGGTATTGTAGGGCAGGGCTACAGCGTAAAAACAGATAATGGCGTATCGCAATTGCTATTGTTTCCTGAAGCATTGATTCAATATCAAGGAAAGCAGATTGTGGTAAACCTTATGCAATCGCGTATTGGTTTGTCTGATGATGAAGTGATCAATAACTCTATCCAAAACCTGGAATACGCTTTTTCATCAGCTATAAAAAAACTAGGCAGCGGTGGCAAACCAGAGATTGGTTTCACCGAAGGCCATAACGAGCTAAGCGATATCCAATTGGAAGATGGCATGAAAACCTTATCCGATGGTTTTGATGTAGGCAGGGTGGATCTGAAAACTATTCCTTTTGCAGGTTTGATGGGCATAAAACTACTGGTAATCCCAAAACCAGATAAACCATTTACCGAGCAGGGAAAATATAAACTCGACCAATACATTATGCGTGGTGGCCGTGTATTATGGACGATAGATCCGGTAAGTGCTGAACTTGATAGTCTTCGTGGCCATGGCGGTGAGGAAATGGCCTTCCCTAAACAATTGAATCTGGATGATCAATTATTTACTTATGGTGTTCGTCTGAATTACGACCTGATTGCTGATTTAGAATGCGCGCAAATTCCGTTAAGCACCGGCAATGTTGGCGGGCAGGCGCAGATACAGATGGTGCCATGGTTGTTTTACCCGGTGTTTATGCCTACATCCAAACATCCAATTGTAAAAAACCTCGACGGTATCCGCAGCGAATTTGCCAGTACCATTGATACACTTGCGGTTAAAGGCGTAACTAAAACAGTGTTGTTATCATCATCAGCTTACAATAAAAAACTAAGTACACCTAAGCTGTTGTCCTTACAGGCGATAGAGCAGGAGCCTGATCCTAAAGAATTCCAAAGTACACCAAAAACGGTAGCGGTATTGCTCGAAGGTTCTTTCCCATCCGACTTCCTCAACAGGCCAATTCCTGAAGGTTTGGGTGAGAATATTCCTCAGCTAAATCAAAGCAAAGCCACTAAAATGATTGTCATCAGTGATGGCGATGTGTTTAAAAACCAGGTTGGGGCGGATGGATCGCCATATCCTTTAGGCTACGATCATTATACCCAGCAAACCTTCGGCAACAAAAATTTATTGCTGAATATTGCCGATTACATGACCGATGATTCCGGCCTTATCGCCCTGCGTACAAAAGAAATACAGATCCGCCTGCTTGATCGCGCCCGTATACGTGCCGAAAAGTTAAAATGGCAATTAATTAATACAATATTACCTTTGTGTTTAGTGTTAATATTTGCTATTTTTCAACATTATATTCGCAAGCAGAAGTATGCCCGTTAAATTTTATACTTTTGAGTGATTAATTATAACGTTATATATGAGATTCATTGTTTCTACATCAACATTACTCAAGCAACTACAGTCGGTTAGTGGCGCGTTAAGCAACAGTACCGTATTGCCCATATTAGAGAACTTTTTGTTTGAGATAAAAGATGGAAACTTAACCATTTCGGCTACCGATCTGCAAACCAGCATGACCACTTCTTTAAGCGTTGAAGCTAAAGAGAATGGCCGCATTGCTATACCATCGCGCATATTATTAGAAACATTAAAATCGCTGCCTGAGCAACCGGTTAGTTTTTCGGTTGATGACAGCACCTTTGCTATTGAAATAAGCGCGGGCGATGGTAAGTACAAACTAAGTGGCGAGAATGGTGAGGATTTTCCTAAAATACCTACTGTTGAAAACGCTTCATCAGTAAACCTTCCGGCATCAGTATTAGCCGAGGCTATCAACAAAACCATTTTCGCGGTAAGTAACGATGAATTGCGCCCGGCCATGACAGGTGTTTTTTGTCAGTTAACAACTGATTCATTAACCTTTGTAGCTACCGATGCACATAAATTAGTGCGTTACCGCCGTAAAGATGCTAAGGCGGCCAGCACAACATCATTCATATTACCTAAGAAAGCTTTAACGCTGTTAAAATCGGCTTTGCCAACTGATGATGTAAACGTATCAGTTGAATATAACACCACCAGCGCGTTTTTTAAATTTGGTAACATCAACATGGTTTGCCGTTTAATTGACGAACGCTACCCTGATTATGAAGCTGTAATACCTTTAAATAACCCGAATAAACTAAGTATCGACCGCCAGTCCTTTTTAGGGTCGCTGAGCCGTGTTGCTATTTATGCCAATAAAACCACGCACCAGGTACGCTTAAAAATTAATGGCAGCGAGTTAAACATATCATCAGAAGATATCGATTTTGCAAATGAGGCGCATGAGCGTTTAAGCTGCCAGTACGAAGGTGAGGATATGGAGATTGGTTTTAACGCGAGATTTTTAATAGAAATGTTAAAAAACCTTGCTTGTGAAGAAGTATCGCTGGAAATGTCGACACCTAATCGTGCCGGCTTATTATTACCACAAGGTGGAGATGAGAACGAGGATGTATTGATGTTGGTAATGCCGGTAATGCTTAATAGTTACGCTTAACCCGCCTGCCGGCTGGCAGGGTTGTAAACTTAAATTATAAATCCCAAATGAGTCCGGTGTAAAAACCGGACTTTTTTGTTCGTTAAGATAACAAATACACAGTAATAGCAGTTATATAGCATTTACTTATATGAATTTCAGGATACCAATATTATTGATCGCTGTTGTCACAGGCTTTACTTCATGTAAAGAGAAGGACATCGTACCTCCGTTGGATAAAAATCCACCTGAAGTAATCACGGTTAATACTACCACTGATACCATAAATATCTATCAGAATAATATAAGGCAAAATAATACTTCAAGCATTTATCCCAATGGGGCAACAGGCTATTTACCCTTCTTGCGTGGCACTCAAAATTTTCAAATCAGGCGTACCGGAACTACAGATGTATTATTTACCAAGGCTGTCACAATTGACTCTGCAACTAATTATACTTTTTTTGTAGCTGGCACAACTGCCGATAAATTTTTTACAACAACTGATCCAATAGCCGCTGCATATGATACTGTTGAGAATGACAGTACCTTTACCCGTTCTGTAATAAGAATTGTAAATGCTTCCTATAATTCCGGTCCGCTTAACATAACCCTGGGTACAGGGAGTTCCGTTAATGTTAAAAGTTTGGCTTTTGGTACAGCTACACCGTTTATGAAGTTTAACGCGTCTACCAGCCAGGAAGTGAAAATTTATCTGTCCAACAGCAGTACCACCCAAATTGATACGACCATAGCTTTTCAAACAGGTTTAATTTACACGCTATATACCAAAGGTTCGCCAACTGGTGCAGGTAACGCCGCGTTTGACATAGGTTTAACCACTAATCAATATATTCCTTTAAATCAATGATCGGTAGCAAAAGCAATACATTAAACGGGTTTTTATGGTTGATTATGGCAACAGTATTTCTAGCCCCATATATATCGTCTTGTGGTAAATCTGGCAACGCGAGCAGCGTAGGTTTAAATGTACAGTTTGAGGTATTAAATCTTAGTCCCAATATTCAGCCGGTTAATTTATATCTTGGGTTTATAAAACAGAATACTAACCCCTATTCTTATCCATTTTCATCGGGATATTTCTACCTTAACTCTATTGACACGCCTTTGCAGATCAGATCTGCGTCAACCACTCTTGCAAGTAGTAATTTTTTCACTATAAATCACCTTGGCTTTCAGGCTAATCATAAATATTCCTTGTTTATTACCGGTCTTTATAATGCATCTGACACAACCCAAAGTACTTTAACCACAATATTAACAACAGATGATACGGCAAGCATCCCTCCCGTTGGTTTTGGTAAAATAAGGTTTGTTAATGGCGCTATACAAAGTACAGGCCTGGATGTTACAGCAAATGGCACCTCTGCTTTTGCTGCCATTAAATTTGCTCAGGTTTCGCCATATGTGGTTTTACCGGCAGGTAACTATATTTTTCAGGTAACGCAAACAGGTATACCTGGTACCATCCTTAGTACAAGTTTGGGCTCAACCACTATACAGGATGGGCACTTGTATACATTATATTCTTATGGCATCCCGCTTCGTACCGATTCATCCGCATTCAATACCGGTTTGATTACAAACAGGTAAGCGCTATTGTAATATATATTTATATTTTTGCTGAAAATTAAAAAATATTGGAACTCATAAAAAGCGCTATCGATTTCATATTACATATTGATAAGCATCTTGAACACATCAGCAGCCTGTACAATGGTTGGACCTACCTGTTTATTTTCGCTATAATATTTGCTGAAACCGGCTTTGTAATTACACCATTTTTACCCGGTGATTCTCTTCTGTTTGCTGCCGGGGCTTTAATCGCCAGCGGCAGATCAGGGTTAGATATTATTTATATGGGTATAATTTTAATTATAGCCGCTTTTGCAGGTAATACATTAAACTATTTACTCGGTGGTTATTTCGGCCCAAAAGTATTTAAACCCGAAAATAAAGTACTTAAATTAGATTACTATACGCGTACCAAAGCTTTTTTTGATAAACATGGCGGCAAAGCGGTTATATTCAGCAGATTTATGCCAATCATTCGTACCATAGCACCGTTTGTTGCGGGTGTTAGCGGTATGCCATTTTTGCGCTATAGTCTTTACAATATTATAGGTGGTGCCTCATGGATCATATTATTTCTCTTCGCAGGTTATGAATTAGGAAATCTTCCTTTCCTAAAAGATCATATTTCAGCAATAGGGATAATTGTTATTTTACTTTCTATTGTTCCGCCAATATACGCGGCAATAAAAAGCAAGGGTAAAAAGACTTCTGTATAATCTATTTCGTAACAGCTAATACTTTCCCGCTTCTATACATGGCTTCTTCCTGTTCAATTTCTTTCTTTTGGTCGATGCTAAGGCGTACAGCTATTAGCCTATCTAAATTAGGCTGTCCTGCATCCACCCAGGCCGAATACCAATAGCTGCCTACCGATTGTATTGATGATCGAAATCGCCGCTGAACCATGCCACTCAGCATTTTCTGGTAAGCGAGGCTGTATTCCGGCGAATAATCCTGCACCTGCTTGCGGCCACGTTTGGTAATTATATACTTTTTATCAGCCGGAAAGGTTTTGCTCAGCATCCGCTCAAATCGTAAAACAGAATCAACCTCAATAAACGAACTGCGGCATATCCTGAATGCTTCTTTCAGCGGATCATCAATATATCTGGCCTTGCCTGCAAAGTAGTTGTAATGATCGCCAAATAACTCAGGTAAGCGACTTTCCCACAACGCATGTATCCCGGTTTGATTGGTCAATTGTCCATTATAATTTAAAGTGAGATGTAATGGAACGTGCGCATCCGCCACATAATGCCCCAGGTTAGCCGAAGCATTTAATATTTCAGTAGTATCATGCGCTTTAAAAGCCTTTACCAGCTTATAATAATTATATTGAATAGCCCACGGAACGGTGCCATATTTATCCAATGTATCAGCCGAGTATTTGTGTACGGCATCGCCCCAGTTTTGTGGAATGTGACTGAACGGATTTTTACCATAATGGTCCGCGTCTAAAAAATGTCTGGGAGCTTCGGTGGAGTCAACATAGCGGCGTTTATCAGCGCTTACGGCATGTTCTGTAATGTATCCAATATTGGCCTTGTAAAAGCCCGACATGCCTTTAGGCAGCGTAAAAACAGCCAACCGGTTAATGCGGTAATGTGCGAAGAAGCCCCACGAAGAGCACAACACAACGAGCAACAACCCACTTAGTAACCTGTAGGCTTGTTTCATTACAGGTTTGTTATTTTTGCGATTGCTGATATTTATAATGCAATTGTTTAAGCGCTTCTTCAGATGCTTCGTCAGATGATGCGCCGTAACCTGCTACCAGGATACCTTTTACACCTTCTTTATTAGCAAGGGCGTAAACTGTAGCCTCATCTCCTGGGTCCGATGGGCCTTCGTAGCGGTATACATCCACTATCTCAAACTCATTGGCTGTGTAGGCTTTGTCGCCCACTATAAACTGGTTTTCTTTCAAATTGAAGTCAAAGGTAAAGCCTTGTTTTCTTAATAGCTCAATGGCTTCGGTAACGGTGGCATAGTGGAATTGCTGTTTCATAAGTTTTGGTAGCTGTTAATGATCTGCATTGTAAAATTATGATAAAATACTTAGATAATTTACTCAAATTAGCCTTTATAACCTAATTAAAATATCGATAGAAGAAAATTTATCAGCTCGGGCACTGTGCTTGCCGCGGGTATCAGTATTTTACCCTCCAGTGTTGTGTTTGGTAGAAGCATGCAAAAAGTTAGATTAGGCTATATTGGTGTTGGCCTTCGCGGGCGCAATCACATTGATGAAGGCTTACTTCGTGATGATGTGGACATTGTAGCTATTTGCGATACGCAAGAGCAATCTCTTAAAGAATGCAGAGCCCAGTTTACCAAATCAGGCAAAAAAATGCCGCAGGAATATACCGGCAGTGTTGATGCTTATAAACGATTGTTCGACCGTAAAGATATTGATGCCGTTATTATTGCCACACCATGGCAGTTTCATAAAGCAATGGCCATTGATGCCATGCAATCAGGTAAGTACGTAGGCTGCGAGGTGATTGCAGGTATAACTTTAGAAGACCACTGGGATATTGTAAAAGTGCATGAAGAAACTGGTATGCCCTACATGACCTTAGAGAATGTTTGCTACCGACGCGATGTAATGGCTATTCTAAATATGCAGCGCCAGAACTTGTTTGGTGAGATGATCCATCTGGAAGGCGGTTATCAGCACAACCTTCGCGCAGTGTTATTTAATGATGGGCAGCATTACTATGGTCATGGTGCCGAATTTGGTCCGAAGGCAATCAGCGAAGCACAATGGCGCACGCAATTTAATATTGATCGTAATGCGGATATTTATCCAACACATGGGGTAGGGCCGTTAATGCATTACGCCAATATTAATTATGGTAATAGGTTTACTAACCTGGTATCGTTTTCCTCAAAAGCGCGCGGCTTGTCGGCTTATGTAGAGGAAATATCACCCGGCAACCCAAATGCTAAAATAAATTATAAGAATGGCGATGTGATTACTACCATGATCAACTGCGCCAATGGCGAAACTGTACTGCTATCGCATGATACGCATCTGCCTCGTCCATATTCACTGGGCTTTAGGGTGCAGGGTACAAAAGGTTTGTGGATGGACGTAAACAATTCCATTTATATTGAAGGGCAATCCAAGCAAGATGATGCCTGGGATAAAGCGGATGAATGGCTGGATAAATATGATCACCCCCTTTGGAAAAAATATAACAAATTCGCCGAAGGGGCAGGGCACGGCGGCATGGACTGGTTTGTATTCAATTCATTTGTAGAATCGGTTAAACGCAAAGTGCAAACACCAATTGATGTTTACGACTCAGTAACGATGAGTGTGATCACGCCGCTTTCCGAAAAATCCATCGCCGAAGGCAATATGCCCCAGCAATTCCCTGATTTTACGAAGGGTAAATGGAAGGAGCGGGTAAGTAAGTTTGCTTTGAATGATGAATATTGAGTTGAATTAACATTAAAGGACTGTTAATAATCCCAAAGTTTTTTGTTGAAAAAACGTTTGCATAATTAAATATATCATCCTATATTTGCAGTCCTTAAATAAAAGTAGAATAATAAGGCTATACAATGGCAAATCATAAATCATCATTAAAAAGGATCCGCTCTAACGCTGCGAAGCGCTTACGTAACAGGTATCAGGCAAAAACCACTAGGAATGCCATCAAAAAATTAAGAGGCACAACTACAAAAGTTGAAGCAAGTGAACTTTTATCAAAAGTGATCTCAATGCTTGATCGTTTAGCCAAAAAGAACGTTATTCACAAGAATAAGGCTTCAAACAATAAATCAAAGCTTACTAAGTTTGTAAATACCTTAAAATAATTAGGTTATACTTTTATAAAAAAAGGCGATGAGTGTTAAACTCATCGCCTTTTTGCGTTTATGTTTTTTTAAAGGATTTAAGTATTTAAAAAAGATTACTATTTTGCATATGTTATTAAGCCTTGTCATGCAAATCCTTTAAATCCGACGAATCATGGTTCAGACTCCCTACGAAAATAAGATTAGCATAAAATCCTGGGCTGAAGAAGACCGCCCCCGCGAAAAACTAAGCGGACAAGGCCGCCGGGCTTTAACCGATGCGGAACTGATTGCCATACTCATTGGTTCGGGTAACCGCGATGAATCGGCAGTTGAATTAAGCAAACGCATCCTGCGCCATTATGATAATGACCTGAATGTATTAGGTCGAGCTTCCATAGAAGAGCTATCCAAATTTAAAGGCATCGGCGAAGCCAAAGCAATATCCATTATCGCGGCACTCGAAATTGGTCGCCGCCGGAATGATACCGAAGAAAAAGCACCGGAATTAGTTACTTGCAGCAAGGATGCTTATAACTTTTTGAAACGATTTTTGGTCGATTTACCGCATGAGGAATTTTGGATATTACTGCTCACCCAAAATTGTAAAGTGTTAGGTAAGGAATTGATCAGTAAAGGCGGTTTAAACGCTACCGTGGCCGATCCTAAAGTGATTTTTTCATCAGCACTACGCCATTCGGCAGCCAGTATTATGATGGCGCATAACCATCCGTCGGGTAGTTTAAAGCCAAGTCACCAGGATATTGAACTAACCAAGAAAATATCCGCAGCAGGCAGGTTGCTGGATATTAAAGTGTTGGATCATCTGATTATTACTGATAGTAGTTATTATAGTTTTGCTGATGAGGGGCTAATTTAATTCTTCTTCTTGTCATTCTGAACGCAGTGAAGAATCTTCTTCAATAAGCATAGCGGATTGTGCATCCTGTAGAAGATTCTTCGCTATGCTCAGAATGACAATCGGTGTTAATCAAATTAAAATTTCATAAACAACCCTCAAACTATATCGTTACATTTATAAAACTAAAACAAAACGATCATGATAACTCCAGGAGACGAAATACCATTAGACGACTCATATGAAAATGATTCGGAAGATCAGCAAAGCCAGGAAGATATTCATTCCAACGGTTTTGATGAGGAAGATGAACCCGATTACAACAATTTGGATGATGATGCGGATCCCGCTGAATTAAAACAAGCTTATGATGCCTCAGAACCATCGTACACGCTTGATTTTGATGATGACGATGATTTGGATGACTAATCAGCCCACCTTGTCATTCTGAACGGAGTGAAGAATCTTCTTCGATAAGCATAACGAACTTGCTCGGTGCAGAAGATTCTTCGTTCCTCAGAATGACAACTGCTTTAAATTTCCACAACAACCTTTCGCCTTTATCCTTTCAACCTTTCACCTTAAATCCTATCTTTGCCGATTATCATTTCGATATAATGAAGATATCTTATAATTGGCTCAAAGAATTTATTGATACGGATAAAACTCCCGAAGAAATTTCAACCATTTTAACCGGAACAGGGTTAGAAGTGGAGAGTTTAGAAAAAGTACAGGCCATCCCCGGTGGTTTGGAGGGTTTAGTTATTGGGCATGTAAAAGAATGCGCCGATCACCCTAATTCCGATCACCTGCATATTACCAAAGTTGATGTTGGCACAGGCGAAGACCTGCAAATTGTTTGCGGCGCGGCTAACGTAGCAGCCGGACAAAAAGTAGTAGTAGCCGTTGTGGGCGCCTATGTGCACCCGCTGGAAGGTGAAAAATTCAAGATCAACAAATCAAAAATACGTGGCGAGGTTTCCGAAGGGATGATTTGCGCCGAGGATGAAATAAGCCTGGGCAAATCGCATGATGGCATTATGGTTCTAGATGATGATGCTGTTCCAGGCACTTTGGCTAAACACTTTTTTAAAGTTAAGGATGATTATCTGTATGAGATAGGCCTTACACCAAACCGTGCAGATGCTGTTTCGCACTTAGGTACGGCACGTGATATAGCTGCATTCTTGAAGATCAATATTAAAAAGCCTGATGTTTCTGCTTTTAAGATAGATAACAACAAGCTTAAAGTAGAAGTTATCGTTGAGAACGAGCAGGCAGCGCCGCGTTATGCAGGTGTAACCATCTCCGGTGTAGAAGTAAAAGAATCACCAAAATGGTTGAGAGAACGTTTGGCTGTTATAGGCGTGCGTGCTATTAATAATATTGTGGATGCTACCAATTATGTGCTGCATGATTTAGGCCAACCATTACACGCTTTTGATGCTGATAAAATTACTGGCAACAAGGTAGTCGTTAAAAATTGTGCTGAAGGAACCTTGTTTAAAACATTGGATGATGTAGAGCGCAAACTTTCTGCCGATGACTTGATGATCTGCGACGCTGAAAAACCTATGTGTATTGCTGGTGTATTTGGTGGTGCGAATTCAGGTGTTAGTGCATCAACCAAAAATATATTTTTAGAGAGTGCCTATTTCAATTCAGTATCGGTACGCAAAACAGCTAAGCGCCACGGTTTAAAAACCGATGCATCGTTTAGGTTTGAGCGTGGTACCGATCCAAACATGCCGGTGTTTGCTTTAAAACGTGCTGCTTTGTTAATACAAGAAATTGCTGGTGGGGCTATCTCATCCGATATTTTTGATAATTACCCTGCTCCCGTTGTAGCGTTTGAGGTTGAAACAACTTACAAAACTATCGACAGATTAATCGGTCAGGCTATCACTCACGAAGAAATCAAAGCCATTCTAGTTGGCCTGGATATCGAAATCGTAAATGAAACTGCCGAAGGTCTTTCATTAAAAGTGCCGCCTTACCGTGTTGACGTAACCCGTGACGTAGATATTGTTGAAGAGATATTACGCATATACGGTTATAATAATATCCATATCCCAACACAAATCAGGGCATCATTAAATACTTCTATCAGGCCTGATAAGGATGCGGTGCAAAATCAATTATCTGATCTGTTAACGGCTAATGGCTTTAATGAGATCATGTCGAACTCATTAACCAAATCAGCTTATTCTGATAATTTAGATACCGCGGTTAAAATATTAAACCCACTAAGTAGCGATTTGGATGTTATGCGCCAAACTATGCTGTATTCGGGTTTGGAGGCTATTGCCTACAATCAAAACAGGCGCGCTACCGATTTGAAACTTTATGAGTTTGGTAAAGTTTACAGCGTGCAGGAAGATAAATATACCGAAACACAACGTTTTAGCATCTTTATTACCGGTGCCGATACAGCTGAAGCCTGGAATCAAAAAGCCAAACCGGTTTCTTTTTATAACCTGAAAGCAATTGTTGATGGCATTATCGAAAAACTAAATGTTAAAGATATTACTGTTGAAGATACAACTTGTAAAAAGCTTGCCTATGGCTTGCAATACGTACGCGGCAATAAGCAGTTGGTTAAATTCGGATCAGTAGCACCATCAGCCTTGAAAAAAGCTGATGTAAGCAAAGAGGTTTTTTATGCCGACTTTAATTTTGATTTGATTATCAACCTTGCCCGCAAGAACAAGATAGTGTATCAGGAGATCTCAAAATTTCCTGCAGTCAGGCGGGATCTTTCCATGCTGATCGATCAAAATGTTTCGTTCGGTGCATTAAAACAAATCGCCCAAAAAACAGAACGGAAGCTGTTGAAAGAAGTGAATGTATTTGATGTTTATCAGGGTGATAAATTACCCGCAGGCAAAAAATCATACGCGTTAAGTTTTATCATCGAGGATATAGAGAAAACCCTTACCGATAAAGCAATTGATGCCATAATGCAGAAATTAATTTATAATTTAGAGAAAGAAGCGGGAGCGGAGATCCGCAAGTAATGTGTGAATGAGCGATTGAGTGAATTAGTGATTATTTTTCACAATCAGTCCATCACTCAATCAGTCCATCACTAAATAAAAAAATGAGTCAGGTAGCAGAACAATTAAATAAAGTTATTGATAAAACCGAGAGGTTGATTGAGCTTTGTGCTGCCTTGCAGGAAGAGAATGATCTGCTAAAATTGGAGAATGATAGCTTTACGGCAGCGCTTAATGCCAGCAAAAATAAGACGAAGGAACTGGAAGAAAAGCTTCGTGTATTGAAGTTGGCAAAATCTTTTTCAGAAACAAATGAAAAAAGTGTTGATATTAAGCAAAAAATTAACGAATTTGTGCAGGAAATAGATAAGTGCATTGTATTGCTGAAAAAGTAATATAAATAGTGAAAAAGCTCAATGGGAGAAATCTCTATAAAAATAAATATTGCTGACAGAGTTTACCCCTTAAAGGTGAACATGGAGGAGGAAGAAATAATACGTAGGGCAGCTAAGCTGATCAACGACCGCATAAAGGAATATCAGGAAAATTACGCGGTAAGGGATAAACAAGATTTGCTTGCGATGAGCGTGCTGCATTTTGCAACATCATCATTAAAAGCAGAGAAAAAGGTTACTGTTGAAGATACAGATGTAGCCGAAAAAGTTTACCAGTTGGATCATTTACTGACCGAGTTTTTCTCGAAGTAATAAACGTTCTTTACATAAAAACAGAGCATTTAAGATTTAACCGCAGTTAAATTTTAGGTTTCACTATTAAAAACTTAACGCTTCAATATTCAGCGGATCAAGAGGCATGCGTTATTCGTCGAACATTAACGGTAACCCATGGTCCCAATATCTGTGACGAAGTTTTTCAATACATGATACTTAAAAGTTAGTTGCGGTTTTTTTATTTATATAACCTAAAAGAAGAATGAATTCATCATTATATGTTATCATCGGGCTCCTGATTGGAGTCGGTGTGGGCATCATCGTTGGCCGTTTCCTGTTGCGTAAGCTTTTTAAATCACAGGAAAACCAGGCCCAAAACAAAGCGAAACTTATTTTAAAAGACGCTGAAAACAACGCGGAAATTCTTAAAAAGAACAAATTGCTTGAAGCAAAAGAGCGCTTTTTACAATTAAAAGCAGAGCACGAACAGGAGTTAAATGCTAAAAACAACGCTTATAACCAACGCGAAAATAGCTTTAAACAAAAAGAGCAGTCGTTAAATTCTCGTTTAGAAAACCTTACCCGTAAGGAAAATGAGATAGACAATGTGCGTAAGAACCTGGAAAAACAAACCGACATCGCTGTTAAAAAACAGGAAGAAGTTGAGATCCTAAAAAATCAACACGTACAGCAATTGGAAACAATCGCAGGCGTATCTGCCGAAGAAGCGCGTAACCAATTAGTTGACAACTTGCGCGAAGAAGCCCGTAGCAAGGCTATGGCGCAGATAAAGGATATTGTTGACGAAGCCAAGCTTACTGCTACCAAAGAAGCTAAAAAGATAGTTATCCAAACTATACAACGTACAGCTACCGAGGCTGCTATTGAAAACACCGTTTCGATTTTTAATATTGAAAATGATGAGATCAAAGGCCGTATCATTGGTCGTGAAGGCCGTAATATCCGTGCGCTGGAAGCAGCTACCGGTATTGAGATCATTGTAGATGACACCCCGGAAGCCATCATTCTTTCAGGTTTCGATCCGGTTAGGCGCGAAATTGCTCGTTTGGCAATGCACCGTTTGGTAACTGATGGCCGTATCCACCCGGCACGTATTGAGGAAGTTGTTGCCAAAACTAAAAAGCAAATTGAAGAAGAAATTGTAGAAATAGGCGAGCGTACTGTGATCGACTTAGGTATCACAGGCTTACATCCGGAATTGATCCGTATGGTTGGCCGTATGCGTTACCGTTCATCTTACGGTCAAAACCTGTTGCAGCACTCGCGCGAGGTGGCTAACTTTTGCGCTACTATGGCAGCGGAATTAGGCCTTAACGTAAAATTAGCTAAACGCGCAGGCTTACTGCACGATATAGGTAAAGTGCCTGATGATAACCCGGAATTGCCGCACGCTATTTTAGGTATGCAATTAGCCGAAAAATATAAGGAACATCCTGAAGTTTGTAATGCTATTGGTGCTCACCACGATGAAATAGAAATGACATCAATGATATCGCCGATTATACAGGTTTGTGATGCTATTTCAGGCGCAAGGCCGGGTGCAAGGCGCGAAGTTGTTGAAGGTTACATAAAACGTTTGAAAGAGCTTGAGGAGCTTGCTATGTCGTATCCAGGTGTTGAAAAGACATTTGCGATACAGGCAGGCCGTGAGTTACGTGTAGTGGTTGAAAGCGAGAAGATAAGCGATGCTGAATCAGAAGTTTTAGCGGCTGATATTTCAAACCGTATCCAAACCGAAATGACCTACCCTGGCCAAATTAAAGTTACGGTGATCAGAGAAACCAGATCAGTAGCTTTCGCTAAATAACAAAGCATCCTATTTGATCTTAAAAATACCGAACGCCGAAGTGTAAAAGCTTCGGCGTTCATTATTCAATAATTAATCTATTCAGCAGTTGTGAGTAAAAAGAAAGTTGAAAAAAAACAAGCCGAACCCGAAGTAAAGCCCGGCAGCGTAGAATTCTATTTTGACAAATTCTCTGTAGCGCACCAAGATCCTGCAAACATTGTTATTCATATTATTTTTATTCCGCTATTGCTGTTTAGTCTGTTTGGATTATTGTGGGCGATACCTTTCCCTTATATCAAATTTCTGGGGCAGTATAACGCTGATTTTAACTGGTCGTCGTTTTTATTGGCGTTCAGTATTTATTATTATTTAAAGCTTTCGCCTGTTTTAAGTTATTTTATGCTGTTTATTATGCTAGCCTATTACTACATCATAACCTTGTTAGTGCAATGGCAAAAGGCCGGAGGGCCGCCGCTGGGGGCTTTGTGCGGGCTGATATTTGTAATATCATGTGCTGCATTATATGGGGGGTATAAAAAAGAAGGTAAAAAGCTTTCTTTTGAGTATCGATATAAAAATATACTGGTAGCGCCTCTGTTTCTAGTGCATTTGGTAGTGAAGCGATTTAAGATAAAATACTAAGCTTAACCCAATATTAAATTATTCACTTTCCTGGTAAGTTCATCTAAACCGAAGGGCTTTGCTATCACATCGTCGCAGCCCCAGGCAGATAAATTCTCGTCTTTATTAACATAAGCTGAACAGATAATAACTGGTATATGGCCAAGTTCAGGGTGTGTTTTTAACTGCCGGCAAATTTCGTATCCGTTTCGGCCAGTTAAGTGGTAGTCCAATATGATCAGGTCCGGCTGATAATCAAGTATTAAATTGATCATATTCTTGCTATCCAGAGCTACTTTAACCTCGTATTCCTGGTAGGATAACGCCTCCTGCATTATATCCAAAATATCCTGGTTATCATCAAGTAATAAGATTCGCTTTTGCATAGATAATTAGGTAAGGGGTATTAATTTATAACGAATTATTGTGACCGTGATTGCATTCTTTAATAGCTTACAACAAACACTTTACAATAAAATGGTAAACAGGTGTAAAGCAAAAAAGAAGATGCTGATTTTCAATATCCTCTTTTTATGTTGTAGTAGCTGGAATGGTTGTTTGTGCAAAATATACAGCCGAAAACATTGTGGCAATCACTAATAAGCTTATTTTTTTTCATTTTTTATAATGATTGATAACTCACTATTCCACAGACTATATATTTAATACATGGTTTAATATATTAAAAAATATTTTTGATGTTAAACCAGGACTATGACTAAGGTTTAGGGCATTACTATATTAGAAACAGTTGTACGATGATTAAAAATCATGGTACAACTGCCTGAATGAAGCTCTTACTCCAAAGGTTACCAACTTTGTGTTTTGAGTTCCCTGGCTATTTTCTTGTTTGCGGTATAAACCACCTAATTCAAACCGAAGATTATATTTAGGATTGATCAAATAAGCGATAGTACCTTCACCATAATAAAGGTGAGTAGCTAAACCTTGTCCGGTGGTGCTGCCCTCAACCGTACCCGGGTCAAAAGCAAGCATTACATTCTGCCCATAATTAACCGAGGTATTCGGATCAAGCCCGAACGATGCATAGTTTATCTGTCCCTGGAAACTAAAGCGCCCGATTGAATAATCCAATATGGCTATCGCTTCTTTAAAGTTAGAGCCAAGCGGGTCGCCAAGTGGTTCGCTGTAATCAGTATAATTAGTAATTACCTGCGGCGATGAATAGGTATACGGTTTTACAGTATTAAACTCAAACAAATAGTTAAAATTAGTTATTTTAAAAAGGTCAGCTCCGCGGATACCTATTTGGTAACCACCGGTATTTTTAGGGGCAAGATTTTGGTTTACCCTATCTAGTAATAATTGCGCATAGATAGCTGTTTTATCAAAAATTTTATACTTGCCGGTAAACCCGGTTAATATATTATCAGGATATGGTGTTTTAGGGCCTAAAGCGGCTGCAAACACTAGTGGATTAACATAATTAGCATCAAACCCATGTGAATTACCGTTGGCATCAGCTTCAGCGGCAATCATCGCGTTAAAATATCCTAATGATAATCGGTTAGTGACATTCCAATCCACATAATGAAATGCTGCCCATTTACGACGGTTATTTCCATAGGTGTCATATTTTGGTAGATTAATGTCTTCCATATTGGTCCACATCATCATGTATTGTACCTTACCTAAATTTGCAGTGAAACGTAGTAAAGGATAAGTGGCTGCAAAATCTGATAACAGTAAAGAGCGGTAACCATCACCAATAAATGTTTTATCTTGCCCTAAAGTGATATTAATCTGTTTTATAGGCGCATAAGATAAAACAGCGGTAACGTACGACCAATCATCCTCAGTTGAGGTGGTATAGTCTCTGTCATAAGCTTCACCCGGAATGAATCCTGTTTTTTGAACAGCGGCCTGGTAATATTTTGCAAACCGTGCCTGATCCTCATAACCGCTGGTGTAAAAGGAAAACTTGTCGCCAATTGTTCCGCCAAGTTGGTAACCACGTGTATTAAGATAGGTGGTAGTGTTATTTGCGAAATCTTTCCCTACCTGTAAATCAGCTATGTAATCTGCATAGAAGGTGTATTCACTGGTTCGTTCATCAAAAACATGCTCATTAAATATCTTACGTAAAAAATAGTTTTTGCGGCTGCTGTCAACACCTATACTGGTTATGGCATTATATTTTGGGGCGATAATGCTATCAATAAGGTATGGTTTTAACGAAGTGTGAAACGAAGAGTTAACACTATAAACATCAGCATTAAATTTTTGGTAAAACTCGTAGGAATACGGCGCGTATACCGATTGTGAACGGCTTACCTGTGTTAAGGTAATTATAATACCCAGGAGCAATAATGTTTTTTTAATAGGTAAGTTGTAAGCTTTTATCATGCTCTATATATAAGGGTTGTTTTACAATCTGAAAGTCAAAGATAATAAAATATAAAAGTGGGTATTAAATTCTTAACGATGTATTATTAGTAAGGTTTAATAAATATCAATATAGTGTTGAGAGATAAATTAATGAAGCCTAAAAAAAATTATGATATTCGCACTTTATTCAAATTGAAAAGTTAATTTCTGTTAAATTGTGTTATTGTAATACCGTTTTTTTAAAATAACCTATAAAAATTCTGATATTTACGCCTGCTTTTAAAATCCTTATACATGCAATACAAAAAAATTAATAATTTATTAGGCTGGCTGTGTTTTGCGATCGCCTCAATTAGTTATATCATGACGCTGGAACCCTCAGTAAGCTTTTGGGATTGCGGCGAATTTATTTCTTGCGCATACCGTTTACAGGTAGCGCACCAACCGGGTTACCCGGTGTTTGCTATGCTTGGTAAAGCATTCTCGTTACTATCAATGGGAAATAATGAGAAAGTTCCATTTTTTACCAATATGGGTTCAGCATTGGCCAGCGGCGCAACTATTATGTTGTTGTTTTGGACGATAACCGCATTGGCGAAAAAACTACTTGCTTATAAGGAAAGCGAAGATACTGATCGGTCAAAATTCTACATGATCATGGGAGCCGGCCTGGTGGGTGCTTTGGCATTCGCTTATACCGATACCTTTTGGTTCTCGGCTGTTGAAACCATTGTATTTGCATGGTCAATGTTTTGTACCGCATTAGTATTCTGGGCCATTTTAAAATGGGATGCCCATGCTGATGAGCCGGGTGCCGACAAATGGATCATATTCATTGCCTATGTAATAGGTTTATCAATAGGGATACACCTACTTAACTTATTAACCATACCAGCCTTAGCCTTAGTTTATTACCTACGCAGGACTCAAAAGATCAACCTGAAAAGCAGCCTTTTAGCCATTTTAGCTGGTATAGTTATATTGGTGTTTGTTCAGTACGGTATCAGGAACTATACCGTTGTTGGCGCGGCCTACTTTGATTTGTTTTTTGTAAACACATTGGGTTTTGGTTTTGGAAGCGGTGCAGCTGTATTCCTTATATTATTGATAGCGGTATTAGTAGGCGGTATATATTATAGCATTAAATACAAAAAGCCAATGTTAAACCTGGCATTTTTATGCTGTACGTTTATTTATTTAGGTTATAGTTCATTTGCCTATATCCCTATCAGGGCAACGGCTAATACCAATTTAGATAACGCGCACCCGGATAACGCTTTCACGTTGAACAGTTATTTAAACCGCGAACAATACGGTGAAACACCCCTACTTTATGGGCCATATTTTGATGCGAAGCCTATTGATCAAACCGAAGGTGGAAACATCTACCGTAAAGGAAAAACAAAATATGAAGTAGCCGGTAAAAAAACGAATACCGTTTATGATCATACAACAATTCTGCCACGTATGTATAGCAGCGACGGCCAAGACCCGCAGTTCTATAAAGAATGGTTAAGAATACCCGACGGCCAAGCACCTACTTTTGCTGATAATATCAAGTTTATGTTCAGCTGGCAAATATACCAGATGTACTGGCGCTACTTTTTATGGAACTTTGCAGGCCGTTACAATGATGCCGACGGACAAGCAAGTATGGCTGGAATTGATGGTAACTGGACTACCGGAATATTTGACGGCGGCAGGCATTTACCAAAATCTGTTGTTGGCGGTGATACCAGAAGCCCGTTAGCCGGAGTTACTTATACGCCATTATTCGCTTTACCTTTAATTATTGGCTTGTTTGGTTTAATATTCCATTTCAATCGCCGTAAAGAAGATGCACTTGTAGTTACCTTACTGTGGTTCTTCACCGGTATTGCCATTGTATTATACGTTAACCAGCCATCTATACAGCCACGTGAACGTGATTATAGTTATGTAGGATCATTTTATGCCTTCGCCATTTGGATAGGGCTGGGGGTAATTGCTATTGCCGACTTGTTACGCAGAAAGATAAACGCTAAAACCGCGGCTTTTACTGCTACCGGCATATGCTTATTAGCGGGCCCTATTGTACTTGCTAAACAAGAATGGAAAGATCATGACCGCTCAACCAAATTGACGCCGCATGATATGGCTTATGATTATTTAATATCATGCCCGCCAAATGCAATTTTGTTCACTTATGGTGATAATGATACTTATTCGTTATGGTATGATCAGGAAGTTGAGGGCATTAGGCCGGATGTGCGTATTGTGAACTTGAGCTTATTCTCTGCTGATTGGAATATTAAACAGATGACCCGTAAAATGAATAACGCTGATGCATTGCCTATCACTATGCCTTTTGAAAAGTATGAAGATGGGGTGCGTGATGTTATTTATTTTGACGACAGAAAGATCCCTGGTTTTACTGAATTAAGTGAGGTGTTTGATTTTATAACATCAGACAATCCTGCTGCGATGGTACAATACCAAAACGGAGAAAGCGCGAATTATTTGCCTACCAAAAACTTTAAAATAACCATCAATAAAGATGAAGTTATAAAGAATGGTATAGTACCTGATAGCGAAAGAAGCAAGTTAACTGATACCTTGAAGTTTAAATATACTTCGAACTATGTGATGAAGGGTAATTTAGCCATGTTTGATGTATTGGCTCACAACCATTGGAAACGCCCTATATGCTTCACTGTAACTGTTGGCCCTGAAAACCTTATAGGTTTGCAACCATATTTATACAGGGAAGGTTTTGTTTTTCAACTTCTTCCATTCACTCCTGATACCGCCAATAGGGATCAGATGGCTAAAACAAATACCATGGTGATGTATGACAACGTAATGAACAAGTTTAAATGGGGAAATTTTAAAACCGCCAAATACTTGGATCATGAGTCAACTAATATGTTTTATCCTGTTTTATTAGAGACATTCCTTGATTTGACTAATGATTTAATAACGCAAAAACGCCCTGACCTTGCCGTGAAGGTTTTAGCAAAATGTGAGGAAGTTTTACCTGATATTAACCCATACATTGATGTGAATGTGCGCAAGTTGTATTTAGCCGAGGCTGCTTATAAATTGAATGACGTGGTGGTAGGCAATAAGTTTACAGAGGATATCGATGATTATCTTACCGATCAGTTAGATTATAATTATTACCTGTCGCAAAACAATAGCGATAATTTAGATCCCCGCACTGTTAACATTGGGGTACAATTAATTGGTGCTTTAACTGAATTTACAAAAGGTGCACACCAAACCGCTTTGTATAATAAGTTAAACGCGCAGTATAAAGATTACCAGACTAAATTTGCTAATGTTTTAAGCAGACAGCAATAAGGCTAAACCGAATGCGATTAAAAGAGGCTGTCTCAAAAGTGAGGCGGCCTTTTTTTATTTTAAGACGATTTTCGTAACTTAAAGTCATGGGAGCGAAAGTAGTTTTTAAGCCATATGACCCTGACCAGTTAACGGTGCTGCCGTAT
>Ga0302301_1000338_pt1 | contig 26082 bp, 30 predicted proteins | sample III_Palsa_E1_2_FD_194544 | JGI IMG/M metagenome (GOLD analysis project Ga0302301, IMG submission 194544) | Peat permafrost microbial communities from Stordalen Mire near Abisko, Sweden - III_Palsa_E1_2 | ecosystem: Environmental > Terrestrial > Soil > Palsa > Peat permafrost | place: Sweden... | reverse complement strand
CCATTTTAGCATTTTCACTCAGTTTATTAGGAACCTTTTTAGTTCGCTCTGGCGTATTAACATCAGTACATGCGTTTGCAAATGATCCGGGACGCGGCTTATTTATCTTAGGATTTTTGTTAGTGATCGTCGGTAGTGCTTTATCCTTATACGCTTGGCGTGCTTTTAAATTACAAGGGAATGCAACGTTTGCTTGGTTATCAAGGGAAACGTTATTACTCATTAATAATTTATTATTAATAGTTGCTTGTGCCACCATTTTAGTGGGTACGATATACCCCTTAATTTTAGATGCGCTAACAACAGAAAAAATTTCCATTGGCCCACCCTATTTTAATCTATTAATTGTACCTTTTGGCCTGCTACTCGCATTTTTGATGGCGTTTGGCCCCATCAGTGTATGGAAAAAAATGGATATAAAGCAAGTTTGGCAACGCTTGCGCTATATTCTGTTAGCTAGCATTTTATTAGGGATTGGTTTGCCCTTATTGATAGCTGGCGCTGTGACACCCTTATTGTTATTGAGTGTGACGATTGCTATATGGCTTATATTAGCTACTTTAGAAGATGTGCTAAGACGATCACGCTATGAATGGCGTTCACTTTTTAAATTAAAACTAAGTTATTATGGAATGATCATCGCGCATCTTGGTATTGCTGTGCTTATCATTGGAATTAGCTCTGTAAGTCATTATGAAGTGGAGCGAGAAATACGAATGGCCATTGGTGATAACGCAACAGTAGGGCCCTATAACTTTAATTTAACAGAAATAAAAGCGAGTGATGGATCAAATTTCCAAGGTGCGGCAGGCATATTTAGGGTATCTTATAAAGATAAACAAATTGCCATTATGAAACCAGAAAAAAGGCTTTATTTTATCCGCAATATACCTATTGCTGAAACAGCGATTGCCCCTGGATTTTTTAGTGATTTATACGTAGCATTGGGTGAACCCTATGATGATAATAGTTGGTCGGTTCGTATTTACTATAAACCCTTTGTGCGTTGGATTTGGTTGGGTGGATTGATGATGGCGGCAGGAGCATTATTATCTGCTATGAGTCGATGGTATCGTTTATCAAAAGGAAGTTAAACATGAAATTTCGCTATATAATTCCATTATTAATTTTTTTTGGACTGACTATTTTTTTAGCAGCAGGCTTGAAAAATGATCCGAGTAAATTACCATCCGCATTAATCGATAAACCGTTACCACCATTTGAATTGCCTAACCTTGATGACACCATGCTGGTTAAATCAACTGATTGGTACGGAGAAGTTGCGCTTATTAACATTTGGGGAAGTTGGTGTGCGCCATGTCGTGAAGAGCATCCATTATTATTAGCTATAGCGCAAGAAGGGGTGCCTATTTATGGAGTTAATTATAAAGATAATCCTAAAGCAGCAATGAATTGGCTAATTGAATTTGCCTCCCCTTATAAAATGATCATTCGCGATGATACAGGAAAATTGGGGATTGATTTGGGTGTTTATGGAGTACCAGAGACATTTATTCTTGATAAGAAGGGCATTATTCGCTATAAATGGGTGGGCATTTTAACAGAAAAGGCCTGGTTGGAAGAGTTAAGACCTATTGTTGAAAAATTAAGAGCAGAGTAAATATGTTAACAATTACAGAACAAATAGCAAAAGAATTACAAGTCAATACGCAGCAAGTGGAAGCCACAATTCATTTATTAGATGAAGGCTCTACTGTACCTTTTATTGCACGATACCGTAAAGAAGTGACCGGTGGATTAGATGATACCGCGCTGCGAACATTAGAAGAACGTTTATATTATTTACGTGAAATGAGTGAACGCCGTGAAGTAATACTAAAAAGTATTGCTGAACAACAAAAACTCACACCTGAATTACAAGCTGAAATTTTAGCTGCCGACACTAAAACCCGTTTAGAAGATTTATATCGCCCTTATAAACCAAAACGTCGAACCAAGGGTCAGATTGCTATTGAAAACGGTTTAGAGCCTTTAGCGCAAGCTTTATTCGATAACCCTAATTTGGTACCTGCAGATGAAGCCCAAGCTTATCTCAATGAAGAAAAAGCGGTAACCAGTATTAAAGACGCTTTAGAAGGCGCAAAATATATATTGATGGAACGTTTTGCTGATTTACCTGATCTTGTCGGGAAATTACGTGATTATTGTGCCGAAAACGGTTTATTAAAAAGTAAACTAATTGAAGGTAAAGCAGAAGAGGGTGCTAAATTTTCCGATTATTTTGACAGACAAGAACTTATTCGCTCAATTCCCTCGCACCGTATGTTAGCTTTATTGCGTGCACGACAAGAAGGTATTTTAACCTTGCAATTAGTTCTACCAGAAGAAAAAGAGGGTGCAGACCTAGCTATTACTGAACAAATGATTGCAAGCCATGTAGGTATCTCTTCTCAAGGACGCGCTGCTGATACTTGGTTAATGGAAGTTGTGCGTTGGACCTGGCAGGTGAAATTATCAATTCATCTTGAATCTGAATTAATTTCCCAAGCAAAAGAAGCAGCAGAAACAGAGGCAATTAAAGTATTTGGTATTAATTTGCGTGATTTATTATTAGCAGCTCCTGCTGGATTACGCGTCACAATGGGTCTTGATCCGGGTATTCGCACCGGGGTTAAAATTGCTGTTGTTGATGATACAGGCAAATTGTTAGATACCGGTGTTATTTATCCTCATGCTCCTAAAAATCAATGGGATCAATCTATAGCCCTATTAGCCTTACTGTGTAAAAAACATAAAGTAGAGCTAATTAGCATTGGTAATGGCACCGCTTCACGTGAAACAGATAAATTAGTAGGCGATTTAATTAAAAAGCACCCTGATTTACATTTGACTAAAGCGACTGTTAGTGAGGCTGGTGCATCGGTGTATTCTGCTTCAGCATTTGCTGCAAAAGAATTTCCTGAGCTGGATGTCACTTTGCGTGGTGCAGTTTCCATAGCAAGACGTTTACAAGATCCACTCGCTGAATTAGTGAAAATTGAGCCAAAAGCTATTGGTGTTGGCCAATATCAACATGATGTTAGTCAAACACAATTAGCCCGTACGCTTGATACGATTGTAGAGGATTGCGTTAACAATGTTGGTGTTGATATCAATAGTGCTTCTGCGCCTTTATTAACGCGTATCTCTGGTTTAAATCAATCATTAGCTGAAAATATTATTGCTTTTCGTGATGCTAATGGACGTTTTGTTAATCGTGAAGAATTGAAGAAAGTAAAACGATTAGGCGAAAAAGCCTTTGAACAGTCAGCTGGATTTTTACGCATAGCAAATGGCGCTAATCCGTTAGATGCATCCTCTGTGCATCCTGAAGCCTATCCTGTTATCACCCAAATTTTAATGAAAAATAATAAACAATTAAAAGAGGTTATAGGCAATAGTCAATTTTTAACGTCTTTACGCGCACAAGATTATGTTACTGAGCAATTTGGTTTGCCAACCATACAAGACATCTTACGCGAACTTGATAAGCCCGGTCGTGATCCTCGTCCAGATTTCAAAACAGCAGTCTTTAAAGAGGGTGTAGAGGAGATCGCACAATTAACTGTGGGGATGCTATTAGAGGGCGTAGTAACCAACGTCACCAATTTTGGAGCATTTGTAGATATTGGTGTTCACCAAGATGGTTTGGTTCATGTGTCGCAACTTTCTCATCGTTTTGTTAAAGATCCGCATGAGGTAGTTAAAACTGGTGATGTGGTTCGCGTCAAAGTGACTGAGGTTGATGCTAAAAGAAAACGCATTGGTTTAACGATGCGCTTGGACGAAACGGTTATAGCCAACCCACAAACACAAGATAAAACAATGAGCAAAGCTTCTTATAAACCGGCAAAAGTTGCTGCTCCGGTTGTGGAGTCAGCTTTTGCATTAGCCTTTAAAAAGGCACAGGAAAAAGCTGCAAAGTAAAAGTGTGTTTTGCTTATTACCGACCTGAAAGAAGATAATACTCTCATCCTCTCCCCCTGTGGGAGAGGGGAAGAGGGTTGATTACCTAACGGTAATAATAGCTGTCTTTTAGTAATATATGCCTATAATATTACCGTTAGGTAATAAATGCATGGTATTCACTAAAATTCTCTGCTATTATTACCGTTAGGTAATAGAGTGTGGAGGCTATCTTGGGACAATCAGACAACCCTAATTCATCGCAGTCAAATATAAAAATCCAAAAAAAACAAGTGGTTAATAGTAAAAGCCTTGGGGCCATCGTACAAAAAGTGCGCAAACAACAACAACTGACACAGCTTGATGTAGCGTTAGTTGTTAATTCTGGTAACCGTTTTTTAAGTGAGTTAGAAAATGGTAAACCAACAGTGCAATTACAAAAAACCTTGGATACCTTACAAGCATTAGGCATTAAAATATATTTGGAATGGGTAGATGAGCAATAATTTATCGATATATTTATTGGGTATAAAAGCAGGAACTTTAGCATCAGTGCATGGAGAATATATTTTTACCTATAAGCCAGAGTATGTGGAAAAAAAATTACCTGCCTTATCGCTTTCCTTACCATTACAAGTAGCACCATTTACCGCCTATCAAACAAAACCTTTTTTTTCTAATTTATTGCCCGATGCGATGCAGCGTGAATTGCTTGCAAAGAATATAGGTACATCGACAGGTAATCCCTATGCAATGTTAAAAGAGGTGGGAAAAGATGCTGCTGGCGCAGTGATGATTCTACCAGAAGCTGAAAATAGGGCAGACATCGATGTAGTGCCAGAATATCAAGAACTCACTGAGCAGCAATTAAAAGAATGGTGTCATAGTCTTCCTACCGATCCCTTATTATTTCGTCATGGTATGCGATTATCATTAGCAGGTGCGCAGAGTAAAATGTCCGTTAGGTATGACTCAGGAAAATTTTACAAACCACTCAATGCGTATTCGCCAAGTACATATATTATCAAACCACCGCCGCCAGTATTTTCAGATATGGTGTATAACGAATATTTTTGCATGCAACTTGCTGCTCTTAGTAAACTACCTGTTGCAGATACGCATTTAGTGAGTTTGCATGAAACCACACCTATTTTACTCATCGAAAGATACGACAGGCATTTTGATCAGCAAGGCAACATTCAACGCATCCACCAAGAAGATTTTTGCCAAGCACTTGGTATTTTACCAGAAAATAAATATCAGGCTGATGGTGGGCCGAGCTTGCTAGATTGTTTTAGTTTGATTAAAGCACACAGTAACACACCGATAAAAGACATTCAGACGTTCGTATATTGGATTATATTTAATCTTATTGTTGGTAATAACGATGCGCATGCTAAGAATATTTCTCTACTCCATCGCCAAGATGCTATTTATTTGGCACCACTTTATGACTTGCTAAGTACAGCAGTTTATGGTGATCAATTAAGTAATTTGTTTGCTATGAAGATAAATGCAAAAAAACAATATGATAGGTATTTTACCAGTAATGATTTGCTAGCATTAGCTAGTGAATTTGAATTGAAATCGACGTTAATGCAGGATTTAATTAATCGGTTTTTAGCAGTTTGCCAGCAACAAGTAGATAAGCTGCATGAGCATTTTATAGCAACCTATGGCAAGCAAGAGGTGGTGGAAGAGATGGTTGTTTTAATCAATATTCGTATTAAAAAACTGCTTAAATGATCAGGGTTTGTAGTCTTGATATCACTTAAAATACACCCAATAAATTTTTTGTATCCTCTGTGTCCAGAGTATCATAGTGGTAAAAATTGTAGTCAATTTCAGCAAGCGTTTGTGAGTGGCCGACTTTATTTAACGTTGCAGTACCAGCGCTTAACGTAACGACAGGGCGCTAGGTAAAATAGCGACAAGTTGTTACTTCAGAGGCAATTGCATTAGATGTTATGGCAGCAGGCTGATGCTAAGAAGCGTTATTTTTTTCATTATTTAATCATCCTACCCGTTAGGTATCACTGTATTATGCCGAATGATACTGAAGTGTATTAATGAATACAAATCTTTTTAAAAATTAACGTTTTTACTGCAAAGCTATGTTATATTTTAAAACATTCAAAATGCAATTTTCGCATACTAAAGGGGAAAATGATGAAACTCTATTATTCTAAAGGTGCTTGTTCCTTATGCCCACATATTATTCTAAATGAACTAAATATTCCTTGTGAGGTTGAATTAGTTGATTTAAAAACTAAACAAACTGCATCAGGCAGTAACTTTTTAGCAATTAATCCTAAAGGTGCAGTGCCGACGTTAGCGCTCGATAATGGGGAAATATTGACAGAGAATATAAGTATTTTACAATATTTAGCTGATAATTTTTCTGGTAAAGCCGTATTACCTGAAATCGGTGATATGCAACGTTACCATGTTATAGAATGGTTGAGTCATGCAGCGACTGATCTTCATAAAGGTTTTGGTCCATTATTTAATCCACAAGTTCCACAAGAAGTTAAAGATGAAATTTTCCTGCCACTGCTCATTAAACGATTTGATCATGTCGATAAAAGGCTAGGTCAACATGAATATCTTGCTGGTAAAGATTTTTCACTCGCTGATGCTTATGTGTTTGTTTTAATGCGTTGGTTTGCTGCTTTTAAAGTAGAATTATCACAATGGCAAAATATCCCACGGTATTTTGAAACTATTAAGTCAAGAGCGGCAGTACAAAAAACAATGAAGGAAGAGGGGCTAATTTAGCACCCGCCAAAAACCTTTTGTAGCCTCGATGGAGCAAAGTGACATCAAGGCTACATCAGATATTATTTCGGACCCAGGTTAATATTAATTACGCCCTAACTTTTAAAAGTTGGCCAATTTGCAGTATCTCATTGGCCTTTATCTTATTTAAGGCGAGTAACTGCTTTGTAGTAATATTAAACTGACGTGCAATTTTTGATAGGCTATCACCAGCGCGCACTTTATAGGTGCTAATAGTGGACTTGCCAGTGCTAGCAATTATTATTTTTTCAGAGCGGGAAGGAGTGAGTTTTACGCCATCAACAGTGAGTTGACTCCAGCGGCTATTAACACGTTTTTCAAAAGGGACATCATTTAAACGTGAAATAAAGAGCTCAACTTTATCAGAAGGCATCAATAAAATATGCGAAGTAGGCGTGGTGCGAATACGCTGTTTAATTCCAGGATTAAGGTCATATAATTCATCAACAGATATATCTGCTAATTTTGCAGCCAAATCCAAATCGATTGGGGAGTTTATATAAACAGGTGCAAAGTATGTTTTTTCGGTAGCAAAAAAAGTATCATCACCTTGTTGATCAGAAATAACTTTTGATAAAGCAATTAATTTAGGAACATATTCACGTGTAATTGATGGTAAATTTAATGACCAAAAATCAGTAGGCTTACCTGCAGCACGATTCTTTCGAATTGCACGTTGCACGGTGCCCTCACCAGAATTATAAGCAGCTAATACTAATAACCAGTCACCATCAAATAATTCATCTAAATACTCTAAATAATCAAGCGCTGCTTGAGTTGAGGATTGTAAATCGCGACGCCCATCGTACCAATGGTTTTGTTTAACACCAAAACGGGTTGCAGTAGATGGTATTAATTGCCACAATCCAACAGCAGATCGATTAGAAGCTTCTAAATCATAAGCGCTTTCAATAAAAGGTAATAAGGCTAATTCGCCTGGCATATCTCGGTCAGCAATTTCTTGTGCGAGATAAGGAATATAAGGATGTGCGCGCTGCAAAGTTTGATTTACAGTATCGATATTTCTTTGATAACTAGCAATATGTTTTTTAACTGGTGCGTGATGATTCGCAAAATCAATTTCGAAGTTATCTAGCAGCTTATCCCACGCTTCTGTGTTACTATCTTTAACTTCAGGTTTGAATAAGTTAGTCTTTTTGGAAACGGGAAGAGTAGATGCAACCCGGTCGCCCGACGGGTTTTTTAACGCAGTGTCTTGTGGCCGATGCTCTGCGAGGGACAATTCATGTTTTTCACTGGGGCTTACTGGTGATACCGGGGAACATCCACTAACTACTACGATGACCCCTAACAAGCAAGCTGTGCTAAACGTTTTCATGGTGGGGATTATATCTGTAAAATCACCTAAAAGTAAAGGGATAATTGGTAATTATTCACAAATAGAGTATGTTTTGCTTCTAAATAGAATAACAAACCCATTTTTATATAACGAATTGAATTAAATTTTAATTATTAATTATGAAAACAATCTATATATACACTGATGGCGCATGTAGTGGCAACCCCGGTCCTGGTGGTTGGGGAGCTATTTTGCGTTATAATGCACATGAAAAAGAATTATCTGGTGCGGAATTAAATACCACAAATAATCGTATGGAATTAATGGCGGCAATTGAAGGATTACGTGCATTAAAAAAAGATTCTCATGTTATTTTAACATCAGACTCAGAATATTTGCGTCAAGGAATAACTAAATGGATTATTCAATGGCAACAACGTAATTGGTTAACTGCAAATAATAAACCTGTTAAAAATAAAGATTTATGGCAAATATTATTAGATGAAACGACTCGACATAAAATAGAATGGCATTGGGTGCGTGGTCATACTGGTCATATAGAAAATGAAAGAGCAGATGAACTAGCTCGACTTGCTATTAAAAAATTACTGCAGGAATAATATGCGACAAATAATATTAGATACAGAAACGACAGGGCTTGAGCCTAAATTAGGTCATCGAATTATTGAAATTGGTTGTATAGAGCTTGTTAATCGTAAACCAACAACACGTAATTTTCATTACTATCTTAATCCTGAGCGTGAGATTGATGCAGGCGCTTTAGCAGTACATGGGCTTAGTCAAAGCTTCTTGCAAGATAAACCGTTATTTTCTGCAATTGCGGATGAATTTTTACAGTTTATTAAAGGTGCTGAATTAATTATTCATAACGCAAGTTTTGATATATCGTTTATTGAAGCAGAATTGCAACGTTTACCTGGCTATTGTGCAACTGTTACAGAGTTTTGTACCGTGGTAGATACTTTAGGCATGGCGCGTAAAAAATTCCCCGGTCAAAAAAATTCCTTAGATGCTTTATGTAAGCGTTTTGAAATAGATAATAGTAATCGTACGTTACACGGTGCTTTATTAGATGCGCAATTACTTGCAGAAGTTTATTTACGTTTAACGGGTGGGCAACGGATATTTTCCTTTGAAGAAAATAGTATTGATACGCAACTAAGAAATGATTCGTCCCTGCAAACCCCTGGACAAATAAATAAAATCTATGACATTCCTGTAATCACTGCTAACACAGAAGAAATACAACTCCATAATGTTTTATTAAACTTACTCTCAAAGCGAAATTCTGACGGCCAAAAATGGTAGATTTGTGAAATTATAAGCAAAATTTTAAAGGCAGTATAAACTTATATAGTTGCAGCTCAAGTCATTACTGTTAGTTTAGGGGGAAGCTCTATTGTGCCAACCAAACAATATACAATAGAGGATTTAATAGCTATAACAGATGAAGCATTGTATAACAGTAAACACAATGGAAGAAACCAGGTCAATCTTGGTAATATTAATACAGCCCAACCTAATAGAAAAGATCCTGAACATTTACGCCTAGTACAATAATTATAAATAGGATGGTATAAGCATTGAATCAATTACATATTGTTACACCCACCTTTAAATCAGAATACTTGCAGTTACTTACGCATAAAAACATTTTTTTAAAAATGGATTGTTTTCAACCTACAGGAAGTTTTAAAATTCGAGGCATTGGTTACCTTTGCCAAGATCTGATCGCAAAAGGTTGCCAACATTTTGTCGCATCATCGGGTGGAAATTCAGGTTATGCTGTCGCTTATGCAGGTAAAAAATTACATGTCCCAGTAACTGTTTTTGTACCTAAGAGTACAAATGCAATTTTTTTAAAACGATTAACTGAAGAGAATGCAACAGTCAAAGTTGCAGGGGAAGTATGGGATGAGGCACATCAAGCTGCAATGGCGTTTGTGAAGGAGGTCAATGGAGGTTATATTCCTCCCTTTGATCACCCGTTAATATGGCAAGGTCACGCTTCGATTGTCGATGAGATAGTTGAACAATGTCCAAAACCAGATGCCATTCTTGTTGCAGTTGGTGGCGGTGGTCTTGCTTGTGGAATATTGCAAGGTTTAGATAAATACAATTGGTCAGATGTTCCTCTATTTGCCGTAGAAACAGAAGGCTGTGCATCGTTTGCAGCAACGTTAAAGGCAGGCAAGTTAGTTTCCGTTGATAAAATTAATACTATTGCCACGTCATTAGGAGCAAAAACGGTTACCGCTAAATTAGTAGAATGGATGCATAAACGCGTTATACATTCGTTGGTTGTAACTGATAGGGATGCTATTTTGGCCTGTCGTCATTTTGTTGATGATCATCGGGTATTAGTAGAACCAGCCTGTGGAGCTGCATTATCGGTAGTTTATAATGTTGAACAATTTCCTTTATTGGCTGATAAAAAGAATATTGTAGTGATTGTTTGTGGCGGAGTAGGGATTTCATTAGATTTGATGCAAGATTATTTACAAAAAACAGGGGCAATCTTAGAGCGCCACTAACCTCATCAAAGCTACTCGGTATTGCTCTATTATTTTCAGTTAAATTGAAATTTTAATTTCCTTATCCAATATAACCTTTTTTTTATTCGCGATAAAATATTAGCCTTTGGTTGCGCTTGTAAGAGGCGGCATTTTCCTTCATTAAGTTGTTTTAATGTAATTAATGCATTAGTCATTTCTTGCCATAAATTAATATGGGATCTAATACAATGCGGTAACTGATAAATATCATTACAAATGTAATAATCTATTGTGGTATTAACTCCATCATATATGCTTAATAGGTCAAACGCTCGTTTCTGAAATTCAGCTGTTACGTGAGTAGAATCGAGTTCGCCAATATGGGTTACTCTAGAGCATATCGGTTGTAATACTTGTAAATTAGGGTCACTTAATATGTGGTTATAAAGTGCTAAATCCCAACCATTGAATTTAGCCCCACAAGCGTCAATGGCATATTCGGAGTTTTCTAACCAATTTGGTTTGATATGTTTTATCCATTGTTCATTAGTAAAAATTAATCCTAGACTATTTATTAATTTAGTTTTCACTAATGTACTAGGTTCGCTCGGATTTGAAATAAAACCAGCGCTAACACAACCTCCCAAAAGTAAATTAAGAGCAATGATATTTGAATGATCTTGATGAAGATACCAGTTGGCTAGTTTTGTAATGTCCGGCGATACAACAAGATCTTCTTCTAAATAAATGCAACAAAGTGAACCTGAAATAAAAATGTTTTCAAGCATGTGATAAGGATTATGTCGGACTCCAAAAATGGTTGGATTTACCCCAATAAAATAATTATAGGGTTCCAATAAACGTTCGGCTATTTCAAAAAAATACGGGACTTTGTCGCTTGGCTCTAATTGAATATGAATTTCCCAGCCTTGTAAATCATTTTTAATAAGAGATAATATGAGCCTCTCAAAATACTTGGGTCTTTTATAAGCTGTAATTGCAATTGTTTTTGAAGGCATAATATTACTCTCTCAATTAAATTAGCGGGAAGCAGTCTTTCAAGGCTGATATATTTATTTTGTTTTTAAAAATCTCTATTTTTTTTAAGGCCTTTTTATAATCTATGCAATCTTCGATTATATAAGGAAGATGATCATTTCTTCCGCAAGATAAAAAGTAGTCAATGAATTTGAAACCGTTTCCAGCAAGCTTGTTAGAAATTTTTATATATATAGCAGGAATATTAAAGGCATCAGCGCATATTAATCCGTGTAATGAGCTGCTTAAAATATAAGAACAACTCTTTATTTGATTAAGCACTTTTATTGGATCTTGCTGTGTATCTATGACCAGCACGTCATTATCCATCATTGACATAATTACTCTTTTGTCGTGTTTATCGACATAATGAGGAATAATCCCATATTTATACTGAGTCCGTACATTTTGATCGAAAAATAGACTGATCAAGCAAGCTGGATCACCTAGCACTTTAGCCGGAGGTAAACCTTGTTGTTGAATTTTTTTATTAGTTAAGGGGCCGCGCACTGCCTGTATAGCTTTTGGCTTGCTTTGTAAATGCTCCTTTGTATCTATAAACCCAGCACCCCAAACGATGCTATTAACATCAGCCCCTTTTAAAATTGAGCCAATCGATAGCAGGTTTATACAATTGCAAAATTCATAGGGCGGTACAATTTTAAAACTACAGGTAGGTGAAAGTTTTTGACTAATGGTCAAACCTAATAAATCGCCGAAGTTAATATCAGCGGAAAAAAGCTTAATGGGCGTAGGTTGTTGTGCAACCAATGTTATAGGTAAATCCATAATGCGTTCTCTGAGAATCATATTTTAATTTCAAGTTTTATTGCAATTTAGCATGCTTTTTAAAGCTGTATTATAAGATTACAGAGATAATACCCTATTCTGATTTATTAATAAACTAAACTAGCACAGTTTTGCGCTGGCAGTAGTAAGTCAAATAAATTATATTTGCCATTAGGAGATATACCAATCCAGAACAGGCTCTAACTTCGGATTTAATTTGTAACCATCAATATTACTTAATCCACCGGCCAACAACACTTCCTCATCTAAGAAAAAATTACCAGTACACAGTTTACTATCTTTAGTAAAAATTTCATAAGCTGCATCAGCCACAATACTAGGACTTAGTGCAGCTTGATAGACAACATCAGGAAGTTTTAATTGCACCGCTGTAGTAGCCACGACATATTTTGGCCACAATGAATTAACACCAACGCCATCTTTAGCGAGCTCCACTGATAAGCCCAATGTGCATAAGCTCATATTATATTTAGAAATTGTATAAGCTAAATTACCGTTAAAATGTTTTTTATTTAAATTAATCGGTGGTGACAGGGTTAATATATGGGGGTTATTAGCTTTGCGCAAAAAAGGCAGGCAAGCTTGTGAACAGGCAAATGTTGCCCGCCCGTTAACTGCAGCAACTAAATCAAATCTTTTCATCGGAGTTTCTAATATGGAGGGGGATAAAAATAGGGCGCTTGCATTATTAACTAATATATCAATGCCGCCAAATTGATCTACTGTTTTCTGCACGGCTTGTTGGATGGCATTTTCATCACGGACGTCAACGATCAATGGCAAAGCATTGCCACCTTTTGCTTCAATCGCTTTAGCCGCTGTGTAAATAGTGCCTGGTAAGCGGGGATCAACTTCAGCTGTTTTAGCTGCAATAACAATATTTGCACCATCTTGTGCACAACGTAAGCCAATTTCCAATCCAATACCGCGGCTTGCACCACTAATAAATACCGTTTTATTTTTCAGTGGCTGCATAACCGTTTCCTATTTTAATTAAAGAGCCGGCATTGTCTTTCTCAGGATGCCAATTTGGGGATAGGGTAGATAAGACTTTCATAGGTTTCTCCTTGAAACACTGTGAATAATAATAACGAGGGATCATTGCTGATTTCTAGCAATATCTGAGTTTATCAAAGCATAGTAAATACTACAAAGCAATACCATTAGAGTTTTGGTATATAATTGTCTGTATAGTAATTCATCTATATAATATTTTATCGTGGGTAATGCTATTTACCAGCAAGGATGTATTAGCGCTTAGTCAATTGGGAGGACACACATGCTCATTACCCTATTTTTCATCATTATGGTATTCGCCGTTTTATTAGCTTGGCGAGGGTTGCGTTCAGCAGCTATTGTTTTCTTTACTATTGATCTAATTGCAGTGACCTGTTTTTTTGTGAGTGTAATGACTACTAAAACGGGGATAGTATTATGATAAATAATAACCAGATCATTACTATCACGCGTTTAGGGAATATAGTGGGCCTTTGTGGTATTTTACTTGTTGTGTGCACCACACTTTCTATACAATTTATATATCATGATTTACCCTGTCCTTTATGCCTATTACAACGCCTTGCCTTTTTTGGTATGGCATTGGGCTTTATTATGAATTTGCGTTTTAATTTTCGTGCTAGTCACTATACTATTATTTTATTAAGTGGTTTTCTGGCTAGCTTTATTGCGTTGCGTCAGATTGTTTTACATATTATTCCAGGTACTGGTAGCTATGGCGCGGCGATTTTTGGGATGCATCTTTATACCTGGTCATACGTTGGCTCGATCATGACCATGGTATTAACTGCAATCTTGTTGAGTTTTGATCGACAATATCAGAGTATTAATGGTAATGTAAATCAAGAAGGTAATGGTTGGCGTAAATTAACCCAGTTTTTGTTTGTTGTTTTTATGTTAGTACTATTAGTTAATACTATTAGTACCTTTTTATTATGCGGTTTTAAAATGATGTGTGCTGAAGATCCGATTACCTATGGATTGCTAAATCACAATAGCTAATAGATTTAAAAAACATAGCACTTGCTATATGCCAATAATTTGGAGATCATTTTATGCTGATAGACCTTATTTTTGAAAAATTTGTCCAAATAGGTACATTGCATGTTATTGACTGTACAGGTAAAAAATATACTTTTAAAGGGACAGGTGATCCTGAGTGTACTATTCGATTGCATAACACAAAAATAGTTTATAAATTACTGTGGAATGCGGATCTTGCATTAGGTGAAGGTTACACTAATGGTGATTTAACCATTGAACAGGGCACATTGTCTGATTTTCTTAATCTCTGTACGCGTAATGAAGCATTACGACAAGAAAAAGGAACAAGGCATATAAAAGAAAGTTTATTATTACCCCTGGCTTATTTACGTCAAACTAATACACAAAATAAATCAAAACAACGTGTGGCACATCATTATGATTTGAATGGAGAGTTATACAAACTTTTTTTAGATGCTGATATGCAATATTCCTGCGCTTATTTTGCAGATCCACAGAATGATTTGGAAACAGCACAACTAGATAAAAAAAGACACCTTGCAGCAAAATTACATTTAGCACCAGGTCAAAAAATATTAGATATTGGTTCAGGCTGGGGTGGTTTGGCTTTATATTTAGCTCAACAAGAGGAAGTAGAAGTTACGGGCATAACCTTATCTGAAGAGCAATTAAAAGTAGCAACAATGCGCGCAAAAAAACTAGGTTTATCTGATCGTGTTCATTTTAAGTTGACTGATTATCGTGAAGAAAAAGGGCGGTATGATCGCATCGTTTCTGTTGGTATGTTTGAGCATGTGGGAGTGCCATATTATAAACAGTTTTTTAATCAAGTTTATGAGTTATTAAATGATGATGGTATAGCTGTTTTAGCCGCAATTGGCAGACGAAATAATTTATTTGTAAATAGTCGAAGCTGGATAGGTAAATATATTTTCCCAGGAGGATATTGTCCTGCAGTTTCCGAAGTATTAAAACCTATTGAACGTTCCAAATTATATGTTACGGATATCGAAATATTACGTCATCATTATGCCTATACATTGAATCACTGGCATAATCGTTTCCAATCACATCGTGATACAGTCAAAAAAATGTATGATGAAAATTTTTGTCGTATGTGGGAATATTATTTAAAAGGATGCGAAATGGCTTTTCGTAATTTAGGTTATCTTGTCTTTCAAATCCAATTAATCCGTAATGAAGCATCATCACCACTGACTCGCGACTATATATTTGAATGGGAACAAGAAGATAAAGTAGCTAATGATGCAGAAGATCGCAAAACTCTTATTGCTAATAGATAAAGGGAACTCATGGACTATAAAGATTATTATAAACAACTTGGCGTAGAAAGAAATGCGACTGCAGAAGAAATTAAAAAACAGTATCGCCGTTTAGCGCGTAAGTATCATCCTGATGTTAGCAAAGAAGAAAATGCTGAGGAAAAATTTAAAGAGGTTAAGGAAGCTTATGAAGCCCTAAAAGATCCTGAGAAACGTAAAGCTTACGATACGATGGGAGCCAATTGGAAAGAGGGTCAAGGATTTAAAACACCACCAAATTGGCAATATCAAGGTTCTAATGGTGCAGATGAAGGCTTTAATTCAGAAGATTTTAGTGATTTTTTTGAAAATCTATTTCGTCAAGGTGCACAAGGCAGAGCTAAACAAGAAAATTATAGTCAACGTGGTCAAGACCAACACACTAAAATTATTTTGTCATTGGAAGAGGCCTATTCAGGAACTGAACGCATGCTGCAATTGCAAGAGCCTGAATTAAATCCAACAACAAGCCAAATAGGTTATAAATTGCGAAATTTGAAAGTTAAAATTCCTGCGGGCGTAACAGAGGGACAACAGATTCGCTTAGCGCAACAAGGCGCTAAAGGAATAAGCGGTGGATCTAGTGGTGATTTATATTTAGAAATCCAGTTTTTACCACATCCTTATTATACTGTTAAAGATCGCGATATTTTTATTAATTTACCTGTTACTCCTTGGGAGGCCGCATTAGGTGGCAAAGTACCCGTGCCTACCTTAGCAGGGAAAGTTGAATTAACCATTCCTGCTGGCTCGCAAACAGGTAAAAAATTGCGCTTAAAAGGTAGAGGATTGTCAGGATCACCCTCGGGAGATGAGTATGTCATTTTGACGATCTACACACCTGAACCAAAGACAGAAAATCAACGGGAATTATACCAAAAAATGGCTGATGAGATGCATTACGATCCACGCCAAGAATTATTAAAAAATTTTTAGGCCGATGAGGCTATAGCAGAGGATAACAATGACTGATCTAGATCCAATAATCAGAGGCGTTATTATTGAGAAATCAGAATCACTGACTCTCGATGAATTTTCACGAGCTATTCATGTAAAAACGGAGCTTATTGTTGAAATGGTAGAGCATGAATTATTGCAACCCGAAGGTAAATCATACACTGATTGGCGATTTGATTCGGTATCTCTAAAGAGAGCTCGTATCGCCTCTAGTTTTTATTATGATCTTGAGGTCAATATGCAAGGTGTGGCATTAGCTCTGGAGCTTTTAGATAAAATTGACAATTTACAGTATCGTGTTGATTTATTTGAAAAGGGAATAAAATAATTAAAATCATGACAAAAGAAACAACAATGTCATTCTTTGAAAAACATGTGGGGCGCATTGAAAACTGGTGTGGGGCCAAGATTGGTGTTAGTGCTACGCATATACCTTCGATGCAACAGATTAACTATAACGCAGATGAACAATTTTTATTATGTAGTACGTATAAAATTCCCATTGTTACTTGCATACTAAAAATGCATGAAGCACAACAAGTGGATTTGGCTGAGCTCATCGAGGTCCATGACTACGATCTCCGTTTAGGTATGGTATGTACCTTAAATCAATTAAATTACAGTACTCCGGTAAAATTTTCAATTTTAAATTTAATACAATTTACGTTACAAGAAAGTTGTAATTCCGCTACTGATCTATTGCTTAAACGAATAGGTGGTCCTGCGGTTGTGATGAAGATGTTAGCTAATTATGGGATTGAGTCGTTACGCGTTGATCGATACACATTAGAATCTTTAGCAGATGAAGATGGAATTAGAGAATTTATTCCAAGTAACCTTCACTGTACCCTAGAGCAATATAAATTGTTGCTAAACAATAGCCCTAAGGAACAGTTAAGTCAAATTCGTGCCGCATTATTTGCACAACTTCTCGATCATGGTTCGCCAAATGGTGTTAACCATTTGTTGCAAAAAATTGTGCAAAATGAAATTCTTAATGAAAACAGCGTGGAAATTTTATATAAAATTATGCAACGTTGTAAAACGGGACCCAGTCGGATAATGGGAATATTACCGCCTAATACTCGGGTATCACATAAAACCGGCAGTTTAAATGGTTATTTTGTGCATGATGCAGGGATCATCCATTTATCAGATGACCCGCAGAATAAGATTACCTTGGCAATTTTTACTAAATCCGATAACAAACCAGTAGCAATAACCGAAAGAGCGATTGCAGATATTGCAAGAACTGTTTTTGATTACTTTCAAAGCTTATTTTAACTAACGATATATCTGAAGAAACAATTATGAAATCATTAATTATCTCATTATTTTTATTATTAGGTTTGTTTTCGACAACTGCTTTTTCAGAATCGATGCCAGCTCAATGTTATGCAGGGCAAAGTTGCTCTGCGTTTTTTTCTTGGGATGGTTTAAAGCGATCATATACTTATCATTTGCCCACTGATTATTCAGACAAGAAAAAATTTCCTTTGATTTTTGCTCTGCATGGCGCAGGTGGTACAGGTGGGAGTTTTGAAGATAAGCTGCTAAAAGGAGAATTTGATAATATAGCTGATCGCGATGGTTTTATTATTGTTTATCCTGATGCCGTCAAAAAAGTATGGAACCATGGAGCTAACGATAGTCTGTATTCAACAGCAGATGATGCTGGATTTTTGCGAAATTTAATGGACTATTTTATAAAGAATTATCCTGTTGATAAAGATAGAGTCTATTTTACAGGTATTTCAAGTGGGGGGTTAATGACCTACCGCATGGCCTGTGAGAACTCCGGTAAAATTGCAGCTATCGCAACGGTGATTGCCTCAATGCCACAGCCATTAGATAGTGATTGTTCACTTGTACATCCTGTTTCAGTTTTGATGATTAATGGTACTCACGATCACATTATTGCTTGGAATACCCATGAAATTAGAGGAATATTTGGGAAACCATTAGGAGCGCGTTTAAGTGTACCAGAAACATTACAAAAATGGGTCGCTCTAAATAATATTGCTGCAAAGCCTACAAATAGGGAACTACCCACGCCGATAGATGATGGGATAAAACTTTTAAAAACCACCTATCAAGGCGAAAATGGTGCTGAAGTGATACTCATAGCAGAAGTGGGAGCAGGTCACACCTGGCCTGGTGGATATCAGTATCTGCCTGTTGGCGTCATTGGTAAAACCAGTGAAAATTATGATGGCAGTGAAGAAATTTGGCAGTTTTTTAAACGACATAGTTTATAAACTGCATTATCATTTACGGAGTGATATGCCGTGAATGATGATCAAGTCGCGTCATCAATTTATTTCTTAGCGCTAAACTAATTTTTTGAGTTTGCCAAAGCCGTACTAATTCAGAGCGCTCAACTTCTATTATCTGCGTTACGATAAAAAATTGACTGTGAGTTATTTTTTGTTCGTTGTATGTATCATTTTTATTATGATTTAGAATTCTTTCTCTAAGATTTTCTTTTACCAGGCGATATTGTTGTATATGGAGTTTTACTTCCTCTAACATTTTTGGATCATCAGCAACTTCTTTTCTATATTGTAATAACCATTGCAAAACGGCATTTACCAACACGACGCGAGTGGAAAGCTCTGTAATATGATCCGAAACCGCCTCATGATCAGCAATCTTTTTTATACCCAATTTTTTGAGGAGCCATGGTAACGTTAAGCCTTGTAAAATAAAGGTAAAAACAATAACTAAAAATACAAGAAAAAGGAGCAAAGCTTTGGGATTACTTCCCTCGATGACCATAGGATAAAAAGGAACAGCAAGAGCTGCCGCAAGCGAAATACTACCGCGCATTCCAGCCCATGAAACAATAAACGGATATTGCCAAGGTGGGGAAGGTTCTTTTTTACGAAGTGATGGGAATAAAGCTCTAGGTAAAAAATATACAAATACATATACCCAAAAAAATCTTCCTAAAATAAGTGTTAAAATGGTTGCTAAGCTGTATATAAAAATATCATGTAAAGGGATTGTGGAAATATTCTGCAATATTAATCGAAAATCAAGGCCTACAAGTAAAAAAAGTAAACTTTGAATAGTAAAGGCAAGAGCTGGCCACATGGCAAAACTCACTAAGCGATATTCTGGTTGATAATGTGGAGAGTAGCGATTACCTATAATAAATCCTGCAATTACTGTGGCAAGTATCCCTGAACCCCCTAACATTTCGGGGGGAAGGTAGGCAATGAAGGGTGTTAAAAGAGCTGAAATTATATATAACTTAGAATTAGTAATGTATAGCCGTAATTTTCCTATTACATGGCCAACTAGTAAGCCGTACAGTATTTCGCCAATAATAATGATGAAAAAACTTGAAACTGCATGCATAGCAGAAAATTCTTGTACAAGTAAAGCAGCCAAAGCAAATTTAAAAAGCACTAAAGCAGTAGCATCATTAAACAGCCCCTCACCTTGAAGAATAGTCACTACTTTGTGAGGCATGTGTATTTTTTCTGCAATAGAAACAATTGCGACATCATCAGGCGGCGATAAAACAGCACCCAATATAAAAGCCATAGGCCAACCTATTCCTGGAATTAACCAATGAATAACAAATGCCACTAAAAAGGTAATAAAGATAACATGTCCTATTGACAGTAAAGCAATGGGACGAGCTGATTTTTTAACATCAATCCATGATGAAAAAGAGCTTATTTGGTAAACCAGTATAGGAAGAAAAACATTCAACACTAAATTGGGATTAATTTCTATAGAGGGTATTCCAGGAATAAAACTAAGGATCATACCAATAATAACTAGTATGAGTGACACAGGGATTATAGCTTTATTAAAAAGCTGTCCAATCGCAATTATAATAGCAAAGAGTATCAGATAGATTATAAACTGATCCATCGGTTTGTTCCTCTTGCTGTGTTCGTTATTTATCTTTTATTAACATAATTATTAATATTAAACCTATCATATTAATAAAATTACTGGCTCCCATTTGTCCGTTCCAGTGTGATGATTGCCACATTTGGAACCATTCTGCGCCTATCACCATAAATCCAAAAGTGTACAAAGCTACACCTAATGTTAGACCAAGTACAGCAACTCCCTTATGAGCGTTAAAAAGATTGGCATCATTGCGGTATTTGAAAAGTCTTATAACCCCTAGCCAACAAATAATACCACTTAGGGCTTCCCATGAAATAATACTCCAAAAGAAAAATGTGCTAAAAGTTTCATTTGTGATAGCGCGCCATTTTGTAGCAGATTCTGGGAGGACGGTATCCATGCTGATTACGTGTTGTACGAAAACATAATTGGTGTTGTAATCAGTTATGTTATTAAAAACTACTAAAGTGAAAAACAGGGCTATAATAAGCAAAAGAAAAATTTTGCAACGTCTAATTAACATGATTAAATCCTTTTATTATAGCTGTCTAACATAGTTGAGTGGTTTATAGCTAGATATTATGTCAGAAATAAAATAAGGATGACAAGCAAGAATAGTTGTTACAATAGATCCACGAACATATTAAAGGGAGAGAATATACTATGAGTCTTTTATTCCAAACAGGACCAGCAGACATTATATCTTTAAAAAGTAAATGGGGTTGGTTATTTTTTTGGGGCGTCGCTTTAATAGCTCTTGGTATATGGGCAATTAGCTATGCATATACAGTGACTATCGTTTCTATGTTGGTTTTAGGTGCTTTTTTAGCTATTGCCGGTGTGGTTGTTATTTTTGATAGCTTTTATTCCTGGTGGGGTAGATGGCCCAATTTTTTAATGCATCTTGCTATGGGTGCTTTGTATGCAATTGCAGGTGTTTTTCTTATGGAGGGCCCAGTAGTGGGTTCTTTATCAATCACCTTCCTATTAGCTGTTTTTTACATTGTTCTTGGTGCTTTTCGAGTGTACTATGCGATAGTTCTTAAATTACCTACCAGCACTTTGCGATTACTCAATGGCGTTGTTACCTTAATATTAGGTGTTTTAATACTAGCTGAATGGCCACTCTCTGGGTTTTTTATTATTGGCTTATTTATTGGTATTGATCTTGTCTTTAGCGGTTGGGTTTATATTCTAACAGCATTGTCTGTTCGCAAGGCGACAATATAATATTTTAGTGAAAAAAAGCAGTCAGTTCCTGGTGTTAACCTAATTTCTGGGAGCTGGCTCTTGCAATCATTAATCCTACCATCATCTCTATAGCTAAAAATCCTTGTAAAAATATAATACTCCGTGAAGATAGCACTAATCCTCCAAAGGTTAACACGATACTAAATCCTACTGTAAGCAACAGCATGGCTGATACAGTGCCGCACCAGCCATAACGTAAGCTGATTATGATAATTAGCGGTAATGTAGCTACAGTAAGACAAGCAGCCATAACCATCGAGTTACTGAATAGCAATAGCAAAATAAGAATCAATAAGCCACCATAAAGAGCACCTATTGAAGTTTTACTCAGATATTTGAGCGCAGAAATTTGTGGGAAATACATGTCCCAGGTAATAATTGCGATAGAAAATAACAAAATACCATTTAGGTTGGACAACCACCAGTGTAACCAAAGCGCCGTTGGTGCTAGCGGGTGTCGTAATGTACTGTAACACAATAATACTAACAAAAAACTTGCTGTAGCTGTCAGTGCACTGCTACAAATAAGGAATTTAAGTAAAGTCGTTAGGCGGTAAATAATAGGCGTAGGGCTAATGTAGCGAAGATTTAGCCAAAAAAGGAGATAAGCTTGCAAGGTAAATACGATAGCGCAACCACTAGCTAATAGAATGCTAGTATTCGAAAAATAATAAGCAAAAAAACCACCCAGCCAAATACCGGGCAATATACTATAGCCCCGTAAGAAAATAAAACCCGCTGCAGTACCACTAGCAAGCCATAATAGGGTAGAGGAGGAGGTTAGTGTGCTGAACATCAGACCAGCATATTGAAGTAAAAAAGCTAAGAGATTTTCAGCTAGGTATCGGCTGATACATAATTTTTTAAATTGCTTTTTAAAGTCGGGTTGTAATACAGTTGCATTTTGACTAACAATACTTTCCATATGTTGCCATTTGTCCATAGAATAATAACCACTCAAAATGAAATAAATTTATGCAAAACAGTGTAATTGATAAAGAACTGCTATGCCAACAGTATTTACATCTGCTCTATCAAGATAAAAAAGGGCATCGCGAGCAAAGCACCAGTCAAAGAGTCATTTCAGAATCTTATGGTGAAATCTTATACCCTGGCGTTAATAAACTATTGTCTTTACTTGCTTTAACAAATGAGGATTATTTTGTTGATGTAGGTTCTGGATTAGGCAAACTGGCAATGCAGGTTTTTTTAAATTCAGCTGTTAAAAAAGTATATGGCATAGAGCTTATACCAGAGTTGCATCAACAGGCGTTATTAGCTCTGCAAAGACTGAAACATGATTTACCTGAGTTTTATAAAGAAGGAAGGGATTTACAATTTATATTGGGAAATTTCTTAGAAGTTCCATTACCTACGGCTACAGTGATGTTAATAGGCTCACCTTGTTTTAGCCCTAATATGCTAGATAGTTTAGCGAGAGTAATTGAAAGCACGACAAGCATTCATACGGTTCTGACATTGCGACCTTTATGTAATTTGCAGCGATTATCCTGCAAAAGCATGTGCCGTATTGAAGGTTCATGGGATACCGCTTTGTGTTATATTTATAGCGCATAGTATTTATTCTAAAAAGACTATATTTTTTTATTACTAAAGCTGCTAAACTTAAATTATAGGGCAGTAGAATTAAAGTCATTAATAGTAGATAATTTCATAAGGAGTCATATTATGAAAACTAAAAAGATAATAGCCTGTTTATTATGTATTTTAGCAATATCCTCATTAAGCGGATGTACAACTACATTTTCTGGTCATCTTGGTGAGTCAGCCCAGTTCGGTAGTATAAGATAGGCTGTTGTAGCCTTGATGCCATTTGTTTCATCAAGGCTACCTTATTTATTATTCACACCTACTATTATGGTTTTTTCTATGAAAAAAAATACATGCTCCTTATCTGAGACCACAAAAGAAAGCATTAGGCAGCAATGGCCAGAAATGAATGATGATGATTTGCTCAATGTAAAAACGATTGAAGAGCAAATCGGTGAGATTTTAGAAAAAAAGTATAAATACAAGAAAGACCATGTTCTTAAAGAAATTGAAGAATTATTTGGGAAATCAAACAGCAGCAGCTCTGATCAGGATTTTTATAAGCACCAGTTTGATGAGTGCAAAAAACATGTTTCTACACTAGCAGATGAGATTCTTGCTCATCTTTCACAAGAGGCGAGTAATTTATCCGGCAAAGCGCAGCAAGTCGAAGCGCAAGTAAAAGATAAAGTTTCATCAAACCTTTTTTCTACGATTGGCATAATGGCAGTGGTAGGTTTTGTGCTTGGCTCATTTTTATCTCATAAAAAATAAGGATTACCATGGACAGAATAAAATTGTTACCAAAAGAATTCGGGGTATTAGTTTTTTTTAAAATAGTTTTAGGCGTAATTGGGGTAATGACGATAGGTGCTTTGCTAGTATTTTCTATGGTAGTTTTATTATATGTACAACATTTTCAATTGTGGGCAATTGTACTTGGTGGTTGGTGTACTTGGCTTATTTTTATACTGGTTCTCGCTCTTATGGTTTATTCAAAAAATAATGAATTTAAAGGAAAAGTTGAGCTTCTAGCCAGTATGTCACATCTATTTGCCAAGGAAGGAATTGCTATGTTAAATATTATTTTACGGAAATTGCACAAAACCCAACAATCCAATAATTAGTTGCTGTATATTAAAATTTACAGCAAACTCCCAGGATTCTGCAGTTTGCCTGTAGGATCCTATAAGTTTTAGGAATTAAGTAGTACCATTCATACAAGTTATTTTCAAAACTAACAATAAGCAGCGTGTTTTAAAAGGTTTCCTCATTGCAGCAATGCTGCTTCCTTTTGACTTTCAAGGGTAAAATGCTAGGCTTATATTTGATAGTATTTTAATAGCCACCAGCCAAATCTATTGGCCTCCAGGAGAGAATGATGATTAAGCCTATGTTAAGTAAAACACTTGTTATATCAGCTTCATTAGTAATGGCTGCTGTTTTTGCAACATCTGCAATAGCAGATGAAAAAGATGTGACTATGAAACGTGATGAAATGAAAGAAGAAGCAGTGAAACATCATGACATGATGAAAGAAAGCAAAGAAATGAGAGAAGATAGAGCAAAAGAAGCCAAAATGGAACATAAAGACAAGAAAGAAGCTCATGAAATGAAAAAAGAAGACCTTATTAAAGAAGGTAAAATAGAGCATAAAGACAAGATGAAAGAACGCGAAATGGTAAGAGAAGATATGAAGAAAGAAGCAAACATGTAATAATAAGTTGTTTTTGTACCAAAAAATGCGCTTAAATAATTAAGCGCATTTTTTTTTGCCCCCTTAAAAAAGTCCCTGTCAGTTATTAATGCTTGTGCTACTAGAAACTCAAATCATTTACGTCTGCTGTACAACCGCCCTAATATAACATCTCTAGAAAAATACATATTAGCTATAGACCCCTAATTATTAATGTGGTTATACTGTGCTAATTGTGAACTTGATCCATTAAGGAAATGAGAATGATGGCTAGCGGCAGTATAGAAAGCATTAGTTTAAAAGGCTTGGAAATAGTCTTTCAAACTCTTTTTGAACAAACTCTTGATTATCTTATGCTCTTACCACCAATACGACTATGTGAAAATTTAGATAACGTCGACTATGGTTTATTTGGTTCATCAGCTTATTTAGAGGCAGACTTGAAAGCAATTAAGACTTTGTCGCATGGTAGAGAAACTGTAGACGGTGCATTGTGGATATTCGATAAAATGCGTACTGCGCAGGATGCTTATAGTATTGCACAGCAAACGAGTACGCTGATTAGCACCCAATTGTTTTTAAGCGAAGCTGAAAAAAAGAACACAATAAAACTTGTAACTACTCTGGCTATTTTATGGCAACTATCAGAATGGCAAGCACGTACCAGCGAACAGTTAGAAAAAGGTTACTTAGGTCAAGCTCAACCATTAATAAAGTATTTGCTAGCCTCTTTTGTTGATGGAGATGAAACGACTGATTGTAAGACAGTTGTAGAAAATTTAGTAAAATGTAATGCAGTTATTAGCCCAATTGTAAGCAGAAATGCGACCACTTATGCTTTATCATCTAATTTCAATCCGTTATTGGCTACAGCGGCTTTTCTTTTTCTACCATTAATTATCTATGCAATTTATAAACATGCCCAGGCCAATAATTTTCATGCTTCCACTAGTTTCATGATGCTAGCAGCCCTTGTAACCATTGGTGGTGTTTTGCTCTACAAAAAAAGTACTTCAACACACAGAGAAACAGATAATAATG
>Ga0302301_1000326_pt1 | contig 26665 bp, 24 predicted proteins | sample III_Palsa_E1_2_FD_194544 | JGI IMG/M metagenome (GOLD analysis project Ga0302301, IMG submission 194544) | Peat permafrost microbial communities from Stordalen Mire near Abisko, Sweden - III_Palsa_E1_2 | ecosystem: Environmental > Terrestrial > Soil > Palsa > Peat permafrost | place: Sweden... | reverse complement strand
CTAAACTCCGCTAAAGGCTCGGACTCAAAAGACGTTTTTTCACAATAGGGTTTCGTCCCCTATTAAACCAACGTAAAAACATTCAATAAAAAAACCGTCCCATAATTCCTTATGAGACGGCCTCTTTAAATTATTTTGCTGTCCAAACGTTATTGTCCGGGTTATAATCCGGGAATACATTGTCAGGATCATAAGTAACTGATTGAACTTCTTCTGTTGATGGATATTTGAATGTCCAGCTGCTAAAACGCTCCCATATCTCAACGGGGAACTTTATACGGTCTGTTTTACCACTCTTCAGTTTTATTTCGAGTACTACCGGCATTGCCATTTTATCAAGATTATCAATGGTGATCAATGCGCCTTTAGTAGGGTCATTGTCTACATATTTAACATCACTAACAGCAACGTCTAAGCGCCAGTTGTTCACAAACCATGCTCTCCAAAACCATTGCAAAGTTTCGCCTGATACATTTTCCATGGTGCGGAAAAAATCATCCGGTGTTGGGTGTTTATAAGCCCATCTCTCAATATAAGTTTGAAATGCACGATCAAAACGCTCAGGACCTAAAACTTGCTCACGCAACAAAGTTAAAGCTACACTTGGTTTGTAATAAAGTAATATCCCCGTATTTTTTTCTTTTAAATCTGCAGGCTCTGTCATTACCGGCTCAAGATCAGGCGAAGTTATCATCGGACCAACATGATGCATATCCATTGGTTTTGCTGGTTTATATTCACCATTATTAAAGTTAGCAGTTGAAAGTGTATTGATAAAAGTATTGAAACCTTCATCCATCCAACCATATAAACGCTCATTTGAACCAACAATCATCGGGAACCAGTTGTGACCGAACTCATGATCATTCACACCCCATAAACCTTTGCCTTTTGCTTTATATCCGCAGAAAACAATACCCGGATATTCCATTCCACCTACTATACCAGCAACTACAGTCGCATTTGGATAAGGGAACTCATACCATTTTGATGAGTTAAATTCCAATGATTTTTTAACATATTCAGTTGATCGGCCGTAAGCATCGTTACCATCGCTTTCAACAGGGTAAGCTGATATTGCCATTGCTTTTCTTCCGCTTGGCAGATCCAGTTTTGCGGCATCCAAAATAAATGCAGCCGATGATCCCCAGGAAGCATCCCGTGCATTTTTAATTTTAAAGTGCCATGTTAATGTGCTTTTACCCGATGGACGAGATGCCGGATCGGTAACTTCTTTGGCGCTGCGAATGATAACCGTTTTTTCACTTTGTGAAGCATCATTCCAACGTTTTAACTGTTCAGCAGTATAAACCTCTGATGGATTTTGCAATTCGCCTGATGCTACCACAATGTGATTAGCAGGTGCGGTAATGCTTAAATCAAAATCACCATACTCCAGGTAAAACTCACCCGGGCCGGTGTAAGGCAAAGTATTCCATCCCATTATATCATCATACACACACATGCGTGGGTACCATTGCGCTATCTGGAAGATCTTGCCATTTTTGGTTGTCAATACGCCCATACGGTCTGATCCGTAATCGGGTGCTATAAATGACCATTCTATCTCTATTTTTGCTTTAGCTCCATTAGCTTCCAACTCTTTTGGTAAAAAAACCTGCATACGGGTATCAGTAATCAGGTATTTCACATCAACACCATCAACTTTAACTGATTTTATTTTGTCGCCTGCATCAAATTGTTGGCCACGGCCCCAGTTACGACTGCCAGTTAAAGGCACGATAGCTGTACCTCTTGAATCAGATTTAAATAAATTTTGTTCAACCTGCATCCACAAAAAGCCAAGCTTTTGCGGGCTATTGTTGGTATATGTTACCGTTTCTGAACCTGTAATTTCATTAGTTTGATCATTAAGTGAAGCGGCTATCTGGTAGTCAGCATGGTTCTGCCAGTATTTCGGACCCGGTTGGCCATCAGCAGCGCGGTATTCATTACCATTCTTGCTATAAAAGAAAGGCGCGAAAGCGTCACGATAATTGTATTTGGTTTCGGGTGTGGAGGGCGTAGTTGCCGCCGCGGGTTGTTGCTGCGCGAATGAGAAGTTCACAGCAATTAATAAAGCCGGTAGAAAACCAGCTATTAGTTTTAATTTCATTATTAGTCAGTTAAATATTCTGTGACTAATATAGTATAAAATAAATTAAAGGTATACAGGTAAAGTATTTGTTACTGTACCTGTATATTTTTAATAATTATTATTTCTTAAAGTGTGCTTTATAAGCGGATTCATCAAACCCAAAAAACAAAAAACCACCGTCTTCAATAACCGGCCTTTTTATCATGCTTGTTTTTTGTTGCATTAATGGCAATGCTTCGGCAACTCCTTTTACGCTTTCTTTTATTGCAGGGTCGAGTTGTTTCCAGGTAAGGCCTTGTTTGTTCATAAACTTTTCGTAACCGGCTTTTTCATTCCACTCGTTAAGTTTTTGTTCGCTTACACCCAATTTTTTAAAATCGTGAAACTCATAGTTTACATTATTGGCTTTAAACCAGTCGAGTGCCTTTTTAACTGTATTACAATTTGTTATTCCGTAAACCTTCATCTATATATTAATTACTACTGCTTGTTTTACCTTTGGTATCATCATTATCAATACCGTGCTGATTCTTCTTAATATCACTATTCAGCTTGCCAAATTTATAACTTAATCTTATAGCAAATGTGCGGTAAGTGTTATAATTATTATTCTCCTGGTAGAAATCAGTGGTACGTGTGTAGGAGTTGCCAATCCAGAATTTACTCCATGGATTATTAGCTACAAATGATATGGTGGCATTCTTTTTTAACAGATCCTTACTGAAAACATAGGAGTTAAAAATAAAATAACTTGTTGTCCCCTGCAAATTAACATTACCACTAAAATAGCCAGAATTGGTGCCTATGCGGTAGCCATCGTCGAATTTATACGATATATTGGTAAACATATTACCTACATAACCGGTGTTTTTATCTAAACTACCATCATAAACCCCTTTTAACCATACGCGGTTAATCTGGCCGTTTATACTAAGCGATAACTTTGTGGTGATAGGATAATTGGTATTTATATTTAAACCTAAGCTGCTATTACTTCCCAGGTTTTCGTACGTTGAGTAGGTAACGTTGTCGCCTGTTAAGTTGCTGACATTTTGTATTGAGTTGTTTGAGAAAGAATAACTAAGCCCAAGGTTTATTGATCCTTTTGAAAAACTGCTATAATTAAGTTCAAAAACATGGTTTAACTCCGGTTTAAGATCAGGATTGCCCTGAGTAATAAATTGCGGGTTTGATCGGTTCACGAACGGATTTAATTCATAAATGTTCGGGCGTTGGATGCGTTCAGTAAAGCCGAAATTTATGCTGCTGGTACTTGTTAATGATCGCTGTATGGAGATTGACGGAATAAGATTGGTATAACTAGTTTTTAACGTAGTATCAACTGAACTAAAATCAGCGCCAACAGTGGTTTCTTCTAACCTAAGTCCTGCTTTCGCTGTCCACTTGGTTAGTTTTAACTGGTATGAGTTATATAAACTATAAATATTTTGATGATAGGTGAAGTCATTGCTTTGGGTTGGATCAAGCTCGAACTCATTACTTTTGTTATTAAGCGTGTCGGATTGAAAATCACTGAAATCATTTCGCAAGATAGCTTTCGCTCCCGCTTCTATACTGAACTTCTTGCTCAATGGTTGGGCATAATCCAACTGTATGGTATGCTCGCGGGTACCTGCATTGTTGTATTGATTATAATTTGATTGAGGGTAGTTAATGGTATCGCTAAATCTGTTATTGGTTATTTGCGTGTTTGGCGAATAACTATACTTATAGGAAAGTGTCAATAATTGATCTTTGCTCTTTTTAAATCCCAGTTGATAATTAAGACTTGCATCAAAACCCTGATAATGTGAGTTGGCTAAATCATTTTGATAGTATTGTTGCGTGATGGCATTATTCAACCTTGTTTGAGTAAGCTCGTTTGAGATTTGGCCATTTTTATCCGTTTCATAATCAACAGAAGCGGTAAGCAAATTCAAACTATCAATTTCATAACTAAAATCGCCATTAGCATATTTATAATTGCCATTATAACTATTTACGCCTGATTGGGATAAAACCGAATTATCACTAAAAAATGTTTCCGTACCATTATATGGGGTTACCGTTGTATTTTGATGACCAGCGCCCGCATAGCCAGAAAAGCCAAACTTACCTTGTTTAACCGTTCCATTTAAATTCACACCGGGTCCCCAGGCGGTATTGTATCGGGTATTAATTCCGATGTTATAGCCTTGGTCTATATTCTTTGTGGTGATTATATTGATGATACCAGCCAGTCCCTCTGCATCGTATTTTGCAGGTGGGGTTGTTATAACCTCTATCTTTACAATGTTAGTACCGGGCATTGAGCGCAATACATCCGATGGATTCTTAGCCAATAAAGCCGATTCCTTACCATTGATTAATATTTTATAGTTACCGCTACCTTTTAGTTGTATATTATCGTTAGCATCAACAGTTAACAATGGAACTTTACGCATCATATCAAGCGCGGTTACCGATTTGCTTTCAGGGTCGGCGGCTACATTATAACTGATTCTGTCAACTTCCTGGGTCATTAAGGGTTTAACTGCTGTAATAACAACATCTTTTAGCTGACTTGTTGATGCCTGCATAATTATCTTACCAACATTAATTGTATTATTAGCGCCGGTTATCGGCAATATTTTACTTTGATAACCAACAAATGCTAATACCAGTGTATATGATTTATCTGCAGGTGCTTTTAATTCAAAACTGCCATCATCTTTAGTTAAATTACTTTTAACAGGCGTATTAGTTTTAGCATCTTGTAAAGCGACAGTAACATACCCAAGTGGTTGTTTACTCACTGAATCGATAGCGATACCCTTAACTGTTAAATTTATTGGTGCATTTTGCGCGATAGACAAAAAAGAGATAGAAACAAAAAGTAGAAGAATTAGAAATGCTTTCATTAGTGATATTAAAGTTATTTAGGTAGACACATAAATTTTGTGTCCGTTACAAAAAACAGCAAAGAATTCTACTTTTTTTCTGGGAATAAAACGATTTAACAAACTTTAACCTGGCGGTTAAATATTCTTAACACTTACTACTTATTATAGCGTGTCATGGTAAGCTCGGTACCTGCTGTTGCAAAACTTTTGATCATTTCGATAGAACGATCAATTAATGCAGGGAGCTCTGGTTGCTCCTCTTTATCAAATCCGCTTAAAACATAATCAACCTGGCGACCTTTGGGATAGTTATCCCCCACCCCAAAACGCAGGCGGGCATATTCATTATTGCCAAGAGTAGCTTCAATATGCTTTAGTCCGTTATGGCCGGCTGCGCTTCCTTTGGGTTTTAAGCGCAGGGTGCCTAATGGCAATGCTATATCATCAACCAATACCAGCACATTTTCAACAGGGATCTTTAATTCCTTCATCCAATAGTTTAGCGCCTTGCCGCTCAAGTTCATATAAGTGGTAGGTTTTATCAGGCAAAGGGTACGGCTTTTATACGGCACTTCGGCATAATAGGCCAGGCGCATATTGTAAAACTTATTATTTTCCTGCTTTACCAACTCATCCAAAATCATAAAACCTATGTTATGCCGGGTATCAGCATATTCGGGCCCTATGTTTCCTAAACCAACTATCAGATATTTCATACCCCCTAACCCCCTAAAGGGGGAACTTTTTATTTTTAATTATTCGCGAAGATATTACATTTAAACAAAAACAGCGATAAGTATAAACTTATCGCTGTTCCAATTTTTCTCCTTGTTCCCCCTTCAGGGGGTTAGGGGGATTATTTTTTACCTTGAGCTGCTTCTTGTTCAGCCTGACGTAATGCACGTGAAGTAGTTACCGAAACGATAGTATCTTCTTTAGCATTAGTAATTGTTAAGTTAGGAAGGTTGATTTCAGCTACTTTTACTGATTTACCAACTTCTAAACCTTCAATGCTTACTTCAATAGCATCTAAGTGATCTTTAGGTAAAGCTTTGATACGTAGTTTTCTTAGTTTTTGAACTAATTTACCACCCGCTTTAACACCTGAAGAGCTTCCGGTTAATTTGATCGGAATTTCAATAGTTACAGGTTTTTTCTCATCTAATAACAGAAAATCCACGTGGATAATTTGCTCTGTTAATGGGTGAAACTGAAGATCTTTAATGATTGCTTGTGAAGTTACACCAGCAATTTGTAAATCGATGAAATGAACAACCGGTGTATAAACTACGGCTCTCAAATCAGCTGCGGACACTGCAAAGTGGGTTTGGGTTGGCCCACCGTAAAGTACTGCCGGTACCAAGGCTTGGTAGCGTAGTTCTTTAGCGTCTCGTTTCCCTACGTTCTCTCTTAGAGAACCGCTAATAGCAATTGATTTCATTATTATATATTTATTAAGCCCACAGCTAACATACTGTGGATTACCTTTATTTAATTCGATAACTATGGACTATTGACCATAGACAATCAACTAATTAGTCTACTTTAAAAAGCTGGCTTATTGAGCCATGCTCATTTACATTTTCGATAGCGCTTGCAAACAATTTAGCGGTTGATAATACTCTTATCTTCTCGCTTTGATGTTTTAACGGAATCGTATCGGTAACAATAAGTTCTGCTAATACAGAGTTTTCAATTGTTTCGTATGCTTTACCTGATAATACCGGATGTGTACAAACCGCCCTTACGCTACGCGCGCCACGCTCCATAATCAAACCTGCAGCTTTAGCTAAAGTACCGGCAGTATCGCAAATATCATCTATCAATACAATATCCTGATCGGTTACATCACCTATCAGTGTCATTGATTCAATTTCGTTGGCGCGTTTACGGCGTTTATCGCAAATTACAACCTCGGCATTAAAAAACTTGGCGAAGCTACGTGCCCTGTATGATCCGCCCATATCCGGCGAAGCAATAGTTAAATTACCTAAACCCAGGCTTTTTATATAAGGCACAAATATGATAGATGCATCCAGGTGATCAACCGGGATGTCAAAAAATCCTTGTATCTGCGCAGCATGCAAATCCATGGTCATGATGCGGTTAATACCCGCGGCAACCAATAAATTAGCCACTAACTTTGAACCTATCGCAACACGTGGTTTATCTTTCCTGTCCTGCCTTGCTAAACCAAAATATGGGATAACTGCAGTTACATAATGCGCCGATGCTCTGCGTGCCGCGTCAATCATCATTAGCAACTCAATTAGATTATCAGTTGGTGGGTTGGTTGATTGTATCAAAAACACATCACATCCACGTACCGACTCATTAAAATGTGGCTGGAATTCGCCATCGCTAAACTTTGAAAGAACAACTTCACCTAACTCCTTTCCATAAGCATCAGCAATGTTTTGCGCCAATACTGTAGTACCGGACCCTGCAAATAACTTAATGGGGTTAAATTGTAAAGGCATTTTTTATTTTGGATTTTAGATTTACGATTTCGGATTTAGGCCCTCTTCTCAAACCTTATTACAAATGCTATATAAAAACAATTTCGGATCCCGATCTACGTATTAGATAAAATCTAAAATCGTAAATCTAAAATCCGAAATTAAACTGTTGCCCGACCAGGATTCGAACCTAGACAAACGGTACCAAAAACCGTTGTACTACCATTATACTATCAGGCAATCTCCTTTGGTTTGTTATCCATCCCGAAAAGGAATGCAAATATAAGGCGTTTTTTCAAATTTTAAAAACAATTTGAAAAAAGTATTTTCAAGCCTTAATCCTCTACTACAACACCCATTGAGCAGAATTTCTCAATACGCTCATTCACAACTTCATCTATACTTTTTTCTTTCAGCGTTTTTAGGTCTTTCAACAGTTGTTTTTTTAGCGTTGATGCCATAGCAACCGGGTCTTGATGTGCGCCGCCAAGTGGTTCTTTGATAATGCCGTCTATCAATTTATTCTTAAGCATCTCGGTCGAAGTCAATTTTAACACTTCTGCCGCGCGCTCTTTATTTTCCCAGGTCTTCCATAAAATGGTTGAACAGTTCTCTGGCGAGATAACAGAATACCATGAGTTTTCAAGCATCATTACCTTATCACCTATGCCTATACCCAATGCTCCACCTGATGCACCTTCGCCAATAATTACGCAGATGATAGGCACTTTAAGCACCGACATTTCTAACAAGTTACGAGCAATCGCTTCACCTTGTCCGCGTTCTTCTGCCTCTAAGCCAGGAAATGCTCCGGGAGTATCGATCAAAGTAATTACGGGTTTGTTGAATTTTTCGGCCATTTTCATCAGCCTTAATGCTTTGCGATAACCTTCGGGGTTTGGCATACCAAAGTTGCGGTATTGGCGCTCTTTTGTGTTTTTTCCTTTTTGGTGACCGATCATCATCACGGTTTGGCCATTTATAGAACCAAAGCCACCAACAATTGCTTTATCATCGCCAACGGTACGATCGCCATGCAGCTCAATAAAATCATCGCACATTAGCTCAATATACTGTAAAGTATAAGGCCTTTCCGGGTGGCGGGATATCTGAACTTTTTGCCAGCCTGTTAGGTTAGCATATATTTCTTTTTGTGTAGTATCGAATTTTTCCTGCAATTCTGCAATCGTTGCAGACATGTCAAGGTTATTTTTTTCTTCAACCTGCTTAACTTTTTCTATCTGCTGTTGCAGTTCGGCAAGCGGTTTTTCAAAATCAAATGTAATCTTCATACAGTTAAAATAGGGATGCAAATTTACACAAAATTAAACGTGATGTAGTTTATTTATGATTTTCCAGTATTTCTAATTGTTTAAGCTGGCCTTCGCTCAATAATTCCTCTGTTTTATAGCAAGCCTGTAATATGGCATTTCTTATTTCTCCCTGGTACAGACCATAGCGGTTGGTATAAAAAATAATTATGCCGTCATCTACTTTTCGGGTTTTGAACAAATCATCCAGCTTCTTTTCATTGGTGATGATGTTCCCGCCCATCTCTACCCGCTTACGATGCAGCTCGGTATTGATGGCAGTTATTTTACTTAATTGGGTGGGACTTAAATCAAGTTGCTTTTTATATTTAAGCACTTTATCAGGCATTGGGTAATGATTTAGCTCTGCCACTGCAGCCATATTATCCAAATCGACGCCTTTTATCAAGGCTTCATAACGCTCATCAGTAATACTTTTAACTGATGAACGAGTAAGGGTCGTATCCGTTTGTGCATAGGCACAGCTGCACCCAAAAAGCAATAATAAAGTGGCTATTTTTTTAATCATGCTGTATAATTAATAAACTAAGGTATAAATTTTAGTGTTTATCGATCCTTAAAATGCTTATAAACCAGGGAAATCGCTTTTTAAAATATTGACTGTTCAAAACAAGTTATTATCCGAATAGCGTTTTTTTGGCTAAAGCCTTTGCTCTTTTTTTACCAATCCGTCACATAAATGTGACGGCAATGATAATAAAATGGTCTTTTCATTGCCGTTGGCTTCAGCCAACGGGCTAAGGTTGCAATTCCAGACGGGCTTTAGCCCAAACTGGCCTTTCTATTATAGAACTAAGGCCGTCTGTAATTTAACAGCGACTTCCCCGGCTTATAAACAGAAAAACCTGCTTTTTTGCAAAACAGGTTTTCCTTATATATATATGTTGAGTTTTAATATTAATATTCCTCGGCGTATACCGGTTTTTTAACACCATTATCATAAGCTTTCAAGCCTTTTTTCAATAATTTACGTGCTACGTGGATACGGGTTTTAACGGTTCCAATTGGGATAGTTAAATGATCAGCTATCTCATGATATTTATGGCCTTCAAAGTACATCGTGAATGGTACATAGTAGTCGCTTGGTAAGCGATCCATTGCTCTTTTAATATCGTCCATGATGAATTTTGATTCACCTTGATTTTTTGTTGAGCTGAATACTAAGTTTGGAGATGAAATCTCGTCAGACTTGGTAACAAAAGTGCTCATTTTAACAAAACGGCGATAATTATTAATGAAGGTATTTTTCATGATGGTATATAACCAACCTTTTAAATTTGTGCCTTCTTTAAACTTATTATAATAAGTTATAGCTTTCAACATTGTATCCTGAACAAGGTCGTTTGCATCGTCTGCGTCGTGAGTGAAGTGTAAGGCATAAGACCTTAATGAACTTGCCTGACGTAATACTAGGGTGTTAAACTCAATCTTTGTCATTCTGTTAATGTTTTGTATTGATAGTTAGGCAAACATGATACCATGTACCAAAAACATTACACCATAAACAGAAGCGTCCGTTAATTTTAGCAGAAAACTGCTACATAATGCATAAATTTTGTTTTATTAAAAGAATCAAATTAATATACTGTAAAACAACCGTTTACACACAGATGACAATTCATTTTCAAAGATTTGTGCCAATGAAAAAGCATGGAAATGCCGATAAATTAAAATTGTTTTAAAAAAATATTTTAGTCGACGACATTTACTTCCCGCTCCAGCGTAACGCCAAATTTAGTGTACACACTGTCTATGATTTGCGACGATAAACTGTACACTTCTTGACCCGTTGCACCTCCGTGGTTCACTAATACCAATGCCTGATTATGCCAGGTACCGGTATGGCCTACTACTTTTCCCTTCCAGCCGCATTGCTCAATTAACCAGCCCGCGGCTAATTTTACAAAGCCATCGCCTGCGGGATAGTTAACAACCTGCGGAAAGTGTTCCTGTACTATATTAAATTCATCCACAGGTATAACCGGGTTCTTGAAAAAGCTGCCCGCATTACCTATGGTCGATGGGTCGGGCAGTTTGGATACCCGTATATGTGATACTACCTCAGATACATCTTTAATAGTAGGTGCGGTAATGCCGCGATTAATTAATTCCTCTTGAATAGCACCGTAGTGTAACTTAACATCAGCCACTAATGATAGTTCGAATTTTACGGAGACAATTATATAATGCCCCTTCATATCATTTTTAAATATGCTATCGCGGTAATCAAACTGGCAATCGGCTTTGCTGAATGTTTTAAAGGTGCCGGTAGCAATTTCAAAAGCATTGCAGCTGGCGAATATATCCTTTAACTCTACACCATAAGCCCCGATATTTTGCACAGGCGATGCCCCTACTGATCCCGGTATCAGGCTAAGGTTTTCCATCCCGGCAAACCCGTTGCTTACACAGTAGTTCACCAGGTCATTCCAAACCTCGCCGGCACCAGCTACAATTAATACTTGTTGATTGTTGATTCGATAGTCGATACCATGAATATTCATGTGGATCACCAGCCCATCAAAGTCCTTCCTGAATAGCATATTGCTGCCGCCTCCTAAAACCAGGCGCTTCATTTCCATCCACTGCGGATCCATGAAAAGCTCAATAAGTTCCTCGGCGCGGTTTATCTCGACAAAGTATTTAGCAGAAACATCAATACCAAAGGTGTTAAAGTTTTTAAGCGAGACATTCTGTTGAATTTGCAGCATTTTATATAAATATTGACTACAAACTTCGTAAAATTTATCGGAATGTTTAATTTAACCCAGCAATTGCAGATAAAATTATAATAAGAAGGCAAAAACATGACAATGTTTAAACTTTTTTAATTATTTTAGAAACTCAAAACTACTTATTAAAAAAATTAAAGAAGTAAACATGTCAGATACTACCAAAAAATCATCAATTAATCCGATTATCATTATTGGTGCATTATTCTTTGTATTCGGGTTTGTAACCTGGTTGAATGGTACGTTAATACCTTATTTGAAAATAGCTTGTCAGTTAAATAATTTCGAATCGTACCTGGTTGCTTCAGCATTTTATATAGCTTATTTATTAATGGCTAAACCATCAGCATGGCTATTAAAAGTATTTGGCTTTAAAAATGGCATGGCTGTAGGCTTAATAATTATTGCCGCAGGCGCGCTAATTTTTGTACCGGCTGCATTAACACGCATTTATCCAATCTTTTTGTTGGGGTTATTTATTCAGGGTTCCGGTTTGGCGGTATTACAATCTGCATCAAATCCATACATTACTATTTTAGGCCCGCCTGAAAGCGCCGCAAAGCGTATTAGCATTATGGGCATATTTAACAAGTTTGCAGGCGTACTTGCCCCTATCGCATTAGGGTCTGTAGTATTGAGCAATATCGATTCCTTTAACGCCAAATTGGCTACACTAACTGGCGCAGAAAAAATAGCCCAATTAAATGAGCTGGCATCAAGGGTAATTTTGCCGTATGTCTTGATTGTTATTGTGTTGGTTATCTTAGGTATCTTGATCTATTTTTCAGGCCTGCCCGAAATTGACACCGATCATGAAGATGAAACATTAGCAGCTGCAAACTCAAGCAAAACCAGCATATTTAATTTTCCGCACCTAATAATAGGTGTCATAGCGTTATTTTTCTACGTTGGTGCCGAAGTAATAGCCGGCGATTCCATTATCAGTTATGGCGTTGCGCATCATCTCCCGCTTTCCGAAGCACGTTACCTGGCATCGTGCACATTAGCCTTTATGGTTATTGGTTATATCGCGGGGATAATTTTTATTCCAAAATACATCACCCAACAAAAAGCATTGGTATGTTCAGCCGTACTGGGTGTGATATTAACAGTGGTAGCCATATTCGCTCCCAAATATGTTTCGATAGCTTGTATAGCGCTTTTAGGTTTGGCTAATTCACTAATGTGGCCTGCAATATGGCCGTTGGCATTATCAGGCTTAGGTAGGTTTACTAAGATTGGATCATCGTTGTTGGTAATGGGTATTGCGGGCGCTGCAGTATTCCCGCCACTGTATGGTTTGTTGGTTGATGCAAGCAAAGCATCTCAAGGCCCCGAAATGGCTGCACAGATCTCTTATTGGATATTGATCCCTATTTATTTGTTCATCCTTTATTTTGCTACTGTTGGATATAAAAAGGGGAAGCATATTATAGCGGTATAAATAAAAAAAGAAGCTTTTTTTACTTGTCATTCTGAGCGCAGCGAAGAATCTTCTGCTCCATGCATAGCGCATGCAAGTCTTGTTGAAGAAGATTCTTCGCTGCGCTCAGAATGACAAGGGATTTAATATTTCTTCTCCATCACCAACAATCCAAACTCCTCCGCATTATTTTTCTCCATAGATTTATGGTGAATTTTATGCGCCCTGCGGATTTTTAATAAATACTTATTCTTGGTTTTGAATGATTTGAAACGGTTATGAATAAACCAATCGTGGAAGATAAAATAGATGATGCCGTAAGTACTAATCCCGGTGCCTATCCAAAAACGATAATCAAGCTGAATATGTCCAAGCCACATCAGCCACAAAGCTATCGATGCAAATAAAATACTGAAGAGATCGTTCCACTCAAACCAGCCATGCTTTTGCTGGTGATGTGTTTTGTGGATGAACCACAACGGCCCGTGGAAAAGGTATTTATGCATCGCCCAGGAAAGTAACTCCATTAAAGCAATGGTGAGCGAAACTATTCCTATGGCTATCAAAACCTGCATAAACTAAAAAAGCAGAAACAACCTGAATTGTTTCTGCTTTCAATAAATCTAAAATCGTAATTCTAAAATCTAAAATTAAATATGGATCGGCCTGTTATCAGTTGCTGCTAAACAAGCCTCGCGCATAGCCTCAGTATAAGTTGGGTGAGCATGACTGGCACGTGATACATCTTCAGCGGATGCACGGAATTCCATAGCTATAACCGCCTCAGCAATCATATCAGCAGCACGTGGACCGATGATGTGTACGCCTAGAATCTCGTCGGTGGTAGCATCAGCCAAAACTTTAACAAAACCATCCAGATCACCGCTGGCTACTGCCCTGCCCGCTGCACGGAAAGGGAATGAACCTGCTTTGTATTTCACACCTCGCTCTTTTAACTGCTCTTCTGTTTGACCAACAGCCGCAACTTCAGGCCAGGTATAAACTACGCCCGGTATCAGGTTGTAGTTAATGTGTGGTTTTTGTCCGGCGATGATTTCGGCAACTAAAGTACCTTCATCTTCTGCTTTGTGAGCAAGCATTGCGCCGCGGATCACATCGCCAATGGCGTAAACACCTTTAACGCTGGTTTCCAGATGCTCATCAACAGTAATTTTTCTGCCGCGTTCTTCAACGGTGATGCCTATTTTATCTAAACCTAAATTATCAGTATAAGCTATACGGCCAACTGCAACCAGGCAGTAATCGCCTTTTAATTCTTTTTTATCGCCGTTTGGCGCGTCAAATGTTACAGTAACTTCCTTGCCTTTTACAGTGGCACCGGTTACTTTGTGGCCAGTGTAAAATTCAAGTCCTTGTTTTGATAGCACGCGTTGTAATTCTTTACCTAAGCCTTTATCCATCGTTGGGATAATACCATCCATAAATTCGATAACGGAAACTTTAGCGCCTAAACGTGAGTAAACCGAACCCAGTTCCAAACCAATAACACCGCCACCAATTAATATCAGGTGTTTAGGTACTTCAGTAAGGGTTAATGCTTCGGTTGAAGTGATGATGCGTTTTTTATCAACCTTTAAAAATGGAAGGCTTGATGGTTTTGAACCTGTAGCTATAATAATATTAGTACCGGTAATTTCCTGCTCTGTACCATCTTCTTTTTTAATAATGATGGTATTTTTGTCTTTAAAAGAGCCAACGCCCTGGTATGAGTCTATTTTATTCTTTTTGAAAAGAAAAGTAATACCCCCAGTATTTTTTGCAACAACCTCGGTTTTACGTTTCATCATCTGCGCCATATCAACAGATAAATTATCCAGGTTGATACCGTGTGTTTTGAAAGAGTGCGATGCATTATAATAATGTTCGCTCGAATCGAGCAGTGCTTTTGAAGGGATACAGCCTACATTTAGGCAGGTGCCTCCAAAAGTTGAATATTTTTCGATACAGGCTGTTTTCAAACCTAATTGGGCACAACGAATAGCAGCTACGTAGCCACCTGGGCCCGAACCGATTACGATAACATCATATTGCATAGTAGTGTATTTTGGGACGCAAAGTTAAGCATTATCAGTTGCTAACAAAGTGAATTAATGTTATAACAGGGTCAATTAATCCGCTATCAAAATACTTATATATTATCTATATCGTCACCGGCACCCTCTGGTGTTTCAGATAACATAGTTTGGTCTTCAAATTCATCCTCATACCTTGTAGTTTTTAATTTATATAAAACTATTAACCCTCCCAATGGAAACCCAAATGCCAAATAAGAATTTATATAGCCAGCAGATAAAAAACTAACCCCTAACAAAAATTGGAAACTTAATAAATTAAAATGAAACCCACTGATGGGGAAATAACTTAATGTCGGCACGTTCAACAATATTATTAATAAATAACCGATCCACTTTTTAGGCGCTTTGCTCCTTTTTAACTGCACTATCATATAAATATTAAAAGCCAAAACACCCAATACTAAAATGCCAAACAGCCAATAATATAACATGGTACCCATTTGTTCATAAACGTCCATTATATAAAAGCTGGTTATTTTTAATGTTTTATCATCAAACATTAATTTCACTTCGCCTACATAATTTGAATTATCAATTTGTACAAATGCTAACGTTTGACCTTCAGGTGTAGAACCAGAATTATCACTTGTAATAGTTTTTTGAGAGCTGATAAAAGTATAGTTAAGTTTATTCCCAAAATGACTAATCAGCATATTATTAAGATTGGCAAATTGGGCTTTTAAGGTATCTTCATTAGGGTGCGCATTTGCAGGAAAGGCTATTAATGAAATACATTTATCATATTTTTTTTCCAGTATTGCGTTAACAAAAGTTTCAGTTTTACTCTTAAAATTAAAGGTGTTCGAGATAAAAGTGCAGCCGCTAAATATCGTGGTTATTAGAATAGCTGTAATTACTAATTTAATTGTTTTCATTAATAAGGTTATTGTTGATTATAATTACAACTAAGCTAATAAATTATAAGATATTATAAAGCTTTCAGTATTTTAGCTGTTCAACTGATCTCGCTACAAAATGAAAAAGCTATTACTCCTTTTTTGCTTTACTATTCCCTGCATTGCATCCTACGCTCAAACCGCCGAAGACTCCACTTACATTAGGCAGAACTACACTAAAATGGAAAAGCAAATTACCATGCGCGATGGTAAGAAGCTGTTTGCAGCCATTTACATGCCGAAGGATCAATCTAAAAAGTATCCGATATTAATGACCCGTACGCCTTATAATGTTGGGCCTTATGGACCCAACGCTTATAAAAAGATGCTGGGCCAAAACATGCTATTCGCTAAAGCAGGATATATTTTTGTTTACGAGGATGTCCGTGGCCGTTGGATGAGTGAGGGGGATTTTGTTGATGTTCGCCCACAAACAGACAAAAAAGGCAAAAAAGATATTGATGAAAGTACTGACACTTATGATACTATTGATTGGTTAGTAAAAAATGTACCTAACAATAATGGCAAAGTTGGTATACTGGGTATCTCCTACCCGGGTTTCTACTCAACAGCATCATTGCCAAATGCCCACCCGGCTTTAAAAGCTGTTTCGCCTCAGGCACCTGTTACCGATTGGTTTATTGGCGATGATTTTCACCATAATGGCGCATTCTTTTTAATGGATGCATTTTCTTTCATTACCAATTTTGGTGTGCCACGTTTAAAACCAATCACCCCGGATCAATTTAAAAATGGTGTAAAATATACCGAGAAAGACAACTACAAGTTTTACCTGAATATGGGTGCACTGCCTAATTACAAGACAAAGTATATGGGCGACTCCGTTAAGTTTTGGGATGAGATAATGAATCATCCAAATTATGATTCTTTCTGGAAAGCGATGAACATCCGCCCGCATTTAACCAATATTACACCTGCTACTATGGTGGTAGGCGGCTTTTTTGATGCTGAGGATTGCTTTGGCGCGTTACATGTATACAAAGCCTTGCAGGATCAAAATTCGGCATCGCATCCAAACATGCTGGTTATGGGGCCATGGTTCCATGGCGGATGGGAACGCAGCGATGGCCAGTATTTTGACGACCAGGATTTCGGACAGAAAACAAGCGTTTGGTTTCGCGAAAACGTTGAACTACCATTCTTTAATTATTATTTGAAAGGGGAAGGTGAAATGGATCTGCCCAAAGCAACCATCTTTATTACAGGATCAAACGAATGGCATAAATTTAAGTCGTGGCCGCCTGAAAATACAGCTGAGAAAACGTTATATCTACAAGCAAATGGCAAGCTAACCTTTGATCAACCTAAAACCACTGATAGCTTTGATGAATATGTGAGCGATCCGAATGCACCGGTGCCCTACCAGGATGGAATACAGGAGAAGCGTACACGCGAGTATATGTTAGACGACCAGCGCTTTGCTGAACGCCGCCCAGATGTTAAGGTTTACCAAACCGATACCCTGACCGAAGATATTACGCTTACCGGGCCTATTTTAGCTGATCTATTCTCATCAACAACCGGCACCGATGCTGATTATGTTGTTAAGCTCATTGATGTTTTCCCGGATAATTATCCTAACCCCGTGCCTAACCCAAAAGGAGTTGTCATGTCGGGTTATGAAATGCTGATCCGTGGTGAAATATTCCGTGGTCGTTACCGTAACTCTTATGAAAACCCTGAAGCTATGGTTCCGGGTAAAATAACCGAGATCAAATACAATATGCCCGATGTTGCGCATACCTTTAAAAAAGGTCACCGCATTATGATACAGGTACAGAATTCATGGTTCCCGCTAGTGGACCGTAACCCGCAAAAATTTGTGGATATTTATACGGCGAAGGATTCTGATTTTCAAAAGGCTACCATCCGCATCTATCATGATGTTCAAAACCCATCATCAGTTAAAGTAACAGTACTGCAATAATTTATAAATCAAATACGTCAACAATAAATCATGAAAGCATATCGCTTATTATTAATTGCCTTAGCCGTTACAACGCTAAATGCTAAAGCCCAGCTAGGCACTCCAAAAGAGACTTTTACCAAAGCCGACACCTTACGTGGCGACTACAATTCGCCATTACGCGCTTGTTACGATATCAATTACTACCATCTTGATGTTAAGTTTGATATTGATAACAAATTTATCAGCGGGAGTACACTTTTTAAATTTACCGCTACGCAGGATTTCACCAAACTGCAATTCGATTTATTCGCTAACCTTAAAGTGGAGAAGGTAGTTTATAAGGGTCAGGAATTACCTTATACACGTGAATTTAACGCGGTGTTTGTGACTTTCCCAAATACAATAGTTAAAGGCAGTTTGGACGAGTTTACTGTATACTATTCGGGCAACCCGGTTATAGCTAAAAATGCCCCCTGGGATGGTGGTGTAGTGTACACCGTAGATTCATTGAAAAAACCATGGGTGGCTACCGCATGCCAGGGCTTAGGTGCCAGCGTTTGGTGGCCTAATAAAGACCAGCAAGCGGATGAAGTTGACAGTGCGTTGATCAGCATCAGTGTACCTAACGGATTGAAAGATGTTTCAAATGGCCGTTTACGTAAGGTCACTAAATTAAAAGATGGTTATACCCGCTTTGACTGGTTTGTCGACAATCCTATTAACAACTATGACATCGAAGCCAACATTGGCGACTACACCCATTTTAATGATAGCTACAATGGAGAAAAAGGCAAACTTACACTTGATTACTGGGTATTGCCGTATCACCTTGAGCAAGCTAAAAAGCAGTTTGGTTTAAATGTAGTGCCAATGATTAAAGCATTTGAACATTGGTTTGGCCCGTATCCGTTTTATGAAGATGGCTACAAACTAATTGAAACGCCACATTTAGGTATGGAGCACCAAAGTGGTACTGCTTATGGCAACCATTTTGTTAACGGTTATTATTCACATGGTAAAGGCCGCGATCTATCCGGCACAGGTTGGGGTTTAAAATGGGATTACATTATCATTCACGAAAGTGGCCACGAATGGTTTGGTAATAACATTACCTCAAAAGATTTGGCTGATATGTGGATACACGAATCATTTACTGATTACTCTGAATCATTATTTGTAGAAAGTTATTATGGCAAGCAGGCGGGCCAGGAATATGTACATGGCTTGCGCAATACTATTGCTAATGACAGACCAATTGTAGGCCCATATGGCGTAAACAAAGAGGGATCCGAGGATATGTATAATAAAGGATCTGTTTTTCTGAATATGATGCGTACCATCATTAATGATGACGAAAAATGGCGGAGCATCCTTAGAGGGTTGAATAAGACATTCTACCATCAAACTGTTACTTATGAAGATATAACCGGTTATATCAACAAAGAATCGGGAATAGACTTTACTTCATTTTTTGATCAGTACTTACATCACAGCACCCTGCCTATATTGGTATTTACTACTTACAATGGCACTTTATATTGCCATTGGACAAGTTGCGCTCCCGGCTTAACCATGCCGGTTAAGATACGCGTAAAAGGTGGCGACTATAAATTCATCAACGTTAGCCAAAGCCCAACCCAGGTTGATATTGACGGTATTACTGAAGACAATGTTGAGGTTGATATTTTCAACTATTATATAGGCATCCTAAAAAATTAATAATAAAAATTCAAACTGGTGCAACACATGTTTCTATATCTGTGTCATATAAAAAACAACACAGATATAGATCATGAAATCACTAACCAAAATTTTATTAGTTGCAGCACTTATAACAAGCGCTGGCTATACTTATGCTAAGCCCGTTAAAACTATAAAGGCTAAAGCATATTATGATACCCAGGACCGTCATCTTTCCGGCTTTAACGGCGTATCTGTTGAAGGATCATTTGATGTTTACATCACCCAGGGGGCAACTGAATCTGTTATTGTCGATGCCCCTGCGGATCAAATAGACCATGTAGTTACCGAAGTTCGTGACGGTAGCTTAATAATAAAGGATAAACACAAGAATGGCTGGGGTAATAATTGGACCGGCAACCATAAAAAGGTGGTTGTACATGTTACTGTACGTGACGTTAACGCAATCGGCATTTCAGGCTCAGGTGATGTTTATTTTAGAGATGGAATTAAAGCTGAAAAATTAGACATTGATGTTAGCGGTTCGGGCGATGCTGCCGGTAAAATTGAAGTTAGAAAATTGGATATCAGCGTATCCGGTTCAGGAAACATTAAGATCAGCGGGCATGCCAATGATTCAAATGTTAGTGTATCAGGTTCAGGAAACTATAGCGGTAAGGAATTACCTACTGTTAATACAAATGTAGAAGTATCGGGCTCAGGTAATGCAAGTATTAATGCAAGCAGTACTATTGCCGCTGCAGTATCAGGCTCAGGCGATGTGCGGTATACAGGCGGTGCGCAGCATGTTACTAAATCAAAATCAGGTAGCGGCGATATTAGCGGGAGTTAAGAATAGTTTATGAAAATAGAAAAGGCTTCGCTCAATAAGAACGAAGCCTTCTTTGTTTTACCACTCGTCATTGCGAGGAACGAAGCAATCGCACATAAGCATGACCATAATAAAAGTTCGCGATTGCTTCGTTCCTCGCAATGACATGGTTTTTATATTCTCAATTGTCATTCTGAACGCAGTGAAGAATCTTCTGCAGTATGCATAGTTCGCTTTACAAATCGAAGAAGATTCTTCGTTCCTCAGAATGACAATAAGGTTTAAGACTTACGAAGTTTTGAAAACTTCGTAAGTCTTGTAGTTCGCTGAGGTTGAAATGACAAGGTGGATGAAGAAATAAAATCACACAAAAACAAAAACGCCCTGCTCAAATGAACAGGGCGTTTTCCGTATCTTGAAAAGAGATTTAATTATTCTCCTTTTTCAGCATTTTCTTCGTTGTCAGCAGCTGGTGCTTCTTCAGCGGCTGGAGTTTCAGCAACTGGTGCCTCATCTACAACTGGAGCTTCGGTAACTTCTGCAACCGGAGCAGCAGAGTCCTGAGCAACAGGAGCAGTTTTAGCTTTAGCAGAACCACCACGACGACGTGTTGTCTTTTTAGCAGTTTCAGCTTTATCAGCACCGTAAACAGTGTTGTAATCAACTAATTCAATAATTGCCATTTCAGCATTATCACCTAAACGGTTTTCCAATTTGATGATACGAGTGTAACCACCTGGGCGGCTAGCAATTTTTTCAGCGATATCGCGGAACAGGATGCTTACAGCATCTTTATCCTGCAAATAGCTAAATACGGTACGACGTGAGTGTGTAGTATCGTTTTTTGATTTAGTTAAGATTGGCTCAACATAACCGCGTAAAGCTTTTGCTTTAGCTAATGTTGTAGTAATACGCTTGTGTAAAATAAGCGAAGTTGCCATGTTACTCATCATCGCCTTACGGTGACTGTTAGTACGGCCTAAATGGTTTACTTTTTTTCCGTGTCTCATTGTTATTTAATTTTAGCACGTGCATACCGTTGGGCGACGAAATTAGGTCAAGCCCGCGGAATTATGCCTTCGCTGTTTTATTAATTATTCTTCGTCTAATTTAAATTTAGACAGGTTCATGCCGAAAGATAAACCTTTTGATTTAACCAAATCCTGAATCTCAGTCAGTGATTTTTTACCGAAGTTTCTGAATTTTAACATATCAGCAACATCATAAGAAACCAAATCAGCAAGGCTACGGATGTCAGCAGCTTTCAAGCAATTTAACGCACGAACTGAAAGATCAAGATCAACTAATTCAGTTTTAAGGATTTTACGCATGTGTAAGATCTCTTCGTCAACTTCTTTAGTTTCTTCTTTAGCCTGAGCCTCAAGCATCATGTTCTCATCGCTGAACAACATAAAGTGCTGGATAAGGATCTTAGCAGCTTCTTTAAGTGCATCTTCAGGATGTATTGAACCATCAGTAGTAATATCCAGAACTAATTTTTCGTAGTCTGTTTTTTGTTCTACACGATAGTTTTCAATAGTGAATTTTACATTCTTGATTGGAGTGAAGATAGAATCGATAGCGATAACACCTACATTCGCATCAGGATTTTTATTCTCGTCACTTGGGATGTAACCACGGCCCTTGTTAATAGTAAGCTCGATTTCAAGCGTTACTGAAGAGTCCATATTACAGATAACCAAATCAGGGTTTAAAATTGTAAAGTTGTTAGAGAACTTAGTAATGTCTCCGGCTTTAAAAGCATCCTGACCATTAATGATCACAAATATTTTTTCGCTGTCGCCAGATTCGCCTGTCTTTTTAAACCTTACTTGTTTCAGGTTTAATATGATTTCGGTTACATCTTCAACAACACCTTTGATTGTAGAAAACTCATGCATCACGCCTGAAAAACGTACAGATGTGATCGCAAAACCTTCCAGTGATGAAAGTAAGATACGACGCAGAGCATTACCAATGGTTATACCGAAACCTGGTTCTAACGGACGAAACTCAAACGTGCCATCAAAATCAGTTGATTTCTGCATGATAACCTTGTCAGGTTTTTGAAATGCTAAAATTGCCATTTATATCCTTTATTTATTGTTTACTAATTTGAATTGATTAAACCACAAAAATGATTGGCATAATATGCCAACCACTTTGCGTATAAATATCTTATTATTTTGAGTATAACTCGACGATCAGGTTTTCCTTGATGTTTTCAGGAATCTCATCACGATTTGGATAGTTTAGGAATTTGCCTGTTAATTCATTGGCATCCCATTCTAACCAGCTATATTTATTAATCTTTCTGCCAGCTACTGAATGAGAGATAGCTTCTAAAGATTTTGATTTTTCGCGTACTGATATAACATCACCTGCTTTTAACTGGTATGAAGCAATATTTACTACTGAACCATTAACATTGATGTGTTTGTGACCAACTAGTTGGCGTGCGCCTGAACGTGTTGGAGCAATACCTAAACGGTAAACTGCATTATCTAAGCGTGCCTCTAAAAACTTTAATAAGTTTTCGCCGGTGATACCTTCTTTAGCAGATGCACGGTGAAACAAGTTTTCGAATTGTTTTTCTAATACACCGTAAGTGTATTTAACTTTTTGTTTCTCCATCAACTGAGTTGAATACTCAGATTGTTTTCCTCTTCTTTTTGAGGCGCCATGCATTCCTGGCGGATAGTTTTTTCTTTCTAACGCTTTATCCGGACCGAAGATCGGCTCACGGAAACGACGTGCAATTTTGGATTTTGGACCTGTGTATCTTGCCATTTTTGTGTTGTTTTAAAGTATCAAACGGCCCGCAGCCGCTGAATCTTAGCTTTAAAAATTTGTATTAATTAAACTCTTCTTCTTTTTGAAGGACGGCAACCATTGTGTGGAAGCGGTGTAATATCCTTTATAGTAGTTACCTCGATACCTGCAGTTTGCAAAGTACGGATAGCTGATTCACGGCCAGCACCTGGGCCTTTTACAAATACTTCTACTTTACGTAAGCCTAAATCATAAGCTACTTTACCGCAATCAGAAGCAGCCTGGCCGGCAGCGTATGGGGTATTCTTTTTTGAACCTTTGAAACCCATTTTACCAGCAGATGACCATGATATAGCCTGGCCTGTTTTGTTGGTAAGGGTGATGATGATATTGTTGAATGTTGCGTTGATGTGTGCCTCGCCTACTGATTCAACAATAACAATACGCTTTTTGGTAACTTTTTTAGTTTTAGCCATTTTCTTAATTATTGAGTTTACGAATTATTGAGTTGCTATAACAACCCGGACCCGTAACCATATTATTTTAAAATCTATTCCTAATGATCTAAGAACAGCAACTAATCACCATTCTCCAATCACTAATCAACTATTATTTAGTAGCTTTCTTTTTGTTAGCAACTGTCTTACGTTTTCCTTTACGGGTACGTGAGTTGTTTTTAGTGCGTTGGCCACGTAATGGTAAACCTTTACGATGACGTGTACCGCGGTAACAACCTATATCCATTAAACGTTTAATGTTAAGCTGAACTTCTGAACGTAGTGAACCTTCAACTTTGATCTGGTCATTAATAATACCACGAATAGCAGCTAACTGATCATCATTCCAATCCTGAACTTTAGTATTGAAATCAATACCGGCCTGGGTTAAAATTTGTTGAGCGGTTGAACGGCCGATTCCGTAGATATAGGTTAAGCCTATCTCTCCTCTTTTATTGTTTGGTAAATCAATACCTGATATCCTTGCCATATTTCTTATTTGTGCTTTTACGTAATAACCGAACGGCGGGCCACCGTTGTACGGATTAATACAATTTTTTTAATTATCCCTGACGCTGTTTGTACTTCGGGTTCTTTTTGTTAATAACATAAAGTTTACCGTTGCGACGGATGATCTTACAATCAACACTACGTTTTTTAATGGATGCTCTAACTTTCATCTCTTTGTTTATTTATATCTATAGGTTATTCTACCCTTTGTTAAATCGTATGGACTCATTTCCAATTTCACTCTGTCGCCAGGTAAAATCTTGATATAGTGCATTCGCATTTTGCCGGATATATGCGCAATAATTTCATGACCATTCTCCAATTCAACCCTGAACATAGCATTAGATAATGCCTCCCTGATAGTTCCGTCTTGTTCAATCGAAGATTGTTTAGCCATATTTTACTGATTATTACTCAATTATCCACCCTAAAAGCGGGATGCAAAATTAATAAAAATTTTTTAATTATTATTTTTTTCTTTTAAAACATTATCAACGTATGAAAACGTTGACAGAATATCTACTTTTCCTTTGGTTACGGCTACGGTATGCTCGTAATGCGCTGATGGTTTTTTATCAACTGTTGATACTGTCCATCCATCATCCCAAAACTTAACACCGGCACGGCCTGCATTTATCATTGGTTCAATGGCAATTACCATTCCTTCTTCCAATTTAATGCCCGATCCGCGTTTACCATAATTAGGTACTTCTGGTTTTTCATGCAGATGTAATCCTACGCCATGGCCAACCAATTCTTTAACTACGCCAAAACCATGCTTTTCAGCATGCTCCTGTACTGCATAACCTATATCGCCTATACGCATCCCTACTACAGCCTTTTCAACACCAAAGTCAAGGCATTCACGCGTAACACGCATAAGTGTCTTAACGGTATCGCTAACCTCGCCTATGGCAAAAGTAAAAGCCGAATCGCCGTAGTATTTATTTAATACAACGCCACAATCAACTGATACCAGATCACCTTCAACCAATACATGGTTACCGGGGAAACCATGTACTACCTGATCGTTAAGAGAAATACATAACGAGTAAGGGAAACCATGATAATTCAAGAAGGCAGGAACGCCACCGTTATCACGTATAAAGGTTTCAGCAAGTTTGTTTAATTCAATAGTTTTAACACCCGGAGCAATAACCTTAGCTATCTCTCCGAGTGTTTTAGATACAAGTAAAGAACTTTCTCTTATTAGTTCTATCTCTTCGACAGACTTATAATTGATCTTTGACATTGCTTATCTTTTAAATAACCGGGGTTGTTCCTGTAACAGCAGGTGCTGAACTACGGGCCTTGATCCTACCGGTTTTCATTAATCCGTCGTAATGGCGCATTAATAAATGACTTTCAATTTGTTGTAAGGTATCTAAAATTACACCTACTAAGATGATAAGTGATGTTCCTCCAAAGAATCTTGAGAAGAGACTGCTTACACCGATCATGCTAGCTACAGCAGGTATAACAGCAATAATAGCTAACGCTAATGCACCTGGCAAGGTAATTTTAGAAATAATATCATCAAGAAAATTAGCTGTAGCTCTGCCTGGTTGAACACCCGGAATAAAGCCGCCATTCTTTTTCATATCCTCAGCCATTTGGTTAGGATTAACCGTAATAGCTGTATAGAAGAAAGTAAATAGTATAATCAATACCGCAAATAACAGGTTATGCTCCCATGAATTATAGTTAGCCAAGCCCATTACTACGGAGTTTGCAGCAACACTTGGGAACATTGTAGGGATATAAGCCGGGATAAACATTAATGCCTGGGCAAAAATGATAGGCATTACGTTTGCCGCATTCACTTTTAAAGGAATATATTGGCGTACGCCACCGTATTGTTTATTACCAATAATACGTTTCGCATATTGCACAGCAACCTTTCGGGTACCTTGTACAATCAGAATGGTAAACATTACAACTGCAATATAAGCTACAATTTCAACCACAAAGGTAATTAAACCACCCTGGCCGCTTCTGCGTGCATTAAATTCAGTTACAACCGCACCTGGTAATGAAGCGATGATACCGATCATGATGATCAATGATATACCGTTACCAATACCCTTATCAGTTATACGCTCACCTAACCACATTACAAACAAGGTACCTGATGTTAATACAAATACGTTTAATATAGTAAAGAATGGATCTCCAATTAACCTTGCATCAGGGCCAATTTGAGATTTCAAATAGCCTATTGCTTGTAAAGCCGTAATACCTATTGTTAGGTAACGGGTCCACTGGTTAATTTTGTTTTGACCGCTTTCGCCTTCTTTTTGCAGTTTAGCAAAGTATGGCACTGCTATACCAAGCAATTGCACCACAATTGAAGCCGAGATATAAGGCATTACGCCTAATGCAAAAATCGATGCACGCGAAAACGCGCCACCGGCAAACATGTTTAATAATCCTAATAAACCTTCTTTAGCGCTAGTGTTTAATGATGCAGGATCTACACCAGGTAAAACAATAACGCAACCTATACGGTATATTAAAAGAAATAAGA
>Ga0302301_1000317_pt1 | contig 27274 bp, 26 predicted proteins | sample III_Palsa_E1_2_FD_194544 | JGI IMG/M metagenome (GOLD analysis project Ga0302301, IMG submission 194544) | Peat permafrost microbial communities from Stordalen Mire near Abisko, Sweden - III_Palsa_E1_2 | ecosystem: Environmental > Terrestrial > Soil > Palsa > Peat permafrost | place: Sweden... | reverse complement strand
TCTGCCACGCGCCTACTGAAACGGGCTGTGTGATCACTTACGCATCGTTTCGCGTGAATGTCCCGCCCCCGGCCAACACTCACTTCGGCAAAGTAACCGGTGAGGGCATGATTTCCGCGTGCACGAATCCGGCGGCGCTTGCAGGAGGCAGCGGCGAGTTGCACTCTTATCTTAGAAAGAACGGCAGCGGCTTGCCGGGCGGTGCGGAGGCGACGCCGGGCCCCTGGGTCAAGCCCGACCAGCCCGTCACCACTCCATTCGTCAGCGTACCCGGCATGTTGACCGCCGAGTGCGTCGCAAACGACCACGGCTCTTATCTCGCCATCACTGTTCACGGCGATCCTGCCGGTCCTCGCGTCAGCGATATCACCGGCGACGTGATCTTCAATGGCCAGGTCATGGCCGATTGGGGCCTGCACCTGATCGACGTGAACCTCGCAATCGGCAACTTGGTTGACATCGTTGCCCAGCAGTCCAAAGCGTATCTGTCAGCCGCGCCGCGGAAATAACCCTCTCCGCGCCTAACTCACACCCTGTCATTCCGAGGAGCGCAGCGACGAGGAATCTGCTCTTTCCTCGGTTGGTAGACGCACCCTTCCAACCATCAGTTGAACTTCTCCGGTGTCCATTCTCTCGTGAGGTTGCGAAAGCGCGGGACGCTTTTGAATTCCCCTATAAACTTCTAATCAGTATTGCGAAGGCATAAATTCAGTACGATTTTTCGCCCGGGTGGGTTGGGCTCGCCGTCCCTTTTACAAAGCAAGAATCACAAACCCGCGTGCCGTCTTTCAACGTGAAGTCAACTCGCCGAGTAGGGTCTATCTCCGCCCCGCACTTTCCGCACCGCTCGTCGTTTGCCTCGCCCATGAGTATCCCTCTTGCTCTATTAAATCACAGGTCGCGATGAAGCACACTCACACCCAACTGTGCGAAATGATACAGACGGCTGCTTGAGCCGGGGCTACTGTGGTAACAGTTCGAGAAAGACGGAGCTGAGACGTGCCAAACAAAAAAACTATGAAAGCGGCTGTCGTTGAAAAATTTGGAGAACCGTTGGTCCTGCGCAAATTTCCCATCCCAACGCCGGGTCCAGGGCAGGCACTAGTCGAAGTGTTTGCGACTGGAGTGTGTCATACAGATCTCCACGCTGCGGACGGCGACTGGCCGATCAAGCCAACCCCGCCATTCATCCCTGGGCATGAAGGAGCGGGCATCGTAGTGGCCCTCGGTTCCGGGGTCACACACTTAAAGGAAGGCGACCGCGTCGGAACCGCATGGCTGTTCAGCGCCTGCGGGCATTGCGACTACTGTCTTTCCGGATGGGAAACACTTTGCCCCGAGCAGCTGAACTCCGGATACTCGGTGAACGGAAGTTTTGCGGAATACGCATTGGGTCAGGCGGACTACTTGGGACGAATTCCCAAGAATCTTTCCCTTGTGGATGCGGCTCCCATCCTTTGCGCCGGCGTCACTACTTATAAAGGATTGAAGATGACCGAGGCGCGGCCCGGTGAATGGGTGGTGATCACTGGAATAGGGGGCCTGGGACACGTGGCCATCCAGTACGCCAAGGCCATGGGTCTGCACGTCGCTGCAGTTGACCTGGGTCCGGAAAAGATGGCGCTGGCAAAGAAGCTTGGAGCTGAAATCACAATTGACGCGAAAACCCAGGACCCTCCAAAGGAAATTCAAAAACAAATCGGCGGGGCGCAGGGAGTGCTGGTAACGGCGGTTTCGCCCATCGCCTTCAAGCAAGCGGTCGGCATGCTTCGTCGCGGCGGGACTTGCGTGCTGAATGGCCTGCCACCCGGAGAGTTCCCCGTTTCGATTTTCGACGTGGTTCTAAACGGCTACACCATACGCGGCTCCATCGTTGGCACCCGTTTGGACCTCGAAGAGTCGCTTGCTTTTGCCGCAGAGGGCAAAGTGAAGGCGACGATTGAGGTCTTGCCACTTGAATCCATCAATGACGTGTTCACCCGCCTCAAGAAGGGACAGGTTAATGGGCGCGTCGTACTTGGTCTAAAGCAGGAAACGTTCGCCAAGGCAACGCCGGTACGGCTTGCGAGCTAATCCAGGGTTCGCCATGCTTCTAAGCGCGGTTCGTCGGGTTGCGTCTTTGACCCTTCTATACACAGCAGGCTGTGACAGTCAAAAGTCCCGGTAGTTATCCCGATTTCTGCGTTCGGTGGGGCAAGTTGTGGCTAAAAGGAGAAATTCTCAATCATGCAAGCGAATGAACGGACCACCTCCGCGGGAAACCGCGTAGGCAACAAGATCCTGCTATCAATTGCTGACAAGGAATACGCGCTGATCCGTCCTCACTTGGAATTTATCCGCATGCCTCACCATCTCGACTTGTACGAACCGGGCCAGCCGCTGGAGTTTGTGCATTTTCCGAATGCAGGCATGGTCTCTCTCGTAATTGCGACCGAGGATGGCAGGACTGTTGAAGTAGGAGAAGTTGGCAAGGAAGGGTTTGCCGGAGTGCAGGCGGCGGTTGGCATAAACAAGAACCAAGTCCGCGAAGTCGTACAAATCGCGGGAGACGGGTTCAGGGTGAAAATCGGGGCACTAAAAAGGGTCTTGCAATCAGCTCCGGAGCTTCAACGGATTCTGACCCGCTACGCAGTAGTCCAGGGGATGCAATTCGCTCAAACAGCCGCATGTAATCGGCTCCACAATATCGAACAGCGCCTCGCGCGCTGGCTGCTCATCACTCAGGACAGAGTGGATTCCCCCACCCTGGCTATCACCCACGATTTCCTTGCAACCATGCTGGGTACGGACCGGCCCACCGTGAGCTTGGCAGCTCGCGTTCTGCAGGACAAGCAGATCATCGAGTACACGCGCGGCGCAGTGCAGATTCTGAGCCGGGCAAAACTCAAAGAGCGCACCTGCGAGTGTTACGGCGTTATCCAACAGTATAATCGCGAGATTGGGCTGAAATAGCCGCCGAAAGTGTGGGATATCCTACAGACAATAATCCTCGCTCCAAGTTACATTTCTGTTGAGGATTCATTTTCCTGGGATGGACAAAAGAAACAAGAATACAAACCTGAAGGCCCCCGCCTTCGATGCCCAAGCTTTTCTCGATTCCGCCGGTGTAGCTCGGAAAGTCAGGGAGTTCAAGAAAAAGGAAACGATCTTCTCTCAGGGGGACGCCGCCAAGAACGTTCTTTATATTCAGAAAGGCGCCGTACGGCTTTCGGTAGTCAATGAAACTGGTAAAGAGGCCGTTGTCGCAGTTTTGGGACCCGGCGATTTTTTTGGCGAAGGATGCCTCGCCGGTCAGCCGATTCGCATAGGGTCGGCGGCTGCGATCACCGTCACCATTGCACTTTTGATCGAAAAAAAGGAAATGATTCGCGTTCTCCACGCGGAACATGCCTTTTCCGACCGTTTCATCTCTTACATGCTTTCCAGGAACATACGCGTGGAAGAGGATTTGGTCGACCAGCTTTTTAACTCCAGCGAGAAGCGGCTGGCGCGCACCTTGTTGCTGCTCGCGCGCTACGGCAAGGAAGACAAACCCCAAAAGATGGTCCCCAAAATATCGCAGGAGATGCTCGCCGAAATGGTCGGCACCACCCGCTCACGCGTGAATTTTTTCATGAACAAATTCAGAAGACTGGGCTTCATAAAGTACAACGGCGGCCTGCACATCGATACTTCGCTTCTGAGCGTCGTCCTGCACGACTGAAAAGCAGCTCCGCCGATTGCAATTAAGTTACCCGCCACCCCGCCCCGCGCGCTAAACGGCAAACCCTCAGTTTCGCCACGTGCTTATGCTGACGGATGCTTCAAAATATTCGCCAAAGCATGCAGCCGCGCCGCGTCAGCCGGACTTGTCGACATAGCGGCGTTCTTTTCCAACGACGGCGCCATGCCGCTCAACTTCGCAACTTTGCTCTTGCTCATGTGCGAATTCTCTGCATCGCGGATTCCCGCTCGCAGAGCTGCGATTCGCTCCGCCGGCAAAGCCTGCGACCTCTCCAGCTGATCCACGTACGCCTTCGCTACCACCAATTGCGCAGGCCACTCGATCTTCTGCTGGTCCTGCACATTCAGCTCACCCACCCGAACCGTCTTCGCCGCGTCGATTTCGTTCTGCGTCAGAAACTTCGTCGGCGTCAGCTCAAAAATATCCAGCCCGCGCGCAATCTCCGATCCGTAGATGTCGCCGTTGTACCAATACGCCGACCATTCGCCGCCCAGCACCAGCATCTTCGAATCGATCGGCCCGCGGTCAAAGTACGCAATCTCGAAAGGGTGAGCCGCATCCGTGAAATCCATAACCGAAACGCCGCCCTGGTACCAAGCCTGCACTTCGATGTCGCGCCCGGGAACCGGAATCAGCGAGCCGTTGTGCGCCACACAGTTTTCCGTGTCGCTCTGCGCCGCCGGCAGCTTGTAATAACTCGCGAACGTCAACTTATCATTATTGAGATGGAAGATCGCGTCCGCGCCCCACTTGTTCGGGTCGTTCGGACGGCACCGCGCCCCCAGCCCTCCGCCCCACTCGTCGGTAAACACCACCTTCGTCCCATCGTTCGAAAACGAAGCCGAATGCCAGTACGAGTAATTCGGGTCGTTCACCGCATCCACACGTTTCGGATGTACCGGGTCCTTGATGTCCAGCAGAATTCCATTTCCCGAGCACGCGCCCGCCGCCAATCCAATCGCCGAATACACCGTGATGTCGTGGCAGTGGTTCGTGTCCGCCGGCTTCATTTCATCCTTGTCATGGCTCCCGCCGTTGTTCAGGCTGTTCAGTACGCCCGTGCGCGGATCGATAAATACCCGCGGGCTGGACACCACTTTCGCGTCCTGCGGCGCCGCCAGCGGAACCTTGATCACGTCGATACGAAACAGCGCCGTATTCGGATCTTTGTCCGGCGCTTCACCCGAGCATCCCGCCAGTTCTTCCGCCTGCCGCACAAACGACGCGCCCGACACGTATATATAAACGTTGTCCTTGTCGTTCGGATCCACCACCAGCGTATGCGTATGCGATCCGCGGCACGTCTGCACCGCTGCCACTTGCTTCGGGTTCTTGATGTCCGAAATGTCGAAGATCCTCACGCCGCGGAAGCGGTCCTTTTGCGCCGCCGGCAAGCGCCGTTCCTTCTCATGCCCTGCTGCCGGCGGAGGCTCCGGCGGAAACCCCTGCGTGCCGCAATCCAGCCGTCCATTCGGCATCTCTACCGACATAAACAGCAGGTTTTTATATACCGACACATCGCCCTGCCCGCCCGGGCACACCAGCGAAGTTACCAACGCCGCTTGCGCCGGATTGGAAATGTCATAAATATTCACGCCGTAAAAATTCCCCTGGAAAAGGTGCTTCCCCTGGAACGCTAAGTCCGAGTTCGCGAACGCCAGCTGCGCGATCACTATCTGCAGCTCCTTCGGCATCCTCGACGCGCCCCCCATGCCCAGTTGGCCAAGCATGTGTTGCACCTTCGGATCGTCGGGATCGCTGACCCCCAGTTGAAACGCGTCCGGCTTCTTGAGCAGCAGCACGTGCTTCATGCCCATCGCCGCTTCACCCGCGTCATACATTCCCGGCGTCAGCTTGTATCGCGGATCGTTCACATCCGACCCCGTCATCCCCGCCGGCAGCGGCTGAGCCGGCTTTGGAGCAAACGGATTGTCGTCCGGCTCCGGCGTCTTCCCGGTTTCCTGCGCGGGCGGCGGGGCCGCAGGCGTCTGCGCCTGCATCCGGCTCACTCCGGAACACAAAATAATCGCCGCCACTGCCACACGAAAAGCAACACTGGGCCCTCGGTTCATCGTTTCTCCTCTAAAGGTTTTTTCTCCAACATCGCCTGCATAATCCTGATCTCTGCCCGTTGCGTATTATCCGCATCCGTCGCGAAGTCGAACAAGTCCGCGTCCTGCCCCGCGCCCGCCGTGTCGAACAAATCCTTCACCATGATCAACGCGCCATTGTGGTGCTGAATCATCCCCGTCAAAAATAACTGGTCGAACTCCGCGCCCTTCGCCTTCCTCAACGCCTCCATCTGCTCCGCCGTCAGCATTCCCGGCATCAGCGCCATCGCTTTACCCGACGTATCCATGCCCGGCATTCCCGCCATCGCCATGGAAACCGGTTCGCCCCGCGCCGCCAGCCACCGCTGCATAAATTTTATCTCGTCCGACTGCGAGCTGCTGATCCGCTCCCCCAGCGACCGCACATCCTTATTCTCCGTGTGCGACGCAATCAGCGCCGTCATCTCCACCGCCTGCTCATGATGCATGATCATGCCCTGCATGAACTCCACATCCGCCTGCGACCATTGCGGCGGCGCGCCCTTTGTCGTCGGAGGCAGCGTCTTGCTCGGCTTCCCCGGCGCACCCGGCTGCACCACCACCGGCGTCGCCGAATCACTCTGCTGTGCTCGCGCAGCGCAACAGAAAAAACCCGTGGCAGCGCTCGCCGCGAGCAGCATGCCGCACAACACCGCAAATCCCCTTGCAGAAAGGAACTTGCGCTCGCCGCGAAAACCGCAAAGCTTCCACGTCCGCGCAAACCTAAACATCAGCGTCCCCCATCTCTATTAAATCACAGGTCCCCACCGTCCATCCGTCCGGTTAACGGTTAATATAGGTCTGCCAAAGCGCTTCAGGAGAACCTTCGCCATGTCACCCAAGCTCGATCTCTACAACAACGCCTACGGAAATTATGAATCGGATGCCTACCGCGAAGTCCGCATCGAAACCTACGGCGAAGACCTCGGCCAAACAAGCTGGGTCACCACTGAGGAGTCCGCCGAAATTCCCGAACTGCTCGCCCTCGAGCGCGATTCGTATGTCTTGGAAGTTGGCTGCGGTTCCGGCGGCTACGCCTTGCACCTCGCCGAAAAAGTCGGCTGCCGCATCCTCGGTCTGGACGTCAACGAGTCCGGCATCCGCAACGCCAACCAGCTCGCGCAATCCCGAGGCCTCGCTTCCCTGGCGCAATTCCAGCAAGTTGACGCTTCGAAAGATCTCCCTTTCGACGAAGAGACTTTCGATGCCGCATTCTCAAACGATGTTTTGTGCCACGTTCCCGGCAGGCTCGGCATCCTCGCCGAAATCTTCCGCGTGCTGAAACCCGGCGGACGCTTCCTCTTCACTGACGCTCTCGTAATCGCCGGAATGGTTTCCGCCGAAGAAATCGCCACCCGCAGCTCCATCGGCTTTTACGCCTACAGCCCAGCCGGCGAAAATGAGCGCCTCATGCGCCAAGCCGGCTTTTCCGGCATCCGCGCAATTGATACCACCGAAAACCCCGCCCGCATCTCCAAGCGCTGGCACGACGCCCGCGAAAAACGCAAACCAGACTTGCTCGCCGCCGAAGGCGCCCCGACCTTCGACGGGCTGCAACACTTCCTCTCCTCCGTCCACATCCTCTCGACCGAAAACCGCCTCCTGCGCCATCTCTACTTCGCCACCAAACCATAGCGCCGTTCTCGGCGTCGGCGCGTGCCCGACTCTTCGCTTTTCGTAGCGCCGGTTTACCCTGAGCTTCGAAGGGGCTTCAGCCCGGCATCTTGCCCGTGCGGCCGACCCTTCGGTTTTCGTAGCGCCGGCGTCTCGCCGGCTCTTTTGACTGTGGGTCTGACCCTTCCGCTTTCAATGTAGCGCCGTAGGTGCGTCACACGTCTCCCGCTCCTTCGTAGCGCCAGGCTAAGCCAAAAACCTGAACCCAACATCCCCAAAGCAGAATCAAATCCTGCACGGGAAGAGCAAAGCAAATCGATCGCACGCGGAATGCCGCACCAAGGAGACCTTCACATGGCGAATGAAAAACTGTTTTCATCCGGAGCTTTGAATCTTTGGGACACAACCATCGACCGAGCCGACAAGCTATTTTCCAGCCTAACTCCCGATCAACTCGCAAAAGAAATCGCGCCAGGCAAGAATCGCTTGATCTATCTCTGGGGACACCTCACCGCAGTTCACGACCGCATGCTCCCGCTGCTCGGCTTGGGCCCCAGGCTCCATCCCGAGTTCGATGATCCTTTCCTCTCAAGTCCTGACAAAGCCGCGCCGCACACGCCTTCCGCTGAAGTAATAAAGAAAAGTTGGAACGAAGTAAACGGAAAGCTGCGCGCCGGCTTTGCGACCCTTTCCCCCGCGGACTGGCTCCAGAAGCACGCCTCCGTCTCCCAAGAAGATTTCGCCAAGGAACCTCTGCGCAACCGTTTCGCAATCCTCCTGAGCCGCACCAACCACCTGTCCTACCACTTAGGACAGGCAATCTTGGCAACTAAATAGCGCACTCGCGTCTACTCTGAAGTTCATATCGTCGTAGGCGCGCCACAAGCTAGCCCAGCCCGTAAGGGCTGGGTACGATTGCCCAGAGGATTTAGCGCCGGCGGTGCGACACCCTCAAATTTTATCCGTGGCGTGAACTGCCGTGAGGCGTGAGGTCGAAGGGTGGCCCACCCGCTATTCCTCTTTTGCGCTGTTATCAGTCGTTTTGAACAGGGCGGGTGGCAGACCCTTCCACGCGGCACCGGAGTTTGCTTCAAGCACGACTGAAACTCGCGGGGGTGCCGAACCCTTCGGCGTGTGAAGGGTTCGGGTTTTGACGTAGCGCCTCTAGCCGAGATTAAGCCCCAAAATCGCAGTTTCCCATTTTGGGAATGAGCCTTCCAACCACCTCTCCCAAAACGACTTGCGAAATGCTCACACAATTCTGGATTTGCATCGTGTGTTAGCCTTGAAGTGGGCTATGTGCAGCACAGAAAAAGTCGGCGCAGTAAGCAGTTCAGGAATGGCAGCCGCCATTCGTGTTTACCCTGAGTCGGGATGTCTTTACCCTGAGCTGCAAAGTCCCCCCATTTTCTCGCGACTTCTTTCTCACCGCGAGCTCTCGCACGCCGCTCCGTTCTCCGCAAATTCCGCCAAATTAAATCGCCAAACTCCGGAAATAGAACACCTCGCAACCCGCACAAAACAAACACCGGTGATCTGCTCAAATCGCCAAAAAATCCACTTCTGGTTCGATGAAAATCAGCGCCTCATCGGGTTACGTCAGGGCACGGCTTCAGCCGTGCCGAAGAGCGTCCAAAATTCAGGGGTTTCAACCCCTGAGGTTCGCGACACCAATAGCCCGGCCATTTACAAGACGCGCTCAAGCCACTCACAGCCCACCGGTCTTCCTCTAACCACCAGTCACTCATCATCCGCCACTGATCCCTATGTTAGACTTGGCGGCAATTCGATGCCTGCCCGCGGAAAATTTATCGTTCTCGAAGGAATTGACGGCTCCGGCAAACGCACCCAGCTCGAAATGCTCGTGCGCGCCTTCGCCTCCCGCGGCGTCGCTTGTTCGCAAATCAGCTTCCCGCGTTACGACGGATTTTTCGGCAAGATGGCCGGCCAATATCTCAACGGAGATTTCGGTTCCCTCGAAGCTGTGGACCCGCACTTCTCTGCCCTGCTCTACGCCGGCGATCGTTTCGAAGCCAAGCCCCGCATCGAATCCGATCTTGCCTCCGGTCAAACCGTCGTCGCCGACCGTTACATCGGATCGAACCTCGCGCATCAGAGCGCTCGCGTCCCGCCCGAAAAGCGCGCCGAATTCCTGCAATGGCTCAAGCAGCTCGAATATCAGGTGTACGCGCTGCCCGCCGAAGACCTCGTCATCTATCTGCGCGTGCCACCCGCCGAAGCTCATCGCCTGGTCGGCGAAAAGGCTGCCCGCGATTACACAAAATTGCGCCACGACATTCAAGAATCCGACCTCGCGCACTTGCAGGCAACTTCGGAAGTCTACGATCAGCTCGCGCGCCAGCCGAATTGGGTGAAAATCGAATGTTACGATAGCGCGGCGGCCGCGTTGCGCGCTCCCGAATCAATTCACCAGGAAATTCTGGCAGCCGTGCAGGCGCGCGTCACTCCCACTCTGCGGGCCAACAAATAATTTATGGGCTTCGGCGAATTTCTCGGCAACGAACGCATCGTCACCGCGCTTCGCGGAATGCTGCGCCGCGAACGCGTTCCCAGCGCGCTGCTCTTCACCGGCCCCCGCGGAATCGGAAAATACACCCTCGCCCGGATGTTCGCCCAAGCCGCCAACTGCGAACGCCTGAAAGACGATTTCTGCGGCGAATGCGAACCCTGCAAAAAAATCGCGCGCCTTGCCGATCCCGCCCCTCTCATCGAACTCGGCCTCGCCGAACGCGGCGAGAGCGCCGACGCAGCCATGGTCGAGCGCATGCCCCTGCTCATCGAAACCAATCCCGATGTTTGGCTCATCGTTCCCGACCCCGTGCGCCTGCGCACTCCCGTAGCGCGTCCCATGATTCGCGTGGGCCAATTGCGCGCCGTGCAGCGCGCCGCCTATTTCAAGCCGCAAGGCCGCCGCCGCGTCTTCATTCTCGACGGCGCGGACACCATGCGCTGGACTGACGCCGACGTCTTCCTGAAAATCCTGGAAGAACCGCCGGACTCCGCCACCTTGATCCTTCTCGCCCCCACTCCGGATTCTTTGTTGTCCACCATCCGCTCGCGCTGCCTGCAATTCCATTTCGCCCCGGTTCGCGAGGAGCAGATGGAAGCGTTCCTGAAGGAACGCACCGGCGCGAAAGCCCCCGACCGAAAATTGCTCGCGCAACTTTCCTGCGGCAGCCCCGGAATGGCGCTCACGCTCGATCTGGAAGAGTCCTCGCGCCTGCGTCGGGCTGTTTTGGCCCTGCTCGGCCAGGCCATCACCGGAGAAAAATCCGGTCAGATGTTTGCCGCCACCGCCCAGCTCGCCAAACGCGAAAAGGAATCGTTTGAAAATATTCTGGACCTGTTTTATAGTCTGCTCACCGACCTTCTGGAATTTTCCCAAGGTCAGAAACAAAACTTGCCTCGAAACCCGGATCTACGCCGGGAGCTAGAGGCCCTCGGCCAGAAAATAAACTTTGAATGGATCTTGCGGGCTACGCAGGGCTTTGACGTGCTGGATAGCCGCTTGCGGCGAAATGTCGGCCGGCAACTCGGCCTCGACGCTCACCTGGCCTCGCTCGCAAACCGCTAGGACCAAATAAAATTTCGACTATTTTTCTAAATCCTGCAACCGAATCTCACTTGGCGCAGTCATAACTAGGAGAAGGTGCAAGGAGCACTTATATGGTAAATCGCAAACTTTTCCGACCTAGCCTTACGGAGGTGAAGGACCAGTTCGCCGCCGCGCCCCGCCCGGTGCAGTCCATGCCCCAGCAGGTCGCGCCGCGAAAAAAGCCCGCGCCTCCCGAACAGACGCACGCTGAGAATTTTTACTTCGTCAAGCAGATGCAGTCCCGCACCCCCGTCGCCGTAGTACTGAACGACGGCGAAGTGCTGCGCGGCACCGTGGAATGGTACGACCGCGAATGCATCAAGCTGACCCGCTACGGCAGCCCCAACATCCTGCTCTACAAGCACTCCATCAAGTACCTCTATAAGGATGGCGACGAAGCCGCGCAGGGTGGCACGAACGGGCAGTAAGTCGTGGCCAGAGTGTAATGGTCGAAGGGGAGAGGGAAACTAGGACCGGCTCTTTCGATTTTTTCTAAACGGGCCCACAAAGAAAGTCATCAGCGCCTTGGCCACCAGCCTGCCCCGCTCGTCGCGCACGTCGCAATCCACCACCGCGATGTGCCTCCCCCTGCGCACCACCTCAGCTTCGGCGAACACCGTACCCGCTTCCACCGCTTCCAGAAAATTAATCTTCATCTCCACCGTCGCCACTCGCGTCCCCCGCGGACACGCCATGTACGTCGCCAGCCCTCCCGCCGTGTCAGCCAGCGCCGCGAGTACCCCGCCGTGAACCACCCCATAAACCTGCTTGTGCAGCGCCTTCACCGGCATACGCAGCGTCACTTTCCCCCGCTCCGCCTTATCGATGACGAAACCAAGTTGTTTCGCGGTATTGCTGGTGCGGATACGTTCCCGCACGTCACTTGCCGCAAGATACTCCGTCGGCTTGGAAGCTCGCGCCATATCAGGAAGCGGTCTGACCTCCATCGATTGGAATTACGGTGCCAGTAACCCAAGAAGATTCGTCGGACGCGAGATACAAAGCCATGAGCGCGATGTCTTCCGGCTTTCCAAAACGCCCGAGCGGAAGTTCCGCGATGCGCTGCTTTCGCGCTGCTTCCGGGTCTCGCGCCTTAGAGAGCGAGAGGAGTGCCATCTCGGTCTCGACGATCGCCGGACATACGCAGTTCACACGAATGTTATCTTGCGCGTGGTCGAGCGCCATCGCTCGCGTCAATCCGGCAACCCCGGCTTTTGCCGCACAATAAGCGGCGCGCTGACGGCGGGCTACGATTCCAAGGTACGAGCCGACGTTGACGATCGAGCCGCCCCCGGACTTCCTAAGGGCCGGTATCGCTGCGCGCGAGACGAGAAATGTGCCGGTCAAATTTGTCGCCAGCACGCGGCTCCAATCTTCCTCGGAAGTTTCTTCGGCGGTTCCAACCATGACGGCTCCCGCATTGTTCACAACGACGTTTAGATGACCAAAGTGCAGCGCGACACGTGCGATTGCAGCTTCCACGGCTTTGCGATCGGCGACGTCGCAGGTTACCGCCAATGCGTTGCCGCCCGACGATTCAATTTCTCGCGTGACGGCTTCCAGGGGCTCTTTCCTTCGACCAGCTAGGGCAATTTTTGCGCCTTCCGCAGCGAACGCCAAGGCACAAGCACGCCCGATTCCCGTTCCGCCACCGGTGATGAACGCTACTTTTCCCGAAAGTCGCTCCACCCTGGGGCCCCTACGGCGCGTCTAATGTGCAAGCAGCCGGGGAGCGAATCTAGCATCCAAGCATCAAGCGCGCAAGCGAACGCACAGGTTGCCGCCCGCAGCACGCGGCTGCTACAGTACAGTGAGGTTGAATGAAAATCGGAATCACATGCTATCCGACATACGGCGGCTCCGGGGTGGTTGCGACGGAACTGGGTATTGAGCTTGCAGCGCGGGGCCACGAAATCCATTTCATCAGTTACGCGATGCCGATCCGGCTGAGTTCGGCGCACGAGCGGATTTATTTTCACGAAGTGGAAGTCACGTCGTATCCGCTTTTCGATCACCCTCCTTACACTCTGGCTCTGGCGACCAAGATGTTTGAAGTTGCCGAGGAAGCCTCGCTCGACTTGCTGCACGTGCATTACGCGATTCCCCACTCGGTGAGCGCGCTGCTGGCGCGAATGATGGCGCAGCCGAAGAAGCTGCCGTTCATCACCACTCTGCACGGCACGGACATCACACTGGTGGGCAACGACCGCAGCTACCTTCCTATCACCCGGTTTTCAATAGAGCAGAGCGATGGGGTCACTGCGATTTCAAAGTATCTGCGCGAGCGAACCATTCACGATTTTGAAATCAAGCGGCCCATCGAAGTAATTCCGAATTTCGTCAACTGCGATCTGTACACGCGGTGCAAGGATCAGTCTGCACGGCAGCAATGGGCGAAGAACGGAGAGCCCATACTGATGCACTTATCGAACTTCCGTCCGGTGAAGCGGATTTGCGACGTAATCGAAATCTTTGCGCTGGTCCGTGAAAAGATTCCGGCCAAGCTGGTGCTGATGGGCGACGGTCCGGACCGTGGCTCGGCTGATTTCATGGTGCGCAAGAAGGGCCTGACAAAGGATGTATTTTTTCTGGGGAAACAGGACAACGTTCAGGAGAAATTGGGTCTGGCGGATTTGTTTCTTTTGCCCAGCGACGAGGAATCGTTCGGCTTGGCGGCACTGGAGGCCATGGCCTGCGAGGTTCCGGTGATAGCGACAAACGTCGGCGGGCTACCGGAAGTCGTCACGCACGGCGTGGACGGCTATTTGATTCCGCCGCGCGACGTTAAAGCCGGAGCCAAGTATGCGCTTGAGATTCTCACGCGTCCTGACCGCGGCCGCTCAATGGGCCAGCAAGCGCGCGTCAACGCCCGCAGCAAGTATTGCTCGAACGATGTAATCCCACAGTATGAGAACTACTACCGGAGTGTGTTAGAACTCCACAATAAAGCGAAGGGCTGAGGCCTAACGATCGATGATAGGGACAGGTTGAAGAGAGCGCACGGCCATGTTGATATCGCTCTGAGTGATTTTCGCGCCGGAACCAAATGCCACGGTGAAAATAAACCGGAATTGGCGATTGCTATCGTCGAATACACGTAGCGCCACCGGTTGGCCTTTCGCTGGATCTCCGAACTGAAACCCACGGTTTTTTCCCCAGTCGAATGAATAGAACTCCGGCCCGGCAATCGACGGCAAGTCAGGGCCAAAGGACAGCTTCCAGAGCAACAGCACGTTATCGCGCCGTGCTTCCTCCACCTTCATGATCGGAGAGAATTGTGCCGGTGACGCCGAGTACACGGCCTGGTACAGGGCGTAATTCGATTCAATCGGCTGATTCGCGAATACATTCGCGAATTTCTGGTATTCAGTAGGGTTCGAAGATTTCAGCGAATGGATCACGTCTAATTGTGAATCGGGATCGAAGAACACTACCACTTGTCCCGGGCTGGAGACGAACTGGATGTAAGACAATGACTCGACGTTTTTTATCTTAACATTCCACGGAACATTGAATTCATACTCGAAGGCTCTAGCTTGCGAACCCTTTAACGTATCGCCGGAAGATGTGGGTAGCGCCTGCGGAACGTCCGCGAGCCAAGGACTTGACGCTTCCCATCGCTTGGCCTCAAACCAAGTCAGCGTCTGCGCTCCGAACTCCACACAAAAAACGGCGATTAGAATGACCAGGAGCAACAAAATAATAGCGGGAAGCGCGCCACCCTTGTCTTCCTCTTCGTTCATTCGAGCTAATTCGTCCATGGTATCGAGAACGGTCATTCTACGCCATCCGGTCGCGCGACGCTGCAGGATTCAGTTTTTCGCCTTGTTGCGGCTGCATGACAGAAAAATGAATTTTCTGCGCTGCCGGCGAGGGAGGGTGACCTCAAGGCTTCCAGCAAAGACACGCTCGTTCATCTTGACAATTGCTGTTCGCGAGGATATACGAGCCCGCAGAGTGCCCGCGGTCCGGGCATCGCTACGTGAAGGAGCTCGTGATGAACTGGACCCAGGTATATGACCCGCTCGGCCATTGGTGGCTCTCCACGCTGGTCGCGGCGTTGCCAATCATCGTACTGTTCACGCTCCTGGCCGGCTTGCGAGTAAAGCCACACTGGTGCGCCATTGCCGGAGCCTCCACCGCCGTGCTTGTCGGGATTCTGATATTCCACATGCCGCTGATTCTCGCGGCATCGGCTTTCGGGTACGGCGTGGCATATGGGGTCCTGAAAATCGCATGGATCGTTCTCGCCGCCGTATATCTGTACGACATCTCCGTGGAAACCGGCCAGTTTGAAATTATGAAGGAATCGATTGCGGGGATTACGCCCGATCGCCGCCTGCAAGTACTGCTTGTTGCGTTTTGTTTTGGCGCGTTTATCGAGGGCGCTGCGGGCTTCGGAGCGCCGGTCGCAATTGCCGGCGCGTTCATGATTGGTCTCGGTTTCCGCCCGTTTCATGCTGCGGCGCTCAATCTGATTGCGAACACCGCGCCGGTCGCATGGGGCGCAATCGGAACTCCTGTCCACGCACTGGCTGCCGTTTCCGGGCTGCCTGAATCCGACCTTAGCGCTATGATCGGCCGCATCCTTCCGTTTACGGCGGTTATCGTGCCCCTTTGGCTGGTGCGAACGATGGTGAATTGGGAAGAAACGTTTGAAGTGCTTCCTGCGATTCTCGTCGTGGGCGTTTCATTTTCCGTCACTCAGTATTTTTGGTCGAATCATGTGGACAGCAACCTGGTGGATATTGCGAGCGCGATCGTTTCCATCATCGTGACAATTGTGTTCCTGCGCTTCTGGAAGCCGAAAAGAATCTGGCGCTTTGATTACGACAAACCCGAACTCACCTCTCCCGTTGCGCCTCTTTCCGGCGAGATCGCGGACGACATGGGCGGCAAGTGGCCCGCCAAGGAATATGACGGGTACGTCGCGCCGAAAAAATATCCCGCCGGCGTGGTGCTGAAAGCCTGGATGCCGTTCGCGATTCTTTCCGTATTCGTTCTGCTCTGGGGACTGCCAAAGGTGAAACTCGCCATCAACCAGGCGACCACTCCCGCGTTCCGGGTGGTGCAGGCCGACGGAAAAGTGCGCCCCGGGCAGCCAGGATGGGATTGGCCCTATCTGCACAACGCCATCTCGCGCTCGGCTCCCGTGGTGGCGAAACCGACGCCCGAAGCCGCGCGCTACGATTTCAACTGGCTTTCGGCAACGGGCAGCGGCTGCTTTCTCGCTGCGCTCGTTTCCGGGCTGCTTTTGGGTATGAGCCCCATCGCGCTGATGAAGACATTCTGGCGCACGCTGGTGCGCATGCGCCTGGCCATGGTGGCTATCTCGTTCATGTTGGGCTTGGGATTCGTCACGCGCTATTCGGGACTCGACGCAGTGCTGGGCCTGGCCTTCACTCGGACCGGCTGGATGTATCCGTTCTTCGGAACATTTCTCGGCTGGCTCGGCGTCGCGCTCACCGGCAGCGACACATCTTCAAACGCGCTCTTCGGCAGCCTCCAGCGGATCACGGCGCAGCAGCTCGGCATCGATCCCATCCTGATGTGCGCGGCGAATAGCGCGGGCGGGGTGATGGGCAAGATGGTGGACGCGCAGTCGATAACCATAGCCACCGCCGCGACCGAGCAGGTAGGCAACGAAGGTATGATTTTCCGCTACGTCTTCTGGCACTCGATCGCGCTCGGCGCAATCGTTGGTGTCATCGTCATGCTTTACGCATACGTCTTCCCGCATCTCGTTCCGCACGGCTTGACGTTCCTGAAGTGACGCTCTATTCCGCGCGCAATGCATCGACGGGGTCGATCGTTGCGGCGCGTCGGGAGGGCAGGTAGCAGGCCAAGTAGGCGGTGAAGACGACAACGATCGTCACCGCGGAGTAGGTGACGGGGTCGAGCGGACTCACGTTGAACAAAAGCGAGGACATCAGGCGCATCACGGCGAAAGAGGCGACGAGGCCGCAAGCGATGCCGACGCCGGTAAGCAACAATCCGTGGCGAACGAACATCGAGATGAGCGTTTGCCGTTGTGCGCCGAGCGCCATGCGAATGCCAATCTCGCGAGTGCGCTGCGAGACGGAATAGGCGATCACGCCGTAAATCCCCACGATCCCGAGCAACAATGCCATGCCTCCCGCAACGGCGAGCATTACGAGAGTGAACGAAGTGCGCGCCATGGACTCGGTGTAAAAATGACCGAGCGTGTGAACGCTTGAGAGCGGCACATTCGGATTGACGGACCACACCGCCTCACGGACTTCCTTCAGGAAAGATTCCGAGCCAGCACGGGGACTACGGATGGTGAAAGCGATGTCGCGGCGCAGCGATTCCTTCTCGCCCTCGAAGCGGTCCATCATGACCGGCCAGTACACGGAAGTGGGCGCGTCATGGTTCACGCCGTCGTCGTGCACGTCCGCGACGACGCCGATAATTTCACGCCAGTCGTCGGTGCTGGACGCGCGGACTCGCTTGCCGAGCGCGTTATTCGCGTCGTGCCAGTACTCGCGCGCGAAATTTTCGGAGACGAGGGCGACGGGAATTTTCTGATACATGTCTGTCCAGGTGATATCCCGGCCAGCGACGAGAGGAGTTCCGAGCGTTCTGAAGAATCCGGGCGAGATAAATTTGAAACGGCGTATCGGCGGAATGTCGCCTTCCGCATACGAGCGGTCTTGCGCGAAAAGCAGATCGTTGGAGTCTTCCCCATCCATGGGAAGGGAGCTCGAAAATCCTACAGAGGACACGCCGGGAATCGCCGCAAGTTTATTCAGAATTTCCTCTTCCATGCGGACGACTCGCTCGTCTTCGGTGTCTGGTATCTGCGCTTCAGGCACGTAAAAGCGGAAGGTTTGCACGGTGTCCGCGCCAACAAAGCCCGGAGGAACGTGCATCAGAGCGCGGAACGTCCGAATCATCAAGCCGGAGCAAATCAGCAGGACGAGAGCCAAGGCCACTTGCACCACCACTAGGACATTTCGAGCACGATGCTGCTCGCGACTCTGACTCAGCGAGCGTCCACCCTCGCGGAGGCTGGCGTTCAAACGCGCTCCGGCGTATTTGAAGATCGGAATCGAGCCAAATAGCAGGCTGGAAAGCAGCGTGATGGCGAGCGTGAACAGTAACACTCGACCGTCAATACCGATTTCATGGATGCGCGGGATGCCGGTTGGCGCCATCGCAACCAAGATGCGTAAGGCTCCGTAGGCGAGGGCCAAACCCAGCAGGCTTCCCATTAGGCCGAGGAGGATGCTCTCGAAGAGCAGGTCACCGGCGATTCGCCCGCGCCCGGCACCCATCGCGGTGCGAATGGCCAATTCCTGGCGGCGTCCTTCGACGCGCACGAGCAGCAGGTTGGCAACGTTGGCGCAAGCGATTAGCAGCACCATCGCGATCGAGCCCATCAGCACCCACAAAACATTCCCCACATCGCCGATAACTTCTTGCTTCAGCGAACGCAGATTCGGCCCGATATGCGCGTTTTCAAAAAGTTGTGTGCTGAAACCTTCCGGCGGCGGAAAACTTCGGCTGACTATGGGAAGCATGCGCGCAACGTCAGCACTGGCCTGTGCCATGGTGACGCCAGGTTTGAGCCTGGCTAGGGCGCGGTAACTGAAATTGCCCAGCTTCAGTTTGCTGCGGTCCCACTTGAACGGAGCGATGATCGCGATGTCTTGGTCGTCAAGAAACTGAAATCCCTGAGGCAATACGCCAATGATTTCGCGAGGTTTTCCGTCCGCGGTGATCGAGCGGCCAATTACGGCAGGGTCGCCGCCAAACTTTTCGCGCCAGTAGCCGTAGGAGATCAGCACTGTGTCCGGCGCTTCAGGCGAATCGTCCTGGCGGGTGAACAAGCGTCCCAGCGCAGGGACCACTCCCAAGAGCGGCAGAGTGCCATCGGTAACGTCAAGGCCGTGAACCAGCTGAGGCTCGCCAGTGCCGGTGACGCTGAACGAATCTCCGTTATACGCGCCGATATCCTGGAAGGTGGTGCTTTGTTCGCGATCGATAAAATAAACCGACGGCGCCATGTTCAGGTCTTTGATGTTGATGCCCGGCGCGGTATGCCACACACCGATCAGCCGGTCGGGCTCGGGGTACGGCAGCGGCTTCAGAAGCACGCCTTCCAGGACGCTGAAGATCACAATGTTCGCGCCAATCCCCGCGGCGAGCGTAATCAGCGTGATGGCGGTAAACATCGGCGCGCGGCCGAGCCTGCGCAGAACCTGCCTAAGTTGATCGGTGAACGTTCCCATGATTCAGGGCCTCCCCACTGGGGCGTGCATTCGCGGCTGGCCTGCAATCAACCTAGGCTGCGCGATGCCGTCCTGCAAGCTAATACGTCGGCGGGTGGAGAAATGTTCAGACGAAACGCGGCGAAAGACGATGCGGGATACTAGACGCTTGGTAGCAATTCTAGAACCGGTTAGAAATGGCGCGGTCGTTTGTTTTGAGTGAGTTACGATGAATTCTGAATGAGAGCGAGTTTCGGTTAGAAATGTTGGAACGGGGATCACAGCGTGAGAATTGCCGCGACACCGATTGGTTGAAAGTTCTCGATTAGAACGGGGTGCGATCGTTTGTTTTCTATGGATTAGACGAGGTTCTAATAATTGCAGTTCTCGATTAGAAAGAGCGTTCGCGATTGGAGTTCGCGCGTGGCAGCGAGCCTCAGGGGTTGAAACCCCTGAGGGTTGGGCGGCATTCGGCACGGCTGAAGCCGTGCCCTGACGTAACCCACGTGGTGCGGTTCTGGCCCCGGATAGAAATGGCGCGGCCTTTAGTTTTGAGTGAGTTACAGCGAATTCTATACGTGAGCCTGTGCTGGATAGAAATGCGAGAAAACAGCGGTGAATGTTTGCTGGGTCTTGGTCAAAACCGCTCAGGATGGGTAGGGTCGCTGGGGCGGGAAGGCCGGATCGCATGGATGGTATTCGGGCGTCGGACTTCTTACTCCCAACACCAGCGCCGTCCTGCATGTCGCTTCCTCTCCGAGCCTAAATACGTACCGTTACGTATGTTATCATAGTAGTAAACATAAGTCAAGAGGGCAAACCTAGAAAATTTAGGAAATCGGCAGGCGGCGGGGCCTTTCGTTTCGATATTTTGACGCCCAACAGCGCAGTTTAATCCGAGCGAACCGCGTTCCATGGGGCATGCCGGCCACGAACACCATAGAGTCCTGACATCGTATCTCCCTGAATCCGTCCTCGGAACGTGAGCACGTCGCGAGTTTTGGTGCTGAATTCGATGTGATGGACATTTACAAAACCCTCGATTCCACCAGACTGGTGCGGGCCCTTGAAATGACCGCTAAGCTGCGAGCCAAATTGCTTGATCTGTACGTATTTTGTGGAACCCCCGGGCTGATCGATGTTTTGCGCGTATATCGTCCAGCTTCCTGAGGCGTTGTCCGGCCCTGGTTCTGCCGGCGGCTGCGGCGCCCCAGCGTCGGCGAAATCCGCCGCCTGACGAAGCTCTGCGTCAGCCTGCGTCAAGAAATCCTTGGCCTTCTGCGCGTGACCACCCAGTTGAGCATCGTTGGCCCGCTGGGCCATTTCGATTCTCTGGTATGCATCGACTATTTCGCCTTGCGCCGAAGCAAGGTTGCCATGCCGGTTCGGATCGATGTTCACCACTGGCGCTTGTGCATCCTGCGCGCCCAGCATTCGGCCGGAGATGGCAACGCTAAGGATCAGCCCTCCGACTATCACTCTCTTGGTGTTCATTTTAGTGTGCCTCCTTTCAACTCTTTAGCCAATGGGAAGACGGACGTTGTGCCGTGCCTCGATAAAATGCCTGAGCGGGTGGCGAGGCCTTTCGTTTCGATATTTTCCTCTTTGACACGAAGCCCGGGCGAATAGTACCACGCTGATCGTTCACTTCTAAGATTGCTATGCCGGTCTGCTCTTCGTTCCTCAGGGTAAAAAGGCGCCCTCTACAAAGGAGGAACGGCAAAGCAAGATGCCGCGCTGAAGCCCGGCACTACATTGAAAGCGGAAAGGCAAACCCCAGAGTCAAAAGAGCCGGCGGGACGCCGGCGCTACGAAAAGCGGAAGGTCATGTGAGATGATTCGTTTTGGCGGGGCAAAATTTGGAGATGCACGGAGGAGTCATGGTGATTTTTCGCATGTGGCAGTGCGGGGCGGCAGCGGTAATCGCTGCGCTGTTTGTGGGGATGGCGGTGTCGAGCGGGTCGGCACAGGCACCGACGGCGGGCGGCAACGATCTCGATCCGAAAGTGCTGGCGTACAAGCTGCCGGACCAGATTACGTGGAAGGACGATCCGACGGGGTCGAAGATGGCGGTGCTGGAGGGCGATCCTTCGAAGGAGGGTTTGTACATCGTGCTGGTGAAATGGACTCCGCATCACATGAGCCGTCCGCACTGGCACCCGAACGACCGATTCATCACGGTGATCTCGGGGACGTGGTGGGTTGGCACCGGGGCGAAATTCGATCCGGACAAGACGGTTGCGATGCCGGCGGGGAGCTTCGTCACGCATTTCGGGAAACAAATTCACTACGATGGCGCGAAGGATTCGGAGGCGGTGCTGGAGATCGTGGGAGAAGGGCCGGCAACGGCTACGCCGGCGGAAGTGAAGTAAGCGGGGGTGCGAAAGAATTTTGGGACGAAGCGCGGAACTAGAATGGCGGCAGACCTCGAAAAAGTCGGACCAGGCGTGAGTCGAACGGCAGGGTTTGGGAGCGCGGCGTCTAAACTCGCACCCTTTGCAGAAAAGAAAAACGCAAAGGATGCGGCACCCGCAAAATCGGTCCGAGGCGTGATTTGACTTTGGTGCGAGGTTGCGCAACCCGCCGATTGCTTTCTGACCTGTGATTATTCGAGCAGGCCGGCGAAGGGCTCGGCGGTAGCCAGTTCGGGGATTTCGATGTGGATTTGGGTGCCTTGGCCTTCCTGGCTGCGGATGTCCATTTTGAATTGATCGCCGTAGAGCAGGCGCAGGCGTTCGTGGACGTTGCTGATGCCGATGCCGCCTCCGTAAACTTCTGCGAGGCGCTCGGTGGAGATGCCCATTCCGTTGTCTTCGATTTCGATAAGCAGCCGGCCATCCACGCGGCGAGTGCGAATGTGGATTTCTCCTCCCTCCAGACGAGGGCCGAGACCGTGCTTGATGGAATTTTCCACCATAGGCTGGAGCAGCATGCTGGGAACGAAGGTTTCCAGAGCATCCTCGTCAATTTCCTTAAAAATTTGCAGCTTGTCGCGGCCGAAGCGGATCACTTCGATGTCGAGATAATCGTCGATGAATTCGAGTTCTTCGCGCAGGGGGACAAAGGTCTCATGCTTGCGCAGGAGGCGGCGCAGAATATTGGAGAGCTTCAAGACCACGCCGCGCGCCATGTCCGGATCGAAACGGATGAGCGAAGAAACTGTGTTCAGCGTGTTGAACAGAAAATGCGGATTGATCTGGCTGGTGAGCGCGTCCATGCGCGCTTTCAACAGAAGCTGCTGGTTCTGCTCGAGGTTCATCTCGATGCGCGTGTTGTTCCAAATTTTTATGGCCATGGCCACGCACATCACCGAAGAAAGCACGACCAGGAGCGCGTAGCCCCAGTTTTGCGGATGAAAGTCGAAGAGCCAATTGTGCGGAACAACTCTTGCCAGCACGAGTTCTCCCACCGAGAGCGCGGCGCAGGCGAAGAGCGGCAGCATGACCCAATTTCCCTTGGCGTAACGAACCAGGCGCCAGATCCATTGGGGGATACTCAAGAAGAGAAAGGGGCCGAAATGCCAGACGTCTTCTTTTTCCGGCAATAATTCGCGAACCATTCCGGCGATAAGACCCACCAGAGCCGCCGTCGGGCTGGAAAGCCATTCGTGATTGCCAAAAGCGGGGAGACTGATCAGCGAACCGCCGAGCAAGCCGACGACGCGGCCGCCAATCAAGCCCATCAGGAAAGAGCCTTCGAAGGTGAGATCGAAGAAACGATATCCGACCAAGCGCAGCACAACGCCGATGGCCAGTGGTGGCGCGAGAAAAAGCATCAGCATCACTTTTTGGTCGGAATCGCGAACTTCGGTGAAAAGCATGCTGCGGAACGAGCGGAAGCGAACCAAAAGCGCCGCCAATGAGGCTGCGAATCCAACCTTCAGCACCAGAATGAACAGCAGGTCTTGTCCGCCAAAAAGTGTGCCCATTTCGCTCGCGAACTACGGTGAATCCTTCGCGTTACGTTAGCCAAAGCGGGCATCGATGTAAAGAGAAGCCGCGCTGCGACACCGGCCGCAAGGCCGGGAGCCGGCGCAAGAGCTGAGCTTGGCGGCAACCCCGAGGAACGTGCAATCTTGCGTGGGCTGCTATAATGTCCAATTCTCATGAAGCGCGCCAAACAATCTGGTAAGGGGCGGAAGGCTCGAGTCGTCGCGCGGGCGCAACTGCCTACAAGTTTTGGGCGATTCACGGTATTTGGTATTAGCGGGCGCAAGGCGAGCGAAGAGGCGGTTGCGATTCAGCGCGGGACAGTGAGCAGGACAGCGGGACGCGGGAAGGCTCCGCTGGTGCGCGTGCACTCGCAATGCCTGACGGGAGATGTGTTCACGTCAGAGCGATGCGATTGCCGGGCGCAGCTTGAATTTTCATTGCGGCAAATCGCGAAGGAACCTGCGGGGGTGCTGCTATACCTGCCGCAAGAAGGCCGCGGCATCGGCCTAATTAATAAATTGAAAGCGTACCAGCTGCAGGACGCGGGACTCGACACAGTGCAGGCGAATCGGAAGCTTGGGTTCGCCGCGGATTCTCGAGATTACGAATTTGCCGCGGAGGCGCTGAAAGCTCTCGGCATTCGCAAACTGCGATTGCTTTCGAACAATCCGGACAAAGTACAGCAACTGGAGAGCGCGGGCATTCAGGTGAGCGAGCGAGTTCCCTGCCGGCCACGCACCAGCCATCATTCCAAGTTCTATCTGCGCACGAAGAAAAACAAGCTCGGGCATCTTCTAGCCGGTCTGTAGATCTCCTCGCTAAGAAAATTCCTCTTGACAAGAATGCGCTTTGTGCCGATACTAAACCATATGGTTAACTATTCAGGAGCGGTGCTCGACTCGACTTTCGCCGCGCTTTCAGATGCGACTCGGCGCGGGATTCTGGCGCGTTTGGCGCTGGGCGAAACTTCGGTGAGCGAGCTAGCGGCGCCTTACGAGATGTCCCTGCCTGCGGTGTCCAAACACTTGCGTGTGCTGGAAGGCGCGGGATTGGTGAAGCGGCACAAGGATGGGCGGGTGCATCGATGCCGTCTTGTCGCAGAGCCGATGAAAGATGCGGCCGCATGGATCGAGCATTACCGTCAGTTCTGGGAAAGTCAGTTTGATTCACTCGCGCGATATCTTGAAGAATCGCAAAAAGAGGAGGATTCACAATGGCAAGCTCCGTTACCGGGCCCGAAACCAAGCTCGAAATCCGCCGGATGTTCGCGGCGCCGCGGGAGAAAGTCTTCGAAGCGTGGACGCAACGGGAAAAGCTAGAGAAATGGATGTGCCGCTTTCCGGGGAACGAAACGCGCTATACGGGGTCTGATGCGCGTCCGGGCGGGACAAACTTGATGGAGGTTACCAGCCAGGACGGTACTACTTTCAAACAGCGAGTGACATACCGGGAGATTCGGCCTCCGGAGAAGCTGGTGTTCACCTGGACCTGGGAAAAATTTTCGGCGTCGGGACAAAAGATCGCCGAGCAGGATGAAACGCTGGTGACGGTGGAATTTCAGCCGCGCGGTACTTTTACGGAAGTGTTTCTGAGGCATGAGGGCTTCAGCAACGCCGAAGCGCGAGAGGCACACAACAAGGGTTGGAACGGATGCTTCGATATGCTGGCGAAAGCGTTGGAAGCTTAGCTCGGAAAGTTTGAGGAGGGCCAGGATGGGGAGCCAAACGCTAGACTTTGCAACGCTCCAAGTCCGGCGAACGTTTGCGGCGCCGCGCGAAAAAGTCTTTCGCGCGTGGACGGAACTCGAAGCGCTGGGACATTGGATGTGCCGCGACGTACCGACGCACGAGGTGAAGTATCTTGAGCTCAACGTGCGAGCAGGCGGACGTTACCGCATCGAGGTAAAGGATCCTTCGGGAGAGACGTATCTGGGCCAAGGGGTTTATCGCGAAGTAAAACCGCCGGAGAAGCTGCTTTTCACATGGGCATGGACCAAATCTTCCAGCACGCCTGACGAAAGCCTCCAGACCAAGGATTCGCTGATCACGGTGGAATTCTTCGCGCGCGGAAATTCGACGGAAGTGGTTCTAACGCAAGAGTTGCTGCAGAACCAGGCATCGCGAGACTCGCATAAGAAGGGCTGGGAAGGCTGCTTCGACAAACTCGCGGAGTATTTAAAGAAATAGACGCGGGCGGTTAATAAGAAGACGTGGTGCGGCTATAAAGGACGTTGCGCCTGGAATTCGCGGCGCCAGGCTCGTGGCGGAAGATAAGGAGAAACTCGATGGCTAGTCCAGTTGCAAGACCGGCGACGACGCTGCATATACGGCGGGTGTTCAATGCTCCGCGCGAACGACTGTTTCAGGCCTGGACGAACTCGGAAAGAATGACCGAGTGGTTCTGCCACGCGAAGCCAAATACGACGGGCCGGCTGATCGAAATGGATGTGCGGCCTGGCGGGCGCTACGGGTTTGACATCTCCGGTGCGGACGGAAAAGTTTTCAAGGTACGGGGAGAATATTTAGAAATCAAAGCGCCGGAGAAATTGGTGTTCACGTGGTATTGGGAAACCGAGCCGGAGTATGGCGACACGTTAGTGACGCTGGAATTTGTGGACCTCGGAGAGAAAAGCGAGCTGATCATGACTCACGAGCGATTCGCTAACAGCGATGCGCGCGACAAGCACAATAACGGTTGGGCTTACGTTCTTGATTCACTGCAACGCTCCGTTGAGAAGAACAGCGGCGGAAATTAAAAACCCCTAGGAGAGGAAACTCAAATGAAAAAGGCAATCAGCATGTTCGCAGTTGCGGCTCTAGCAGCGGGAGTTTTTGCCGTGCAGGCGGGATCGCAAGCCAAGCCTGCCGGCGGGTTCGGCCGTTTGACGACGCTGGTGGGAGAATGGAACGCGACACCAGAAGGCGGCAAGACTTTCATTTCAACCATCCGATTCGTCTCCAATGGCACCGCATTGGAGGAAACGTTCAACGACGGTGAAAAGCACAATCAAATGGTCACGCTCTATACCGCGGACGGTGATCGTGTGGCGTTGACGCATTTTTGCTCCGTGGGCAACCAGCCGCGGATGGAGACTCCCGCGGTTACGCACGACTCAAGTGAATTTGCGTTCGCGTTCACCGGCGCTACGAATTTGGCCAGCACCGACGATATGCATATGCATCAAATGACGCTGAACATCGACGACAGCGACCACTTCTCCGAGACTTGGACGATGCATGCAAACGGCAAAGAGCAGACCGAGACTTTTCATTTCACGCGAAAGAAAGCCTAGCCGAGCGGGGACCTATTGCGCAGGGGGCGGAGGGAATCGGCAGGGGCGCCTCAGGGGTTGAAACCCCTTCGGGTGCGGCAAGATGGCACGGCTGAAGCCGTGCCCTGACGAATCTGACGCCGCGGAAGGGATGCCCTTCGCCGGCTGAAGGTAAAAGAGGTGGCGACGAGTGACGGCAATGACTTCAGGGGCTCAGCGGGCACAGCATGCTGTGCCCCTACGGGATCTTGCTACGGCAATACGCGTATGAGCTGATCGCGGCGAGAAACGAAAATCAGGATGCCGGGCTGAAGCCCGGCGCTACATTTAAACCTGAGGCCAGGGCGAGGCACACTGTGTTGGCAGTCTTGGGAATCGTGAATCTCGGGGTTAGCCGCCGCCGACGAAGTGGACGATTTCGAAGCTGTCGTTGACCTGGACTTGGGTTTCGTTCCAGAGGGTGCGGGGGAGAATATCGAGGTTGCGCTCGATGGCGACGCGGTCACCGCGCATTTTGAGGTAGTCCAACAGCGCAGTCACAGTCAAGCCGTCGGGGATCTCGCGGGGATCTCCGTTAATCTTGACCATCATGGCGCGGGACTCGCCGGTGATTCCCTTTGGCGCGATCTCATGGTGAAGCGAATCTCGTCTTTCCAAGAACCCGTATTGGCGTGAATCACCAGCGTAAGGTCACCTTTTCCAAGTGGCGGAAGCGAAAATTGAATGCGGACGCGGCCCTGCTCGTCACTCGTCCCCGGGTGGCGAGTCTCGTCCAACGCTCCCTCGATAAAGG